>Ga0314774_1002465_pt1 | contig 10377 bp, 27 predicted proteins | sample MetaGCBIA2018_FD_204515 | JGI IMG/M metagenome (GOLD analysis project Ga0314774, IMG submission 204515) | Cryopeg brine microbial communities from Beaufort Sea near Barrow, Alaska, United States - CBIA 2018 | ecosystem: Environmental > Aquatic > Marine > Coastal | place: USA: Alaska | collected... | reverse complement strand
TGTTTAATTTGAAACATATTGTACCTCCTATCTAATTCTAAAAAATATACCTTTGCAAAAGTATCCCTATAAGCATACCTATTAATATTCCAAGTATCATTATCAATTCTACATTAATATCGTTACCCTCCTTTTATTTATAATACTTCTCAATAAATCCACTTAACACTTCTTCATTCTTGTTTACATATAAATCATACTGTGGCAAAGATAAATAATATATTATTTCTGTTGAATATTTTAATTCTTCCAAGCCGTCTTCCAATAATTCTATTTCTTTCTCTAATTTTATATCTCCATCTCCGATAGTTTTCACACCTATCAATTCATTATCATACATGATGTACACAATATATTTATCAATATAATTGCTTAATAATCCATAACCTTGTCTGTGAGTTATTTTGATGTATTCTTTTAAATTTTGTTTAACATCTAAAAATCTATCATTGTTCATACTACCACCTCCCTAACATCCACCATTAATTGGTTTACTCTCAAAATACACATTCTGATAATAATTATAAGCATCTTCGTCTACTTCTAAAACTTGAATTTCAATATTATAATCACCACCAAATATAGTAAAACATAAATAACAATCCTCAAATGCACTATCCTCTTCTAGTGGTTCTGTATCATAATCAAAATAATGACTAGTATTAAGTATAAGATCATTATCTATGTTATTATAAAAATCTGTTAGTGCTCTATCAATAAATCTATATTCAACAAGACTATCTTGAACACCATCACTCCACATTAAAATATTCTCTATTACATCTGAATATTTTGGTTTATTCTTTTTTATAGAATTAACTGTATCTATAAAATTATCTTTCCCAAATTTAAACATCTTATCATACACTTTGTAATTACCAAGCGACTCACCTGCACCTAATGTGCAACCTCTAATATTTATTACAAATACTTTATTATCTTCTTTTTCACTTTTAATAAAATTTCCATCATCATAAGCATATCCAGATTGATTTGCAGTGTGTATTAGAAATAATAGCTTATCATCTAATTCTTTTTTAGTTAATTTTTTATTCGTTTCCATTATTCATCACTCCTTTTATTTTTTCCATTGTATCAATAATTCTTCTTTACCATTATATTTTGTTCTAGTGGCATCTTTTTCATATACATCTCGTATTTCTAATTCAACCCCATCTAATAATATACAGACCCATGCATGCTCTTCTTTGTCAATATGATGAGATCGTGTTTTAAGCCCTATTTCATTCAATGCTTTGAGAATTGGAATAGCTTCTTTATTTGCCACAAAATCACCATCTCCAAAATTAACAATTTTATAATTTTCATTTAATTCATGGTGATGATTACAGTACTTATATTTACAAGTTGCAATATGTTTAGTATCTTTTATATTAATCTCATTATATTCCTTTTCAATTCCTTCCCACTCTTTCTCAGTTATAACCTCACCAGTAATCTCATACTCTACATTATTAATATTTAACCCAGCTTTTAAACCATTTAAAAAATTCTCAACATTTATATGAGTGGTATCATCACTTTTTATTATACTACCATCACTCACATTCACTATTGCAAAATTTTGATAATCTAAAAGATAAATATCATCAAACTCCATTTCTTCATTGTTGTTATTCATTTTTTTTAAATATTTTATATCATATTTGTCTGGAATGTAATACTTTATAATTTTTAACATTTTTATCCTCCTAAGTTAATTTTAATGAGCATATCACATAACCTTCATTTTTTACTAATATTTCAACTAATTCTTCATCAGTTATATCCGATGGACAAACATAAATTTCATCTTTTAACCACTCTTTAGCTTGTGAACAAGTAATCAGCCTGTTATTCATTATTCCTCCCTCCTCCTTTGCTAGTTTTTCCATATTAATATCAGCAAATAGTTTATCTATTTTTTCGGCGTCAAATATATTTTCTGGTTCACCATAATGTGGAATCAAAGATAAAATTTGAATTAATGCGTTATCTAACTTTTCTGACATCTCTCTCATTTCTTCACCTGTATAAGTTCTACCATCTTCGGATTTTTTAATAGATTCGTGTATTTGTTTATATTCTTCTTTTTCTAATGCTTTAGCTAGTATATTTGTTCGCTTTTCTAATTTTTTTATTTTATTATTCATATCATCATATTCTTTTTTTGATAAAATTACCGAATTTTTCATATTATCCTCCTAAATCAATCTTTTATATCTGATGTTTTATCACCGAGTATTTCTAATTGAGTGTCTACTAAAGAATTTATTTTATTGAAAATCCCAAAACAATCTTTTATACATAAAACACCTTCAATATTATATTCAACTGTGTATGGATTATTTTTAAAATTATCTATATATATTTTATCGCCAACTTCTAAATACAATTCTTTTAATAGTTGTTTACTTGTGAATTTCATTTTATCCTCCTAATTATTTTCAACATATTCAACTTCAATATGCTCTGGAATAGTAATTTCTTTTCTAAATACTTGAACAACATTACAATAATCATAATTGTAATATGAGAAGTATGAACCACTCCTGCTAATATTTTGTGATAAAATTATTCCAGTTGGTGTATACTTATTTCTTTTTGCGTCATAAATTGATAATTCCGCTACATTTGTCTTATAAGAATATTTGCCATCATCAACCCATTCTGATTCAAAATCATCAACTTCGTCAAATATATATACTTTATCATCAACCATTACACTAGCTTCTTCATCTGCAATGTTTTTATTATAATTATCATAGTCTAAATTATTAATTTTTTCTATAATCTTTTTAGTTAATTCTTTATTCATACTATCCTCCTTTAATTATATTTCATCTTCAAAGCTTTCAATAACTTTAATTACTCTATCAAGTAATTTATTCGTGTATTCAGTTATAAAAGTATCCATATCTTCTTCTAATTCTTCGTCCAACCACGATAGTGTTATTTCATCTAAAAATGGGGCTTCTTGTAATTCTTTCAAAATTAACATTTTTGTATCTTGAACAACATCTTCTATTAACAAATCTAAATCAATTCTTCCATAGTCTTCAAAATAATCTTTTATTTTTTTAGAATAATCCATAATATCTTTCTTACTCATACTCTCCTCCTTAAATATATTCCATCATCTCTCTAAACGCATTCCTGCTAACAGTTATCTCTCTAAAATCCATAAAATCATCATCTGATTCTATTCTAATTCTGATCGTACCATCAGTTTTTAGTTCTGTAAAATACATTGATTGTTTTTCGTGTTCCCTACATGTGTGTATTACACCATTTCTCATATTTTGCACCTTATTTTTTTCTCTTTTTTGTTTCCCATAATCAGTAGCAATTGCTCCTCTAAATGTATTATTTTCATACATTATTTACCCTCCCTTTTACTTATATTAATCTAAAGCTCTAAATCCACCCACACTCGGAATTATTATCTTAGGCTTATATATTCCACTTCGCTTGTGCCAATTACAACCAATATATTCTGTTTTTATATCATTACCCACTTTTTTATAACCATTTTCTTTTGCAAAATCATACTTTATTTTACTAAGCTCTATTTCCACAGCATCAGACCATTTATCTAATATCCTTCCACCTTCTAATGTGTTCGCATCTATGTGTTGCTCACATTCACACGAATTACATTCACAAACATCAACCCAACACCATACACAATCATTCATTATTTACCTTCTTTCTCTACTTTTAATCTAACTATATCTACTGCATATCCACCACTTTTGACACAATGTACCATCGGGTGATTTTTATTTAATATTTTAAATGGTTTAGTTTTGTCTAAAACAGCTAACCCAGATTTTGTTACTTTTTCTACATAAAATTCAAAATTGCCATCATTAACTTTTTTTCCTTTCAAATCAAATTTTAAGTTACCATATTTATCTGTTACAGATTCCATTATTATCTTCCTTCCAGTGCTGATAAAATTCAATACAAATGAATTTTTCTTCATGTTCTACGCTACCAATAGAAGAATAAACATTTGTAGCTTGTCCAACGTCTATTACTGCGTAATCTTCATTATCACTATCAAATACTATTTCATCTCCATATCCTTCTTTTTCTAACTTTATTAGTTTATTTTTTAGTTTACTTACAGTTAAATATTCAAACATAATATCAAATCCTTTTCCATCTATCTCTATAAGGACAATATCCTTTTTCATTAGCTTCACCAATACTAACATTCAACTTGCAACCATCTGTTAATGAATGTCTACAATGTTTACAAACCTCTACTTCACCAACCACAAAATATCTTAAGCCTTCTTCACTATACATATCACAAACCCAATTATTTGATTCGTCATAAATCTTACCTGTCATTAATTTTAAAACTTCACCCTTTTTTACTTTTTTATAGTCTTTTATACATTTGATATCAATCATATTATCTCCTTTCTGTATATTATATCATATTTAAATCTTCCTCATTTCAGAAGTATCTACTTTAACTAAGTCATCCATCCAATCATCATTATCATCATTATCATTTAAATGGTATTGACAATATTTTATAAAATCTTCTGCAACTAATTTTTGTTTTAACTCATCAATTGTATAATTTTTATTATCTTCTAAAACTCCAATTTTATAATCTTCAATTCTTATTTTCTTTGAACGAGTTTCATGTCTACTTGATATCCTGCCGATATTCCTCTCTGGTATTTTATAATATCCACGTTCTATTGCTAATTTACGACATTTTTCTTTGTCTTTTGCGAATATAACTTCACCAACTCTATAAACTGATTTCTTATTCTTTAATATTAGTGTCTTGCCAATATATTCAGTAACTATATAAAATAATCTCATAATATATAACCTCCAATCTATTTTTAATTGTTAATCCAACTTATAAAAACCAACTATCCTATATTTTATATCATTTTTATTTACATTAGTCATCTCTTTATATGCCTCAGTAACACTACTCTCACATATATTATTTAAATTGTTATAGTCAAAATTTTTACATGTGAATGTTTTGCTACACCATCCTACTTTTTCATCACCTACTTTTTTATCATCTACATAAAAATCTAGTTCTATGTGATATCTCTTTTCTTTTTTAAACATATTAAATATACTCATATTATCCCATCCCCATACTAACTGTCTCCATTATCCAACCACTTGCAACTTCCCAATCATTTTCATCTATATATTGATATCTTTCTGCTCTATGAGTTTTACCTTCTTCTTTATCATAAATCCATAGTTTACCTTGATTCCACCAATCTAAAAATATTATACGTTGAACATCATTTTCTAAACCAGATAATACTTCTAATTTTCTACCTTCATATATTGCATTAGCTGACTTATTTATCTTTTCCATTATTTCATCATAATTTTCTTCATTAAGTTCATGTACTTCTATCATATTAACCTCCTTTAATTAATTTATAATATCATTATATAGCAACTTTCATATATTGTCAAGTATTAATCTTATAAGTCTTAAACACTCTTAGCGTAAAAACCATCTGGACAATCCTTTATAGGATTTTTCCATATCTTATATCCTAGATCTAACATTTTATCAAAATCTTCTCTTATAACTAATATTGTACCGCTTTGGATATTATGACCGCAACAACTAGCGACCGTTTGTATTCCTTTATCCCATAAATCTAATATTTCATTTTTTAAACAAGCATCAATTGAAATATATTTTTTTACTGAATTTTTAGGATAAAATCTATGTTTTAAAATAATAATATTATTATAACTACCAAATTCTACATTTACACAATTATACATATCTACACCTCCTTTTAATATATAATATCACAACACATTATCAATGTCAATATTTAGCTACAGAATAATTATCTGGGTGTATAATATACTCATATAACGAACACAAGCGATTTTACACCCCATAGAAGAGCTTTTTAGGTGTTGCTGGTACAATTGGTATCTAAAGCATAAAAACGCCTTCTATGTACCTTAATATCGCTTATACCACTTTGTGTATATTATCTGGATGTGCTATCATAACACCAATAAATGAATCATGATAGTGATAACTGTCATTGAAGGATTGATTATATGATAATTCCAATTGATCATTATTTATTGGATTGGTATAAATAAATATCTCATCTTTACCAATTCCTTTATCAAATAATATTGTCCATAGTGCTTTTTCTAGATATTTATTCAATCCCATCACCCATTAATATATAGTTCTCTAATTCATTCAATTCTTCTAAGGTATCTACCCTATTAATATAAATATGATTTTGATAACACATTGTAAAAAATTCACTATTATCATTTAAAGCGTTTCTTATTTCAACTTCTATTTCTGATATCTGAAAACTATTTAAATTTTCATGTTTATAAACATAATAGTATAAATTATATAATCTCTCAAATGCTTCATAATTCTGGTCTTCAATAATAATACGATATTCTATATCATTATCTAATTCTAAATTATCCATTCTTAATTTCATTTGACCAGTTGTTGCTTTATTATTATATTCCCATGCTAATTCTTCTATTGCAAAAGCCTCTTCAAATAATTTATTAGACTTTTCTATAATTCTATCATACTTATTCATTACTCCACCTCCTCTATTACAGCACTAAGAATATATCCATCTGAATTTTCATTGTAAGTTATTTCATCATCCTTATATTTCCATAGTGACCAATAACCATCACTATCTTGATAATATACTCTATTACCATTTTCATCAAATACTGATAAGAAATCCTCTTTTATTTCTAATCTGTAATTACCCTTTTGTAAATCAATTAATCCATTAAATATTACCATTTTTATCATTCTCCTTTTTATTTTTTTATAATGTATTTTTAAACACAATCTCCACAACAAACTCTTATTTTTGAAAGTTCTTTTTCTACAGCTAATTGAATATCTTTATCAAATTTATCTGCATCTTCCCACAATAATTCACCACTTGTAACGTGTTCATCGCCATCGTCATCAAACCATACACAACCAGTTGACTCACAACGATACTTTTCATTATATATTTCTTTAAAATTTACTTCTATTACAAGTCTTCCACCACACGATTTTCCATTGTATTCTACTTTAATATATCTTTCCATTTTGCTCCTCCTCTTATAATATTAAAAATCTTCACAATTTTTTCTTTTATTAATCAAATCGTCCCTATCAATTTCATTGATAATTTCATTACTTTTGTTAAATAAATTCTTTGACGTAGCATATATATCTCTATCCATTATGCTAGACAGTATTAAACTTTCTTTTTTTAATAATAATATTACATCATCATAAATTTGCTTTTTTATTTTATATCCACCATCTATGCGTAAAAGCAAGCTTATAACAAATGTTTCAAGACAATCTATTGCCATCAATGCATTTTTATATTCTAATAGCAATTCACTCATAACTTTTCCTCCTTTTTATTCTTATTCTAACTTAATTATTATTATACTATACTATATTACCTATGTCAAGAAAAAATATAAAATAATATTTGCAAACACTCAAATACTATGTTATAATACTTAGTAGGAGGTGTTAATATGAAACTTATTGATTTTGTAAATAACGAAATGCAAGACTTCTCAAACTTTAGTGAAGATAGATTGTTTTGATCTTTTCGATTCAAGAATATTAAATGCTGTTCATGGTGACTTTAATAATTCAAAAGAATTATCTGAATATGTGATGAAAGATGGTGATAAAATATCACTTGCTCAATGTATAATAGAATATAAAGAAAGTAACACATTACATATTGATTTTTTAAATTCAAATGTAAAAGATATATCTGGCTTATCAGAAAGAATAATTAATAATATACAGTCTGAGTTAGGTGATGTATTTAAGATCGATGATTTAAAAAGTAATAGAAAGAATATTTCTGGGCTTGGTAAAAAGACAATGAATAATATAATTGAATATGCAGAAAGTAAAAAAGAGTAGGGAGGTATTCTACTCTTTTTTTAATAGTTCTAATATATCTTTTAACAAGTGGTTTACTATTTTGTCAATATCTTTATTTATATTATTTTCATATTGTCTAAAATTATTAACAAGTCCAATCATAATTCCAATATTCCATGCTAGTTTGTATCCATATAATTCACTTTTTATTTTTTTTATATCCAATGTATCTCTAAAATCAAATTCATTATCATCTTTTTTAGAATGCCTTTGAGATATTATATTTGGGTCACTATACAAATTTACACCTATATTAATTTTGATACCAAGTCTTTTATATATTCTTAATGAGTCATTAATTATTTTTTTTAAATTACACAAATCATCGTGCTCTATCCCTTGGTGAAAAATACTTGCAATAAATGATCTGTCTAGTAATACTATATCACAATTAGAATTTATAACTTTTTCTGAAAGAAGTTTGACTCTGTCTTTATAAAAAATATTATAAGCATCTAAATAATTCAGTTCGCCAGATAACAAAATATCTCTATTAACGTTATAAAATGGTTGTCTTAAAACGTCTACTGTAAGATTATTTTCTAATATTTTTTGTTTCATTTTTTTTATTATAGTTGACTTACCAACTCCATTAGCCCCATCTATAACTACTATAATTGGTTTTCTCATTCCACATTCACATCCAATCCTAATTTGCTCATAGTTTCTTTTATAAACTTTTTAGTTTCAACATAATGTTCACCATATTCTTCTAACATTTTACAATCATTATCACGCAAAGTCTTCTCATATAAACTATCAAATAAATACTCGGCTTTTGTTGGATATGTCTTATCCTTAGAAGAAACTAAATATTTACCTTTCTTATCAGTTCTTACTTTTCCATTATCATCTAATAACATTTTAGCAACAGTATAACAATTGCTATCTGACGTTATTAGATATTTACTTTTTAAGTTTTTGGATTCTATAATAATTTCCATCAAAGATCACTCCTCTTCATTTTCTATTTCAAAAATAACTTTTTTCATTTTTACAAATTGATTTTCCTCTTTCATAAAACAGATTTTACATACGTTATAATTCCCAAATTTTGAAGCTACTAACTTTTTTGTCTTCTGGAAACACCTATCACATCTTTTTCTTTCATAATTGTTAATAGTATTAAATGGTATAAATACCATTATAAATCACTCCTTTTATTCACAATAACTACTATATCAACATCGTTTTCATTTGTTACCATGATGTACTGGTTACTTTTTAATTCACCCAATCCAATATCTTTAATCCTATTCGCCTCTGCTTCATCATAAACTCTTGGTGTAATAAAAAACTGTAATAATTCCTTTTGAAAAAAATCAAGATTAGTAGTACCTAAAAAGTTAATTTCTTTCAATAGTTCATCATATTTATCTTCACTCATCTCAATATGAGATATTGAATAATTTGTTTTGGTTTTTACTATTACTATCTTTTCTAATATTTCGTTTAATACCATTTTGTTCAGCTCCTTTATTTTAATTTTAGTTTAGTTTGTTAATAACATTAAGGGTATAATTATTGGTGCTGTAATTATAATAAATATTTTTATATTTTCCATTAAAAAGTTTTTAGAATTTGTAATTGCATTAATAAAAGTATTTTCAAAATCATAAAATTCTACCACAAATATTGTCCAAAATATAAATAATAATGATAACAACATACAAAAAATATACGTTATTAATGCTAATATAAAGTCAATCATTTTATCCTCCTCTATAGTTTTATCTGCTATGTCCTCTGTACTTATAATTATATCATACTATTATATAATTGTCAATGATTATTTGTATTTATTTTTATGTGCTGCTATTTAATATTATATCACTCCAAAACTTTAATCTATTTTTATCAACTTATTAGTCAACTTATTGTAATCTTTTACGTAATTATCGTTAAACCTTACTTTATCTGTGAATTTACTCATCAAATCATCTAATTTACTATTATCATAATCCTTGAATTTATCTCTAATATCTATGTGCCTTTCTTCAGCACGTTTTTTTATTTGGTATACAATTAGGTCGTTTATATCCTTCATATTAAAATTTAACACACTATCTTCATTTCTCAACATATTAGCAATTAAATCTATATTGTATGTTATTTGTGTTTTATAATTTATATCAATAACATGAATATTATAAAATAAAATTTCGTTATCCTCAATCACATTAAATAGCATATCTTTTAAAACTTTATTTATTTCTTTATAAAAACTACTCAACCTATAATCTTTTGATCCTTCTATTTTTGATTTAATTGCAAATCTATACCAATTAATATTATCGTAACTATCAAATCCAATATTAAATATTTCGCTATATTTATCTAATACTCTTCGTTCAGCAGTTTGATAATAAGACTCTATA
>Ga0314774_1002463_pt1 | contig 10389 bp, 8 predicted proteins | sample MetaGCBIA2018_FD_204515 | JGI IMG/M metagenome (GOLD analysis project Ga0314774, IMG submission 204515) | Cryopeg brine microbial communities from Beaufort Sea near Barrow, Alaska, United States - CBIA 2018 | ecosystem: Environmental > Aquatic > Marine > Coastal | place: USA: Alaska | collected... | reverse complement strand
CACCTTTGCCGATCGCCACATTGGACCAGAGGACGAGTCTGTCCAGCGGATGCTCAACGCAGTGGGCTATGCCTCCCTCGATGCGCTGATAGACGAGGCTGTGCCGGAGTCGATCCGCCAAGACGACATCCTCGTGCTTCCTCCCGCCCTGTCGGAGAGCGAATCCCTCGCCGCGCTCGAGTGCTTCGCGCGGAAGAACGTGCAAGCGATACAGATGATCGGCCAGGGCTACTACGACACGATCACCCCGGCGGTCATCCGACGCGGAATCCTGTCCAACCCGGCGTGGTACTCGGCCTATACGCCGTACCAGGCGGAGATCTCACAGGGCCGCCTCGAGGCGATGCTCAACTTCCAGACGATGGTGTCGGACCTCACCGCGTTGCCGCTCGCGAACGCATCCTTGCTTGACGAGGCCACTGCGGTGGGCGAGGCCGTGCTGTTGATGCAGCGCGCGGCCAAGCACGGCGGGGCCGTTGTTCTTGACGACGAGTGCTTCCCTCAGACGCTCGAGGTCGCCTTGGCGCAGGCCGAGGCCCTTGGCATCGAGGCGCGAGTCGAGCCCATCACGGAAGAGTGGAAGCCGGCCGACGACGTCACGGGAGTGGTGATCCAGAACCCTGGAATGTCGGGAGTGCTGCGCGACCTCGGGCCGCTGATTGCCGCAGCCCACGAAACGGGCGCGCTCGTGACGGTGGCGTGCGACATTCTGTCGCTCACGATCGTGACACCTCCCGGTGAAATTGGCGCGGACATTGCGGTGGGTTCCGCCCAACGTTTTGGCGTGCCGCTGTTCTATGGCGGGCCGCATGCCGCGTTCATTGCAGTGCGCGAGGGCCTCGAGCGCCAACTGCCTGGTCGCCTCGTCGGCGTGTCCGTCGACGCCGCGGGCAACGCCGGTTACCGCCTGGCGCTACAGACCCGCGAGCAGCACATCAGGCGAGACAAGGCCACGTCGAACATCTGCACCGCGCAGGCGCTGCTGGCCGTCGTTGCATCGATGTATGCGGTGTACCACGGTCCCGGTGGGCTTCGCGATATCGCGATGGAAGTTCACTCGCGCGCCGTGACGTTGTACGACGCGTTGACCGCCGTCGGCTTCCACCCGATGCACGAGGCCTTCTTTGACACGATCACGCTGAGCATGCCGCGCGGCGCGGACTCGGTGGTAGCGCGCGCTGCGGCTGCAGGCATCAACATCCGCAAGGTGGACGACGACAGAGTCGCCATCGCGTGCGACGAGAAGACGGACCTGGCGATCCTGGACAAGTTGGTCGAGGCCGTCATCGCAACCAAGCGTCACCCGGTCTACTCGGCGCCCCGCGTGGCCATCCCCCGGGGCATGCGGCGCAACTCGGAGTACTTGACGCACCCGGTGTTCAACTCGCACCGCTCAGAGGCGGCGCTCACGCGCTACATGCGCAAGCTCTCGGATCAGGACTTGGCGCTTGACCGCACCATGATCCCGCTCGGGTCCTGCACCATGAAGCTCAACGCGGCGGTGGAAATGGAGCCGATCCTGTGGCCGGGATTTGCGAACATCCACCCCTTCGCTCCCGCCGATCAGACCATGGGCTACCGGCACATGATCGAGCAGCTCGAGGATTGGCTCGCGGAGATCACGGGCTACGCGGCCGTTTCGGTACAGCCCAACGCCGGCTCGCGCGGCGAGTACGCCGGTTTGCTGGCCATCCGCAACTATCACCTCAGCCGCGGGGAGTCAGGGCGCAACATTTGCCTCATCCCCGACTCGGCTCACGGCACGAACGCGGCGTCGGCCGTCCTGGTTGGCTTCAAGGTGGTGGTCGTGAAGACGGCGGCGGACGGCGAGATCGACGCGGCTGATCTGGACTCAAAGCTGAAGACGCATGGGCCCAACATCGCGGCCATCATGATTACGTACCCGTCGACTCACGGTGTGTACGAGCCGCACGTCAAGGACGTCTGCGCGGCGGTGCACGATGCCGGCGGCCAGGTCTACATCGACGGTGCCAACCTCAACGCCTTGGTGGGCCTCGCCAAGCCGGGCCGCTTTGGCGGCGACGTCTCCCACCTGAACCTGCACAAGACCTTCGCGATCCCGCACGGTGGTGGCGGCCCCGGCGTGGGGCCGGTGGCCGTGGCGGACCACCTGATCGAGTTCCTGCCGTCCGTGCGCCAATTGATCCAGCGTCCCAAGGACTTGCGACGCGAGGGCGCGGCCGTGAGTGCAGCGCCTTACGGCTCTGCCGGTGTGCTCCCCATCGCGTGGGCGTACATCGCCATGCTGGGCGCCGACGGCCTACGTCAGTCCACTCAGATGGCCGTGCTCGCCGCCAACTACGTGGCCGTACGCCTCGACGAGTACTTCCCTGTGCTGTTTCGCGGTCCTGGCGGCCTGGTCGCGCACGAGTGCATTCTCGACCTGCGCGAACTGACCAAGGCAACCGGCGTCACCGCGGAGGATGTTGCGAAGCGGCTCATCGACTACGGGATCCACGCCCCCACGATGTCCTGGCCCGTTCCCGGAACGCTCATGGTCGAGCCGACCGAGTCGGAGGACCTCACCGAACTGGACCGCTTCATCAATGCCATGATCTCGATCCGTGGTGAGATCGATGCCGTCGCGAACGGCGACGTCTCGGCCGAGGACTCGGTGCTTCGACACGCGCCCCACACGGCGGAGGCGGTGGCGGCCGATGAGTGGACCGCCGCGTACTCGCGTGAGGTGGCGGCATTCCCCGTGCCCAGCCTGCGCCGCGACAAGTACTTCCCTCCCGTTCGGCGCATCGACAACGCGTACGGGGACCGCAACCTCGTGTGCACGTGCCCGCCGGTGGAAGAGTTCGAGGACTGAGTCTCCGTGGGCCACGGCGTTCCGCTGCGCCGTCTACGCTGACGCTATGAACCGCTCCCCACTGCACCACGAGCACGTCGCGCTTGGCGCGACCCTGACCGAGTTTGCCGGCTGGGAGATGCCCGTCCGCTATGCGGGTGACGTGGCGGAGCACCAGGCGGTGCGCACCGCCGCCGGGCTGTTCGACATCAGCCACATGGGTGAGATCTCCTTGCGCGGTCCCGATGCCGCGGCGGCCCTCGACTTTGCCGTGGTCTCGGGCATGGCGCGACTGGCCATCGGGCGAGCCAAGTACTCGATGCTGTGCACGCCGGGCGGCGGAATCATCGACGACCTCATCGTCTACCGACGCGACTGGGATCACTTCATCATCGTCGCCAACGCGTCGAACGTGGACACCGTGACAGAACAACTGTCGGAGCGCTGCGAACCCTTCGACGTCGTCGTCGAGAACATCACGCACCAGGTGTCGCTGCAGGCCATTCAGGGGCCCAAGGCCGTGGACATTGTGACCGAGATGTGCGCGCTGGGCGCCGATGACGTGCGCGCGCTGAAGAACTACGCGTGGTGCACGGCGCTCCTGAGCGGCGACATTCACGCGATGGTGGCGCGCACCGGCTACACCGGCGAGGACGGCTTCGAGCTGTTCGTCGTCCCGGACGATGCGGTCGAGGTGTGGCGCCTCGCCCTGGCCACGGGCACGCCCCACGGGCTCATGCCGTGCGGCCTCTCGGCGCGCGACACGCTCCGACTCGAGGCAGGGATGCCGTTGTACGGCCAGGAGCTGTCCCTGTCGACCACGCCGTATCACGCGGGGCTTGGCTGGGTGGTGCAAACCGGAGCCGCGCGCGAGTTGGTGCGCCCCGGAGTCGACGGCGCCGTCGGCTACACCGAAGAGCGTGTCGAACGCGGCGACTTTGTGGGCCGCGAGGCCTTGGCCGCAGCCAAGGAGATCCACGACGCGTGGGCCGCAGACCCCGCGTCGGCGCCTGACGATGCGCGGATACTTGTCGCACTCGTGGGCGAGTCACGGCGTGCGGCGCGACCCGGCTACGCGGTAATGTCGGGCGATGTCGAGGTGGGCGTCATCACGTCGGGCGCGCCTTCTCCCACGTTGGCGGTACCGATCGCCATGGCGATGGTGCATCCTTCCGTGAGCGCCCTGGGCACCACGCTAGAGATCGATGTGCGCGGTCGACGCGAAAGTATGGCCGTCAGCGCGCTACCGTTCTACTCACGGGCCTCGTAGCGAGGCGTGGCCCGCATACCTTTGACGAAAGGCTGTTGTCATGCCCTCGATTCCTGCAGACCTGCTGTACTCCGCTGAGCACGAGTGGGTGTTGGGTGACGTCGAGCCTGGCTCGGTCGTGACCATCGGCATCACCGAGCACGCCGCAAACGCCTTGGGCGACGTCGTGTTCATCGAGTTGCCCTCCGTCGGCGACAAGGTGACGGCCGGAGAGGTGTGCGGCGAACTCGAGTCCTCCAAGGCGGTGAGCGAGCTGTATTCGCCCGTCAGCGGCACGGTGACGGCCATCAACGACGCCCTCAATTCGTCCCCGGCCGCCATCAACGACGAGCCCTACGAGAGCGGCTGGATCTTCAAGGTCGACGTGTCGGAGGACATCGACTTGCTCGATTCCGACGCGTATGCGGATCACATCGCGTGAGTTCGGGCGCGCCCGTCCCCAGCGCGTCCTCTGAGCCGAGCGCTTTCTCGGACGCGCCCGGCGAACTGTTGATCGTCGCGGGCGCCATCACCGACTCGTTTGAGTTGCCGCGCCTGCTGCTGGCGGCCCGGCGCACTGCGCCTGAGTGGGCGCGCGGCATGTGGGAATTCGCCGGCGGCAAGGTTGAGTCCGGTGAGACCGTGGTCGAGGGTCTGCACCGAGAGCTCACCGAGGAGCTTGGCGTCGACATCGTCGTGGGCGACGAGTTGCGGGGCCCAGATGTGTCGGCCGCCACGGGCGACGCAGTGTGGGAGATCCGCGCGCCGGACTTCATTCCCGCGCCGGGCGTGAAGCCGTCGCCGCTGAGGTTCGTGATGCGGCTCTTCTGGTGCGAACTCGCGGCCGGTTCATCGCAGCCCGAGCCGCTTGAGGATCACGATCAGGTGAAGTGGCTCGAACCGGGCTCGTGGGTGGACGGCGTCCCGTGGCTTCCGGCCGACGAGCGCGTCGTGGCCGCGCTGCTGAACGACGCCGTCGCGCGGCATCGTCGCCACTCCTGCTGACGCGACGTCGTCGTGTGGCCGCGCCGTCGCGCCGCAGCGCGTGCGGCTAGTCGAAGAGCTTGCTGGCCTGCAGCCCGGAGTTCTTGAGCCCGTCGCCGAGTTTGTCCAACGCGCCGCCCACCGAGGCGAGGACGACGGCGAGCGAGTCGAGGTTCTTGGCCAGGTCGGCAAGGTCACCCTTGGCCTTGCCCAGCGTGTCCGCGGTGGAGGCTAGTCGCATGGCGGGATCGGCGAGCACATGTTCCTTGCCGATGTCGAGGCCGGAGACGATGTTGACGCCCGCCACCGTGGTGTACGTCGGCTCGACGTTCGGGACCTCGATCTTGGCCATGAATGACGCCATGTCGTCGAGTAAGTGGGCCGCCTCGGCCAACTGACCGCCCACATGGCCGAGCGTGCCAGAGCCGGCCGCGAGGGTGGCGGCGGCGCCGCCCTCGCCCTTTGCGCCTGCGATGGCCAGTGCCGCGTCCTTGGCGTGTTCGCCGGCGTCGTCGAGCGCGTCGCCCACCTTGGCGATGAGCGCGGGTGCGGCCTGGGCCAAGCCGATGAGCTTCTCGAGTTCGTCGCGGTGGTCCATGAAGAACTCGACGACTTCGCCCACCTTGTCCATGGGGGTGTTGTCGAGCATCTTGCTGATATCGCCGAGGTCCATGGCGCCTCCCTTGTATCTGGGGCGCCCCCGTGCCCGCGTTCCGTTGGGCATACGCTACCGCGCCGCGACGCACCCCTCGATGTGGTCGTCCACCAGGCCGCACGCCTGCATCGCGGCGTACATGGTAGTGGGTCCTACGAACACGAAGCCGACCTTCTTGAGCTCCTTGGTGAGTGCCACCGATTCCGGGGTCGAAGCGGGCACGTCCTCCCAGCCCGTGGGACGGGTGGCCCGCGGTGCGGGGACGTGCGACCAGAACAACTGGTCCAGGGAGCCGCCGGCCTCCTGCAGCGCGACCACGGCGCGCGCATTGGTGATCGCCGCGTTGACCTTGAGTCGATTGCGCACGATGCCCGCGTCGGCGAGCAGCCGCTCCACATCGTCGTCCCCGAACTCCGCGACGGCCGCGGGCTCGAAGCCGGAGAAGGCGGCGCGGAAGTTGTCCCGCTTGCGCAGGATCGTCAGCCAGGACAGCCCCGACTGCATGCCCTCCAACACGAGGCGTTCGTACAGGGCCGCGTCGCCGTGAACCGGCAGGCCCCATTCGGAGTCGTGATACGCCTCGTACAGCGGGTCCCCGTTGCCAAAGCAACGAGTGAGGTCGTTCGGTTCCGTGATCATGGCTCCAGTGTGGCGTGAAGGCCGGACGGGACGCCTCCCGAGAGCGCCGGCCCGGGGGACAGTCCCGGTAGAGCCCGCCTGGGCACGATGCCCCGACCGGACAGGAGCCCGCCGCCCCGCATCGTCGCCGCCACCGCGCACCCGCTTGGTTCCCACGCGCGTCCCCGCGTAGTCTAGCCACGCCATGACGATCCGCGACCTCCTCGCCACAGAGCACACGACCCTGTCGTACGAGCTCTTCCCGCCGCGCACCCCCGCGTCAGAGGAGTCGCTGACGGCCACCATGGAGGTGCTCGCCAGCACCCGGCCCGACTTCGTCTCGATCACGTATGGCGCGTCGGGATCCACGCGCTCGACCAGCCGCGGCGTCGTCCAACGCCTCGCCGCGGCGCACACGATTCCCCCGCTCGCCCACCTCACGTGCGTCGACCAAAGCCGCGCGGAACTCATCGCGGTGATCGAGGAGTATCTGTCCGAAGGCGTGAGCGACTTCCTGGCACTGCGCGGTGACCCCCCTAAGGGTCAGACGAACTGGAGCCCCCACCCCGACGGACTGCTCTACGCTTCCGAGCTGGTCGCGCTGCTGCGCGAGGTCGCGTCCGCACAGGGCGTGGACATCAGCATCGGCGTGACCGCGTTCCCCGCCCAGCACGCCCTGGAGCAGTGGCGCCAGCAGGGACTCGACGTGCTGCGCGCCAAGCAGGACGCGGGCGCGGATTTCGCGATCACCCAAGTGTTCTACGAGGTGCCCCACTACGAGGCACTCGTCCGCGACGCGGCCGCCCAGGGCATCGGCCTGCCGATCGTGCCCGAGGTCATGCCGCTCGTCAGTGCGCGCCGCGCCTACCGCGCGGCCGAGCTCACCGGCGTGCCCACGCCTGGTGAGTTGCTCGCAGCGCTCGAGGCCGCAGAGGACGACGACAAAGCGCTCGCGGCCGGCGTGGACCACGCGGCTCGCCTGTCGCGCGACCTGGTCGACGCGGGCGCGCCCGGAATCCACATCATCACGTTCAACCAGCACAGGGCCGCGTGCGCGCTCGTGGACGCGCTTGGCCTGCGCGAGACGTAGAGCGCAACCGGCACCGGGCGCCGTGTCACCATTGACCACATGACTCGCGACATCTCCCCCCGCTCCGTCACTCTCACCCGCGACTCCGTTGGCGTCTACACGGTCACCAACGAGGCGGGCGCCACTCTCCAATTCGGTCGCGGTGATGGCCTGCTCGGCCCCGTCGAATTGCTGCTCGCCGCGGTGGCCGGCTGCTCGAGCATCGACGTCGACATGATGACGACGCGGCGAGCCGAGCCGGACAAGTTCGAGGTCACGTCGCAAGCCGACTACGTTCACGACGACGCCGAGGGCAATGTTCTCGAAAACGTGCGCGTGCTGTTCGACTTGGCGTTCCCCGAAGGCGAGGACGGTGACAAGGCGCGGGCCCGCGTGGCATCGGCGCTGAAGATCTCGCACGACAAGGAATGCACCGTGTCGCGCACGATCGAGGCGCCCACTCCGGTCGCGCTCGTCGAGAGGGGCTAGACCCGCATTGGCCCGCGCGGGCCTCTCGGGCTAGACTGTGCCGCGCTGTCTCGGCGCCGGTATGAGCGTCGACCAAGCGCAATGGCGAGCCCGCCGCGCATGCATTCATTTGAGGAAACATGTCTGACGTCACCCCCGCGCCCTTTCCCACCGGAACCATCCTCGGCTACCCGCGCATCGGCGCGAATCGCGAGCTGAAGAAGGCGCTCGAATCCTTCTGGAAGGGCGCCTCCACCGAGGCCGACCTTGAGGCGACGGCTGCCGCACTGCGCGCCGTCACCCGCGAGCGCCTGGCCGGTTTGGGCCTGGGCGCGGCGACGAGCGCCATCCCCTCGAACTTCTCGTTCTACGACCACATGCTCGACGCGGCCGTCACGTTCGGCGCCATCCCCACGCGCTTCGCAGACCTGCGCGGCGACGACGGCACGGTCGGCCTGGCCGCGTACTCCACGATCGCGCGCGGCGAGGGCGACAAGGCCCCGCTCGAGATGACCAAGTGGTTCGACTCCAACTACCACTACCTGGTTCCCGAGATCGGCCCGGAGACGGTGTTTGCGCTGTCGAGCAAGCGCTGGGTCGACGAGTTCGTCGAGGGCAAGAACGCGGGCTACGTGACCCGCCCCGTCATCACCGGCCCGCTGACATTCCTGTACCTGGCGAAGGTTTCCGACGACGCCATCGGCGGCTTCGACCCGATCAGCCGGCTGGATGACCTGCTTCCCGTGTACGCCGAGCTGCTGGCCGCGTTCAAGGCCGCCGGCGCCGAATGGGTCCAGATCGACGAGCCCATCCTGGTGGCCGACACTCACGCCGACCGCGCCGAGGTGCTCGCCAACGCCGAGCGCGTCTACGCCTGGTTGGGTGAGCAGACCGCCCGCCCGCAGATCCTGGTGGCCGCCCCCATGGGCTCGCTCGACGACGCCCTTCCTGTGCTCGCGGCGACCCCGGTCGAGGCGATCGGCGTCGACCTGGTGCGTGGCAACGTCCCCGTGGGCACCCAGCTGACCGGCAAGGTCATCGCCGCCGGAGTGGTCGACGGCCACAACATCTGGCGCACCGACCTGGACGCCGCGCTCGCGACGCTCAAGGCCGTCGAGGCGCTCGGCGCCACGGTCGCCGTGTCGACGTCAACCTCGCTGTTCCACGTGCCTCACACCCTCAAGGGCGAGGAGCACCTGGGCGAGGAACTCCTCAGTTGGCTCGCATTCGCCGACGAGAAGGTGGCCGAGATCGCCGCCCTCGCCACCGCGCTCACCGAGGGTGAGAACGCAGCGGCCGACGCCTTGGCCGCAGCCCGCGCGGCCCTCGCCTCGCGCAAGGCCCACCCGGGCACCAACCGCGCCGACGTGAGCGCCGCGCTCGCGGCCGTCAACGCCGAGGACTTCGCCCGGTCGGCCTACGCCGACCGCGTGTCCGCGCAGGCCGAACGCTTCCACCTGCCGGAGCTTGCGACGACCACCATCGGCTCCTTCCCGCAGACCCCCGAGATCCGCAAGGCGCGCGCCGCGTGGGCAAAGGGCACGCTGAGCGACGCCGACTACGAGGCCGCCATGAAGGCCGAGATCGCCAGCGTCGTGAAGATGCAGGAGGACCTGGGCCTGGACGTCCTGGTCCACGGCGAGGCCGAGCGCAACGACATGGTGCAGTACTTTGCCGAACTGCTCGACGGCTTCGACGTCACCGTCAACGGCTGGGTTCAGTCGTACGGCTCGCGCTGCACGCGCCCGTCGATCCTGTGGGGCGACGTCGCTCGCCCCAAGCCCATGACGGTGCGCTGGGCGCAGTACGCGCAGTCGCTCTCGGACAAGCCGGTCAAGGGCATGCTCACCGGCCCGGTGACGATCCTCGCGTGGTCGTTCGTGCGCGACGATCAGCCGCTCGGCGTCACCGCCAACCAGGTCGCCCTTGCGCTCCGCCAGGAGATCGCGGACCTCGAGGCGGCCGGCATCGGCATCATCCAGGTGGACGAGCCCGCCCTGCGCGAGCTGCTTCCCCTGCGCAATGCCGACAAGGCGGCGTACCTCGACTGGTCGGTGAACTCCTTCAAGCTGGCCACCTCCGGCGCCAAGGACGACACCCAGGTGCACACGCACCTGTGCTACTCCGAGTTCGGCGAGATCATCGACGCGATCGACGGCCTAGACGCGGACGTCACCTCGATCGAGGCGGCCCGCTCGCGCATGGAGGTGCTGCCCGCGATCAAGGCTCACGGCTACGAGCGCCAGATCGGCCCCGGCGTGTGGGACATCCACAGCCCCCGCGTTCCCTCGACCGAGGAGATCACGGAACTGCTTACGCTCGCCAAGAACTCCGTGCCCGGCCAGCAGCTGTGGGTCAACCCCGACTGCGGCCTCAAGACGCGCGGCTACGCCGAGACGAGGGTCACGCTCGAGAACCTGATCGCGGCCACGAAGGCCGTGCGCTAGGAGTCGAGAACTGCAGCACGCTCAGGAGCACTGGCCGGTCTTCGTGTCCCCATCGGGTCCCTCGTACTTGTAGCCGGGACTCTC
>Ga0314774_1002462_pt1 | contig 10395 bp, 5 predicted proteins | sample MetaGCBIA2018_FD_204515 | JGI IMG/M metagenome (GOLD analysis project Ga0314774, IMG submission 204515) | Cryopeg brine microbial communities from Beaufort Sea near Barrow, Alaska, United States - CBIA 2018 | ecosystem: Environmental > Aquatic > Marine > Coastal | place: USA: Alaska | collected... | reverse complement strand
AGATAGTAAACAATTATACAATAGAGTGATAAAGGAGACGACAATGAGAGAATTGCAAATAACAAATGGAATTAGTTGGATTGGCGCAATTGATCATAATCTACGAGTTTTTGACATTATTATGTATACTGAATTCGGAACATCATACAACTCTTATTTTATTGAAGGGTCTGAAAAAACAGCTATCGTTGAAACCGTTAAACATACTTTTACTGACCGTTATATTGACTTTTTAAAAGAGAATAAAGATCTTGAAAAAGTTGATTACATTATTGTTAATCATACAGAACCTGATCATGTTGGAACTGTTGCAAAACTCCTTGATCTGACACCCAACGCTGAGATTATTGGATCGGCTGCTGCAATTCGCTTCCTTAAAGAGATTGCGAATCGTCCCTTTGAATCTATTGTAGTTAAAGAGGGGGATGAAATTTCTCTTGGAGACAAAACGTTGAAATTCATTATGGCTCCATTTTTGCATTGGCCAGATTCTATATATACTTATATACCAGAAGATAAAGTGTTGTTTACTTGTGATTCCTTCGGATCACATTACGCCATGGATGACGTTTTTGCATCTAAGATTCCGAATAAAGAGGACTATAATAGAGCGCTTAAATATTATTTTGATATGATTATGGGACCTTTTAAGAGCCATATGCTAAATGCAATCAATAAGATTGAAGATTTGGAAATTGATTATATCTGTAATGGTCATGGACCAATTCTTGATGATAATCCTAAAGAGATTGTAAGATTATGCAAAGAGTGGTCAATGGAAGAACAAAATGATCCTCAAATTGTCATTCCTTATGTTTCGGCATATGGTTATTCAAAGGAATTAGCTCAAGCCATTGCTGAAGGCATCAAGTCCGTTGGTGGTTACGAAGTGAAACTATATGATATGGTCTATGCAAATGAAGCTGAGGTATTAACTGAAATAACCAAAGCTGAGGGAGTTTTATTTGGTTCGCCGACTATAAATGGTGATGCACTTCACCCTATTATGAAAATTCTAATTCAATTGAACCCAATCGTTCATGGTGGTAAACTTGCAGCGGCATTTGGTTCATATGGTTGGAGCGGAGAAGCTGTCGAAAACATATCGAGGCGAATGAAAGAACTTAAATTCAAAGTGATAAAAGGTTTTAGAATTAACTTTAAACCTAATGAAGAAGATTTAAAGAATGCTTTCAGTTATGGTGCGGAATTCATACAAGTATTGACTGAAAAAGATGTCTTTGTTCCTTTTGATGCACCTAAGAATATAACTCATTCAATTGATGACGACGAAGAAAAACCTATTAAAAAATGGATTTGTACAATTTGCCAAGAAGTATTTGAAGGAACTGAAGCGCCGGATGTTTGCGCGGCTTGTGGAGCAACTAAAGATCAATTTGAAGAATATATAGAAGTGACTCATGAAATAGAAAAAGTATTAGATGAACATGTTGTTATTGTAGGTAATGGTATTGCAGGCGTTACTGTTGCTGAAACAATTCGCAAGTATTCATCTATTACACGAATTACTATTGTTGATAAAGCGGCTCATCCCGTTTATTACAAACCAATGTTATCAAAGTTTATAGGACAAGATGAAATGCCGAAATCTTTTTATATTCATGATAAACATTGGTACGACAAACATGAGATTACATTTAAAGCCCCTGCTACGCTGACGTCAATTGATGAGGATAAGAAAATGATAATTCTTGATAATGGCGAAACACTATCTTACGATAAACTTGTGATTGCAACAGGAAGTGATAGTTTTATGCCTCCAATAAAGAATAATGATATTAAGGGTGTATTTACGCTTCGAACCTTAGATGATGCTCTTGCAATTAAAGAAAAAATGAAAACATCCAAAAAAGCAGTTGTTATTGGTGGCGGTTTATTAGGACTCGAAGTTGGAGCTCAAATGTACCATGGTGGATTAGATGTGACAGTTATTGAGATTATGGATCGATTATTACCAAGGCAATTAGATGAAAAAGGTGCAGCCATATTAGAAAAAGGCTTTTCACTGAATGAAATTAACATCATTAAAGGTGTAAAAGTAGATACAATTGTTGGTGAATCAACAGTTACAGGTGTTAAGTTGGTTGACGGTTCAATCATTGATGCAGATATTGTACTTATAAGTGCGGGCGTAAGGTCTTTCTTGACGCCGTATGAACAAGTTGGCATTAGCTGTCATCAAGGGATAAAAGTGAATGAATTAATGCAAACAAACAAACCTGATATTTATGCATGTGGAGACTGTGCTAATTACGATGGCATGAACTATTCAATATGGCCAGAAGCTGTATTGCAGGGTCAAACGGTTGGCCTTAGTGTTCTAGGTATCAATAAAGAATATGAAACATATATTCCTTCAACAGTTTTTAATGCTATGGACCTTCGTATCTTTTCGATTGGTCATGTTAATATTGACAGGGAAGATCCGATGTTCTCAAGTGTAGTATACGAGAATAAAGAAAAACAACAATACAAGTCCATGATTTTTGAAGAGGATGAGCTTGTTGGCAGCATCATAATTGGTGATAATAAAAAGTCAAAATTATTAATCGACGGTATTAAGAATAAAGAAAAATTGGCCCAATTGATAGGCGTTTTCCAATAATGAATGAATCTGAACTCTTTCAGCCGATCAAGAATTATTTTGCAGATAGTGGTTATACCGTCGATGGTGAAGTGAAAGACTGCGACATGGTCATGAAGAAAGAAAATGATTTTATTGTTGTCGAGCTTAAAAATGATTTGAATTTCAAGATATTTATGCAAGGTGCCAAACGCCAAAAAATGTTTCAACATGTATTCATTGCTGTTTGGACACCTAAAAACCTTAAGAGCAAAGCGTTTCGCGATAAAGTCTATTTACTGAATCGCCTTGGCTTAGGCTTGATTTTAGTTAGTAAAAGGGCGAAGATGGTAACAATATTTGCTCAACCTATGGTACATCCGCTGTCGAACTACAATACACGGAACAAGAAAACAAAAGATCGCGTCATAAGTGAACTTAATGGCAGACGTACCAAACAAAATATTGGCGGGGTCAATAAAAAGACTGTTTTAACTGCATATAAGGAAGATTGTTTACTGATTTTAGATCTGATGAAACAACAGGGATCATTAAAAGCATCCATCATTAAAGATCAGACGGGAATTAAGACAAGCTATAATAAGATATATCAAAATCATTATGGTTGGTTTGTTAAAGAAGGTAAAGGTATTTATGGTTTAAGTGATTTTGGTCAAAAAGCTTTTGTTGAGAATATTACAACAATCGAAATGATTAAATCAAATGATCATATTAAAAATGACAATGAGTCCAATGAGAATTGGAAGGGGCTATTATGAACGATAGAGTAAAGGCATTGTTTGAAGCAAGAAAAAGGGTGCAGCAAATTGCTATAGAAACACCGCTAATATATTCGTATTTTTTCAGTGAAGAATATCAGGCAAATGTTTATCTCAAAGCAGAAAATCTTCAACGTACAGGTGCGTTTAAAATTCGAGGTGCATACAATAAGATTTCTTGTTTATCCGAGGAAGAAAGACAACGTGGCCTCATCGCCTCGTCAGCGGGCAATCATGCACAAGGCGTTGCCCTTGCAGCTAAAGAATGTAATGCCAAAGCAATTATTGTTATGCCGTCAAATACACCCCTGATAAAAGTGGAAGCTACGAAGCATTATGGAGCTACGGTCATCCTTCATGGTGAGTGTTATGACGATGCATATCAAAAAGCGCTTGAGCTTAAGGAAGCGAATGGTTATACATTTATTCATCCTTTTGATGATATCGATATTATTTATGGACAAGGTAGTGTCGCTCTTGAAATATTGGACCAGCTCGATGATATTGATATCATTATTATACCTATTGGCGGCGGCGGCCTTATTAGCGGGATGGGCATGGCAATCAAAGAGATTAAACCTTCAATTAGAATTATTGGTGTTGAACCGGAAGGTGCACAAACACTTAAAAAATCCATTAGTAAAGGCCGAATTGTTGAACTCGAAAAAGTGAATACCATAGCAGAAGGAGTTGCTGTCAAAAAGGCAGGTGAAATTCCTTTTGAACTAGTTAAAGAATATGTTGATGAAATTATTACAGTTGAAGATGTAGATATCATGGAAGCATTTCTTTTGATATCGGAAAAAGAAAAAATCATTGCTGAAAATGCAGGGGTTTTATCAGTAGCCGCTCTTAAAAAGTTGGATATTAAAGGTAAAAATATTGTGTCGGTCATCAGCGGCGGCAATATTGATGTGGTAACAATATCTGAACTTATTAGTCGTGGTCTTGTAGTGCGAGGTCGTGTCTTTTGTTTTGCCGTTGAATTATCAGATACACCAGGACAACTGCAGCTTATAGCAACAATTTTAGCTGAACTTGGTGCAAATATAATTAAACTCGACCATAATCAGTTTAAAACAATTGATCGATTTAAACAAGTTCACCTAGAAGTGACTTGTGAAACGAATGGTTGGAAGCATGTTAGCTTAATTAAAAATGAATTGAAAAAACATGGATATGAAGTTCAAGTCGTCTATTAGCATTGAAAGATAACATAATCATGATGATCATTATTGAATGATTGGCTAACTTAACGTATAGGTGGTTATATGAATATACTCGTTCTTGAAACAAGTACAACATCTGCCAAAGCAATGCTATATGATACGGAACTAAAAACTTATCAATTGGAAACGAAAGTTTTAGATAAGTTTTATGATGATGTCACATTACATGATGCGAAATCTGTATATGAACAAACATTACAACTAGGAAAAAAGCTATGTCAAAAGGGAGCAATAGATATGATAACTATTGTTACAACTTGGCATAGCTTATTATTATGTGATGAATTAATGGAACCAATAACACCCACTTATTTGTGGTCGAACAACATGGCTAATAAAACAGTTTCTTTGATGAAAGGTGATAGAAGTTTCGTAGAAGAATATTATAGGAAAACAGGGTGTGTACCATCAAGCACTTATCCATATTTCAAGTTGAAGCACCTGTTGGAACAAGAGAATCTAAACTTGGCAAACACTTATATTTGTGATCAAGGCAGCTATAATTATTATCGATTAACCGGAAGTTATGCCACTTCGAATACAATGGCATCAGGTTCGGGTTTGTATAATCTGAATACGGATGGATATGATCAAGAGATTCTTAAAGAGCTTTCTATTGAATGTCAGCAACTGCCACTTGTCGAAGCAGGGAATAAACTTATCAACGAACGACTTTCACTATCCAATGAGGCCAAAGAATATCTGGGCATTGAAAATGACGTAGAAGTTACGGTGGCCAATCCAGATGGTGCTATGAATCAGTTGGGCTCATCAGGAAGGGCAACAGGAAGCATGACTTTATCCGTTGGAACAAGTGGTGCGATCAGAGTATATGCGAAAAGGCCTTTATTATCAGAAGCTATGCGTACTTGGTGCTATAAAATGGATGAAGGATGGTTGGCTGGTGGAGCGACAAGCGGAGCATGCAGTTATGTGGATGATGAAAAAGAAAAATTGTTTGCCGGAGCAAAAACATATGAAAATTTAGAGAAAGATTTACTTGATTTACATAATGAAATTATTCTAAATAAGGAATCGTTTATGAAACAGTGTTACTATATGCCATTTAATTATGGAGAACGAAGTCCGGGATGGAATATGTATCGAAGTGGAGGCTATAGATTAGATATTGAGGCCAGTGGAGTAGAGCGTTATAGAAGTGCATTGGAAGGCGTTCTGTTTAATTTGTACCAATGTTACGAAGAGCTGGTTGCAATGGGCCAAATCCCCCGAAAAATCCGTTTGTCGGGTGGTATCCTACACTCGAACTACTGGGTTCAGATGTGTGCAGATATCTTTGGGCAAACCATAACAATCGATCCGCAAATACAGACATCTTTAGTGGGTGGAGTTGAATTTGCGATGAATAGCATCAATAAAACCATCCTTGAAGAAGAATTAAGTCTTGAAAAGGTAGTTGTACCAAACCATCAGTTGCATGAACTCTATAAACATAGATATGAAAAATATTTGTGTCTGTATGATTCGAATGATTAGCTTAGGGCACGTTCGGTTTATATCGCCATAAGGATAGATTCTCAGGTACTACAACGTAGATACTTCGGTTTATGGCGATATAAGATAGATTCTCAGGCACTACAACGTAGGCCGCTCATCCCAGACCAATTTTCTAGTGAGCCACGAAACGCAAGAAACGCGTCTCAGCCTCGTAAGAAAATTTGGCCAGCGATTCAAAGTCCTACGTGGCAGTGCCTGAGAACTATCTGATATATCTCCATAATCCCTCAGCTAGGGGATAAAAGAATTAAGAAAAGGATATAGTCGATGGCGACATAAACGAATGGTTCGTTCTTCGAAACTGATAATTACCCTGTTAAAAGCTAGAATCAACACTTGATTCATAAAATCATTAAGAAATGAATAAACAAAAGGCACTGTGAAGTATCAAAATGATACAACATAGTGCCTTTTGTTTATGTAGGGTTCCTCTTATGGTAACCTAATAAAATTATCTGAAGATTCAATCATCAATAATAAAACTTGATGATTGATATGAATTAACTTGAGTCTAACGAATAGGACAAGCGCCTGTGTCGCAGCTCTCATCGCCTAAATCAAGTTCTTTTTCAACTGATTCGTATTTGGATAAGAGAGCAGGTACAAAAGGTCTCATTTCAGCAACACGACGGTCATATTCATCTTCCGTAATTGCTTCATATGGTAATAATTGGTAGAAGTTGTCATCTAATGATAAGAACGAAACAGCAACAACATCTTCCCAGTTTTCAAAGACCCACTCTTCAACAATATCCCATTCATGTTCTCTTACGTGAATTGTAATGGAGCAGTTGTGATCTACGTAGTTTTCCATGAATAAACGATAGTTTTCAAGCTGTTCAATTGCACTTACGTCATACTTAGTGATACCATCCGGTGCTTTTACAGGAAATTCAATTACTTTCGTTGTGCAAGTCTCCAATGATTGACCGACTTCAGGATGAATAGGATAATTCAACTCTTCGCAAACTTTAACAAGAGGATCCGATGCACTAACTCTAACTCGTCGAATATAAAAAGGTGAGTGAGAATAGTGAACACCACTTGATACGGCTGGAAGTTGACTAAGCGTTCCTTCAGGTTTAACGGTAGTCACAAGAATAGATGGATTTTGTCCGATTTCTGCAGCGTATTCTTTAACACTATCATTAGCTTCGATACGAAGCTGTTGAAGTAAAACTGCTTGATCTTCGCGAGTAAGTCCGGCTCTGTTAACCATATCTTGCCATCCAGTTAATGAACAACCGGTTAATTTGTCTCTTTGTTGTACATTGTTCCACTCAGGAATTTCAAGGTCGACACATGTCATACGGTAACCAGCTCTTGCTGATAATCGTTGAGCTTCAAGCAAGCCTTCAGTGTCTAATGTTCCATCTTCACTCGCAAAGGCATAAGTGTTTATGGTAGTCAAGTTACATAAACCTTTTGAATCAAGAAGTATTTCACCACAAGGATTAACCCCGTTCATATTAGGTCTGCGTTTAGCACCGGCAATTTCATTTACCCATCCAGGTTCGCCGGAATAGCGCATTTGTTGGATTTGCCAATGTAATAAGTCTCTTGAAGGTTTTTCCTTATAATAAATTGAGTTATTGCTCATTTGACGATGGATGATTTCATTATCAACAATCCACTGTCCGTCAATTTGCTTGTAAAGGTTGCTTTTTGCTTCAATGCATTCCTTGTCATCTGCATCAATAAGGACTATTTCAGCAGTACGACGAACACCACCAACAACTACGTTTTCCCCAATGATGTTAGCGATATCTAAACAATCGATAGGGCGCAATTTGACGAATTTATGCTCGTCATAAACAGAACGCTTTTTGATGACTTTAACTATCTTAATGAACATATTCTTAATTGATTGATGTCCACTTGCAGTACCACCAAAGGATTTAAGTCTTTCACCTTTTGGACGTACATTGTTGTAGTTAATGACAATTGTATTAATATTACGGTATTCATTACTATAAATAACTTTAAAGAAGTAATCAATGGATTGTGTCCAGCCCTCTTTAGAGTCACCAATTGTTATCGTTGCAATATTATTATGGGAAAAAGCTACACTTGTAGAATCTTCTCGTTGGTTTTTAGAAATAGGAGTATAGTCTTCATGAATAACTTCAAAGTCAGAGCGAACTTTGGGTAGTTTTTTGACATCATCTTTAAGAACTCGAACACCAACACCTGAACCAACCATTAGCAGATAAAAAAGATCTTTAAAAGCTGAGAAATTATCTATGACTTGGAAAGCACAGTTATAATTGCTCATAGGGTAATTAATGGATACATCAGTACCGCCAACCCAAAATGTTCTTCCTGATAAGAATTGTCTTAAGTGAAAAATATTGTCAAAAAGTTTTTCGGCTTCTTCACGTGTTGTAGGAACTAAGCTGCAATTATATTCAACAGCCCTTCGAACTGTTTCCCACCAGTATTCACGACGGTTTTCTTCTGGTAACCATCTTGAATAGGTACGGTAATACACAAAACTTCCAAGTTGTTTCATCGGATTTGGTGTATGTTTATATTTACTGATGAAGTCATCAGATAAAATTCTGTTTACAGTAGTTTTAGAACGTTTTTCCCTAGATTTATCTCTTTCATAACGGTAAAGTATGTATTTTTTAGCTACATCTTTACGTGTTGATTCCATTAATTTTTCTTCGACGATATCTTGTATTATGTTTACTGAAAATGGTGATGAATAAGTTGCTAATGTATCTTCGATTGATTTTGTGATGTCGGTTGCACATGTTTCATCAATACCTTCTTTAGTCTCGGACATAGCCAAAATAATAGCTCTCCTAATTTTCTCTGTACTGAACTCTACCACGGAGTTGTTCCGTTTAATAACATTCATAAGCGCTCTCCTATACAATATATTGTGCCGAAATTGATTCGACATACTATATATTGTATCAACACTTATATATCAAGTCAATATAATAATTTGCTATTTTTGGTAAATTTGCATAAGACATATTAACTATTTACATGAAAACACACACAATTCACGTGGTTTCAGTACGCTTTCAGACGATAATATAAATATTTGCTTAAAAACTTTTAATGCATTTGTTATTGTCCGATGTATAAATAATTTGGAAAAATGTGTAATATTTGCTATAATTGGATAAAGGTGGTGAATAGTATGGCAGATAAAAAAGGCATATCAAAAAAGAGCTATAAAAAGGAATTAAAGAAACTACAAATTGAGCTTGTTCAACTTCAGGAATGGGTTAAACAAAAAGGTTTAAAAGTCGTCGTCATATTTGAAGGAAGAGATGCAGCCGGAAAAGGCGGCGTAATAAAAAGGATTACGGAGAAGTTGAATCCTCGTGTTTGTAATGTTGTCGCTCTAGGTATTCCAAGTGACAAAGAAAAGACACAATGGTATTTCCAACGTTATGCACAACATTTACCAGCAAATGGAGAAATTGTTCTGTTTGATCGCAGTTGGTACAATAGAGCAGGTGTTGAGAAAGTCATGGGCTTCTGTACAAAAGAAGAACATGAAGAGTTTCTTCGTAGCTGCCCTGAGTTTGAAAAGATGTTAGTCCGTTCAGGAATTATACTAGTTAAATATTGGTTCTCTGTCAGTGATGAAGAACAAGAAAAACGATTCCAAGATAGAATTAATGATATAACCAAACAATGGAAGATTAGTCCTATAGATCTAGAGTCTAGACAATACTGGGTTGAATATTCAATAGCAAAAGATGAAATGATGGATTATACAGATATTAAACAAGCGCCATGGTACGTTGTTCCATCGGATATTAAGAAACATGCTAGAATTAATTGTATATCGCATTTATTAAGCGTTATTCCATATGAGAATATTGAAAGAGAAAAATTGAAGCTTTCTCCTAAACAAGTGAATGATTTTTACATACGTCCACCAATGAACGAACAAACATTTGTTCCTGATGTTGCAGCTAAGATTGCTAAAAAGCAAAAAAAAGATAGTTAAGTTTTAAGCTATAATTCATCATACACTGGATTATTGTTAATTTAGTTTATAAGGACTTTTGATGTATTAATAATCAAAGGTCCTTTTTTGGTCTAATTATTGGAACTGGTCGTTTGTGTCGCCATCGGGATAGCGATACAAGAACCTACCTCAAGCAGCCGCTCATCCCAGGTTGATTTCCTAGCTTTGGGTGTCAAAGACATTAAAGAACGAACTGGTCGTTCATGTCGCCATCGGGATAGCGATACAAGAACCTACCTCAAGCAGCCGCTCATCCCAGGTTGATTTCCTAGTGGGCTACTGAGC
>Ga0314774_1002461_pt1 | contig 10398 bp, 8 predicted proteins | sample MetaGCBIA2018_FD_204515 | JGI IMG/M metagenome (GOLD analysis project Ga0314774, IMG submission 204515) | Cryopeg brine microbial communities from Beaufort Sea near Barrow, Alaska, United States - CBIA 2018 | ecosystem: Environmental > Aquatic > Marine > Coastal | place: USA: Alaska | collected... | reverse complement strand
CAGAGAAGAACATTGCTGAGTACAACGTCGACCTCATCACCACCGACACGTACTCGAACTGCCTCGAGCCGCTTCGCAGCGGCACGGTCGTCGCTGTCACCACTGACAACGTGATCTTGGCTGGACTCGCCGACCAGAATGCTGGCGAGTTTGAAGTTCTCAGCAACCCGTTCACCGAAGAGCCTTATGGCATCGGACTCGGTCACGACGACGACGATTTCCGCGGCTACATCAACGATGTGCTCGAAGCTTCGTATGACGACGGCTCGTGGGAAGCTGCTTGGGAAGCAACTGCAGGCCAGGTCCTGAAGCTCCCGGCCCCTCCTGCTGTAGACCGCTACAGCAACTAGTGTCACCGGTGCCCGCCTGCGGCTAACGCAGGCGGGCACCTTCCACGTCACGATCACTTAATTTCCAGGAGGCCCGGATGGACGTCATCTCTAACGCGATCGACGCCCTCGTCGACATAACGCCGCTCTATATGGAGGGCTTTCTGCTGACGCTTGCCCTCTTGGGGATCTCGGGCGTCGGGGCGTTCGTTCTTGGGGTGATCATCGCGTCAATGCGAATTTCACCCGTACCGTCGTTGCGGATTTTCGCCACCGTTTACACGGAGTTATTACGCAACATACCGTTACTGCTCGTTCTATTCTTCTGCGCCTTTGTCCTTCCAATTTTGGGAGTGGACTTAGACTTCTTCCTCCTCGCCGTGCTCGGACTGACGCTCTACACGTCACCGTTCGTTGCCGAGGCCGTGCGCTCAGGTTTCAACGGAGTCCCTGTTGGGCAGGCTGAAGCCGCCCGAAGTATCGGCATGGGATTCACGCAAACTATTGGTTTGATCATCCTGCCCCAAGCTGGGCGAATGGTTGTTCCCCCACTAATCAACGTCTTTATCGCTCTCACAAAGAACACGTCCGTTGCCGGAATCTTCTTTGTCAACGAACTCTTCAAAGCGACATATGCGGCCGCCCGCGACAACGGAGACGTCGTCGTTCTTACGCTGGTTTACGCAGTGGCGCTCTATCTTGCCATTACCGTCCCGCTCGGCCTCATAGCCGGAGCGATTGAGAAGAAGGTCATGGTGCTGCGATGAGCATGAGCGTTCTTTACGATGCTCCCGGTCCGAAAACCCGGCGCAATTCGACAATTGCCTCGGTAATAAGCGCCGTCGCAATCTTGGCTGGTCTGACGTGGGTGTTCTTCACTCTCGCGGCGCCTCAAGTTAGTGCAAACGGTGCTGAGCAGCCGGGAATGTTTGATGCGTCAAGGCTCGATATTCTTAGCGATCCAGAAGTCTGGGGTGCATTCGGCGGTGGAGTTGTAGACACGCTGCGGATGGCCGCTGTCGCCGCAATGCTGGCGATCGTAGTGGGAATTTTGTTCTCATTCGGTCGCACTGCCGCATCCAAATGGATACGCATCCCTACCTCAGTTTTGCTTGAGCTCTTCCGCGGAATGCCGTTGCTGCTCCTGATTCTTTTTGTCTTCCTCCTGTTCTCGACGGGAAGCTACTGGGCTGGCGTGATTGGCCTCGCGGTTTACAACGGCGCGATCATCGGTGAAGCGCTCCGTGCGGGAATCAGTTCGCTACCCAGGGGCCAGCGTGAGGGCGGGCTCTCTGTCGGCCTCACCTCGCTGCAGACTCGCTTCATCATTGAGTTCCCTCAGGCGTTCCGTCAAATGTTGCCGATCATCCTCGCGCAGCTGGTTGTACTCCTCAAGGACACTTCGCTCGCGTACGTCGTTGGGTATCCTGAGCTCGCCCGTACGATCAAGAACCTCCAGAATTTCTACGGCAGTCGTTATCTCTTCACACTCTTTGCGGTCGGTTTCGTCATCTACTTGGTGATGAACTTGACCCTGTCGTACATCGCTCGCTACGCCGCCAAACGCAGCGGACCGAAACTCGGCAAGGTCACGCCAGACACCCCGAAGATTCCGGGAGCCGAAGGCACCCGGGCCATCACAATGCCTCGGGGTGGCGCTAAACACGGAGAAGCTGGCAATAGTAATTGGTAGCTGACGCTCGGGTGAGACTGGCGGCAGCGTGTTCAGCTAAACTCAGTTCTTGTGTCTGAGCCCACCCCCATAACTGAACCAGCGGTAACCGCAGCGGTCGAAGCAGCACTTGCTGCAATCGAATCCGCCGCGACCATGACCGACCTTAAAGCGGTACGCACTGCCTATCTTGGCGAAGGATCGCCACTGGCATTGCTCAACGCCGAGATGAAGAATATACCGCCGGCAGATCGAGCTGCCACCGGCAAACTCATCGGTAGTGCACGGGCACGCGTCGGCGCGGCATTTGGTGCGCGTGAGGCCGAGCTGGCCGTCGCTGAAGAGCACGCGAAGCTCGCGGCCGAAGCCGTGGATGTCACGGCCGTCGCCACGCGCTATGTGAAGGGCGCGCGGCATCCGCTCAGCCTGCTCATGGAGCACATGAGCGACCTGTTCGTCGCGATGGGGTGGGATGTTGCCGAAGGACCAGAACTCGAGAACGAGTGGTTCAACTTCGACGCGCTCAACTTCGATGAAGACCACCCGGCACGCGCGATGCAAGACACGTTCTTCGTCGATCCAATTGATTCACACTTGCTTTTGCGCACGCACACGAGCCCGGTGCAGATTCGATCGCTCCTCGAGCGTCCGCTGCCCGTCTACGTCGTCGCTCCTGGTCGCGTGTTTCGTACCGATGAACTCGATGCGACTCACACACCGGTGTTCCACCAGCTTGAAGGCATTGCCATTGACAAGGGGCTCACGATGGCTCACTTGCGGGGAACCCTTGAGCACCTTGCCCGCGCGATGTTCGGCGATGGCGCTCAGATTCGCTTGCGCCCCAACTATTTTCCCTTCACCGAGCCGAGCGCCGAGATGGATGTCTGGCAGCCCAACGCCAAGGGTGGCGCCCGCTGGGTCGAGTGGGGCGGATGCGGAATGGTCAACCCGAACGTATTGCGAGCTGCGGGAATCGATCCGGACGAGTACCAGGGCTTCGCCTTCGGTATGGGAATTGAGCGCACGCTCCAGTTCCGCAATGAAATGAATGACATGCGCGACATGGTCGAGGGCGACGTTCGCTTCTCCCAGCAGTTCGGAATGGTGGTCTGATGAAAGTTCCCATGAGTTGGTTGCGGGAATTCGTTGAGATCCCGGCAGACATCACGCACGAGCAGGTTCATGCTGCCCTCGTGAAGGTCGGCTTCGAGGAAGAAGACGTTCACGACTTCGAGATTTCTGGACCCGTCGTTGTCGGTCAAGTGCTCGAGTTCGTTGGCGAACCGCAGTCGAATGGCAAGACCATCAACTGGTGCCAAGTGGATGTCGGTGAAGCCGAGCCTCGCGGGATCGTCTGCGGCGCTCACAACTTTGCGGTCGGAGACAAGGTCGTTGTCACTCTGCCCGGCTCCGTTCTTCCTGGCCCGTTCCCGATTGCGGCACGAAAGACCTACGGTCATGTGTCCGATGGAATGATCGCGTCAACGCGTGAACTCGGGCTCGGCGACGAGCACGACGGAATTCTTGTGCTCTCGACGCTTGGTCTCGACCCTGAAGTCGGCACGAGTGCCGTCGAACTTCTCGGGCTCGACGACTTCGCTGTCGAAATCAATGTCACTCCCGATCGCGGCTACGCCATGTCGATTCGTGGTGTCGCCCGGGAATTCGCCCTCTCGACCGGTGCAACCTTCACCGATCCGGCAGACGCACCAACGGTCACCGAGGCCAGCGGCTATTCGGTAGTCGTTAACGACGAAGCGCCCGTTCGCGGCCGTGCTGGTGTGCGGGCTTTCGTCACGCGCGTCGTGCGCAACGTGGATGTCACCAAGCCGACTCCATCATGGATGATCACGCGTTTGACGCTCGCCGGCATCCGCTCAATCTCGTTGACGGTCGACATTACTAACTACGTAATGCTCGAGCTCGGGCAACCCATCCACGCCTACGACCTCGACCGCGTTTCGGGTGGGCTGACGGTTCGTCGTGCACAGGCAGGGGAGACTCTCATCACGCTCGACGATAAGTCGCGCACGTTGCACCCCGAGGACTTGCTGATCACTGATGATTCAGGCCCCATCGGCCTGGCCGGAGTGATGGGGGGAGCGAGCACCGAAATTACGGATGCCTCGGCCAATGTTCTAATTGAGTCGGCCAACTTTGAGCCGATTTCGATCGCGCGTAGCGCCCGCCGCCACAAGTTGGGAAGCGAAGCCTCACGTCGCTTCGAGCGCGGCGTTGACCCGCTGGTCGCTCCTGCTGCTGCCGCTCGGGTCGTCGAATTACTCGTTGAGTTGGGCGGAGGAACCGTCGATTCACTCGGCAGCGACCTCCCTGCAGCGCACAGCCCGCTGGCGATCGAGTTGCCCGAAGCGTATGTTGAGGGCCTCATCGGCGTGCGGTATTCGTCTGACGAAATCACTGATTCGCTCACTGCGATCGGCACGACCGTCGAGGTCACCGAAACCGGATGGAGCGTCACACCGCCAAGCTGGCGTCCCGATTTGGATCACAAGACGACGCTTGCCGAGGAAGTTGCTCGCATCGTCGGCTACGACCGCATCCCGTCGGTGCTTCCTGTAGCCCCTCCCGGTCGCGGTTTGAGCCGGGCACAGCGCCTGCGCCGCACAGTCTCAAACAGCCTGGCGGCATCCGGTCTCACTGAGGTGTTGGCCTATCCATTCATCTCCACAGCCTCGAACGAACTCTTTGGTTCGCCTCAGGCAGGGGGAGTGGCCGAGATTACGTTGGCGAATGCTCTCGACCCGAATGCTGCTTCGATGCGTCGTTCGCTCTTGCCAGGTTTGACTGTGATTGCTCACCGCAACGTGTCGCGCGGTCTCACCGACGTCGCACTCTTTGAAGTGGGAACCGTGTTTTTGCCTGAGGCGGGTCGCGCGTACGGCAGTGGCGATCTCCCGGTGGGTTACGAGTTGCCGAGTGAGTCAGAATTGTCGGAGCTGCACGAAAGTGTTCCGGCGCAACCGTGGCATGTTGCTGCGCTGTTTGTGGGTGATGCAGTGACGCGTCAGCCGGGACAGTCGGCCGTTTCTCGCGGATTGGCTGATGCCCTGACTACTGTTCAGCAGTTGGCGTCGACTCTTTCGGTGCAGATCGATGTTGTGACGGGTAGCCATCAGGCGATGCACCCTGGCCGCACCGCTGAGCTGTGCGTTGGTGACAATGTTGTTGGTTATGCAGGCGAGCTGTTGCCGGCGTTGGCGGCGGAGCTTGACTTGCCACGAGTGGTAGCTGTTGTTGAGCTTGACTTGACGGTGCTGATCGAGAGTGCGGCAGCGGATGTCGCGGCGACTCCGATTGTGTCGTTCCCGGTGGCGACGCAGGATGTCTCGCTGGTTGTGCCTGATGTTGTTCAGGCTGGCGAGTTGTTGACGATCATCCGTGAGGGTGCTGGTGAGCTTCTGGAAGACGTGCGACTGATCGATGACTACCGTGGCACAGGCATTCCGGACGGGCGCAAGTCATTGACCTTTGCGCTCCGTTTCCGTGCCGTGGATCGCACTCTCACTCAGGCCGAAGCAACGGAAGCGAAGAACGCTGCGGTTGCTCTCGCTACCGAACGCGTTGGCGCTAAACTGCGCGAGTAGTCGCGCGCTAGCGCTTCCCTCCACCGAGCAGACCGCCGATGAGTCCTCCAACGACGTCTTGACCGCCAGAGCCGCCGAGCAGACCACCGAGGAGACCGCCGATTCCGTCGGTCGCCGAGGCTCCTGGTTTCGCAGCGCCAAAGGTAGCTGACTTCTGACCGAGGAACCGTGAGCCAACCCACGAAAGAACAATGGGAGCGACGATCGGCAGCACTTTGCCAATGAGATCGCCGGTGACGTTTGCATCGGGGTTCTTTTTGGCGACCTCAGAGGCGACATCCTGCTGTTTGCCACCGAAGACGTTCTTAACGATCTTGGCTCCGTCGTCGGTGTCTATCTCGTCGACCGACGAGGCTGTCGCTGTCGCTTTCGTACCGTGGGCGGCAAGGGCCTTCTCGAGCGATTGTGCTCCGCTGTCGTCTTTCGCATTGGCGGCCATTCCACCGATCAGGGTGGGAATGACTTGCTTCACCGCGCTCTGGGCTTGTTGTTCGTTGATACCCAACTTTTTGGCAATGTCGCCGATCGGAATGAGTTTCATCAGGCCATCGAGATCAGACATGCTTACTCCTTCATGGGGGAAAGGGCGAGTGGGGAATCGCCGCATCTAGGCTACCGATTAGCCTGCCACGGAGTCTGGGGCTATTCTAGGAATGTGACCGACTTCCGCGCTTGCAGCCAGCGACTCTCGCTGAGCTTTGTGGCGCCGTCTTCGCCGGTTCTCCGCGGGGCTGACGAGCGACGATAGGCGGAGTTTTGCCACAACCCACCAGGTTGTGTGATTCACCGCCGCAAGTGTTCTCGTTTTCAAACCCACCTCGAAGGTAAATCCATGTCAATTTCGGTCGCTGTGGCCGGTGCCAGCGGTTATGCCGGTGGAGAACTTCTCCGCCTGCTCTCCACTCACCCTGAGTTCGATGTCACTACGGTGACCGCGTTTAGTAACGCCGGTCAGCGCCTGATCGATGTGCAGCCACATCTGCGTTCTCTCGCGCACCTTGATCTTCAACCAACTGAACCTTCGGTTCTTGCCGGCCACGACGTTGTCTTCTTTGCGCTTCCGCACGGCAAATCTGGCGAGCTCACCGCCGAGCTCAGTCCAGATACTCTCGTGGTCGATTGCGGCGCAGATCACCGCCTCACCTCTGAAGACGACTGGGCGGCGTTCTATGGTGGCGACTACTTTGGTGCCTGGGATTACGGGATGCCAGAGCTCCTGCACTCCGCTGGAGGCACCCAACGGCAGATCCTCGCCGGTTCGAAGCGCATTGCGGTTCCCGGTTGCAACGTCACGGCGATCACGTTGGCGCTGGCCCCCGGCATCCGTTCATCGCTCATCGAGGCTGAAGACATTGTTGCGGTGCTTGCTGTTGGCCCATCTGGCGCGGGCAAGGCTCTGAAAGTGAACCTTCTCGCGAGTGAAATGATGGGGTCCGCATCGGCATATGCCGTTGGTGGTACACACCGTCACACCCCCGAGATTGCTCAGAACCTCAAGGTTGCTGGCGCAGCCTCCGTCAGTGTCTCGTTCACTCCAATCCTGGTTCCGATGTCTCGCGGAATTCTCGCGACCTCGACCGCGAAACTTGCGGATGGTGTCACCGCAGCACAAGTGCGTGAGGCGTGGGAGACGGCGTATGCCGACGAACCGTTCGTACACGTGCTGCCAGAGGGTGCATTCCCGCGCACGGCTGACACGCTCGGCGCGAACACCGCACTGATCGGGCTGGCTATCGATGAAGCAGCACGGCGTGTGGTCGTGGTCAGCGCGATCGACAATCTTGTAAAGGGCACCGCAGGGGCCGCAATTCAATCGACAAATATTGCGTTGGGGCTCGATGAAACCCTCGGCCTCGCGCTGGATGGAGTAGCACCATGAGCGTCACAGCAGCAGCAGGATTCGATGCCTCAGGGGTCGAAGCGGGACTCAAAGCGAGTGGCGGATTGGATGTCGCGCTCGTGGTCAACCGTGGGCCACGCTTCGATGCCGCCGCAGTGTTCACAAGCAACAGGGCAAAAGCGCATCCCATCATCTGGTCGCAGCAGGTCATCGACGACGGCGTTGTTTCGGCCATCGCCCTCAACGCGGGCGGCGCAAACTGTTTCACCGGGCCGCAAGGCTTTCAGGTCACGCATGCGACTGCTGAACATGTCGCTCACTCGCTGAACGCTTCCGCCGGCGACATCCTTGTGTGTTCAACCGGCCTAATCGGCGAACCGCTTCCCCAAGACAAGCTGCTCGCGGGAATGACTGCAGCACTCTCAGCCCTCAGCCCCGATGGTGGCGATGACGCCTCGCGGGCGATTTTGACGACAGACAGCAAGCCGAAGACGGCGGTCGTATCCGGCACCGGGTACACCGTTGGCGCCATGGCCAAGGGTGCTGGGATGCTCGCGCCGGGCCTCGCCACAATGCTCGTCGTCATCACAACCGACGCCGTTGTCGCTTCAGCTGAGCTTGACCGTGCACTTCGCGAAGCGACGCGCGTGAGCTTCGATCGCCTCGATTCTGATGGCTGCATGTCGACGAATGACCAGGTCAGCGTTATGGCATCAGGCGCTTCGGGCGTGACTCCAGACGGCGAAGAGTTCTCCGCGATCCTCACCGGCATCTGCCGCGACCTGGCTGAGCAACTTCAGGGCGACGCTGAGGGTTCGAGCCATGAAATCCGTATCGAAGTTATTGGCGCAGCGAGCGAAGATGAGGCTGTCGTTGTCGGGCGTTCAGTTGCGCGCAACAATCTCTTCAAGGCCGCCATCTTCGGCAACGATCCCAACTGGGGACGAGTGCTTGCGGCAATCGGAACCACGGATGCAGCGTTCGACCCGTATGCGGTCGATGTTTCGATGAACGGTGTTCGCGTCTGCCACGCCGGGGCCCCCGACCGTTCGCGCGACGACGTTGATCTCACTGGCCGTGTGGTTCACGTGCTCATCGATCTTGCTACTGGCAACGCCGAGGCAACTATTCTTACCAACGACCTCACGCACGATTACGTGCATGAGAACAGCGCGTACTCAAGCTGATGCCGGCGTTCACTCACGGCCCAGCCCACGAGCAGGCAATGACGAAGGCAGCAGTGCTGATCGAGGCGCTGCCGTGGCTCAAGCGTTTTCGCAACCGCATCGTCGTCGTGAAGTTTGGCGGCAACGCCATGATCAACGACGAACTCAAGCGTGCCTTCGTACAGGACATGGTCTATTTGCGTTTGGCAGGCGTTCGCCCGGTCATCGTGCACGGTGGCGGACCGCAGATCACTAAGGAATTGAAGATCCGCGGTATCGAGTCGGAGTTCCGTGCCGGCTACCGCGTGACGACGGAAGAGTCGATTGACGTTGTGCGCGACGTCTTGACCGATCAGGTCGGCGCCGAGCTTGTCGACCTCATCAACGAACACGGTGATCTCGCAAACGGTATTGCCGGACACGAGCATTCGCTGTTTACCGGTGAGCGCATGATTAAGGAGATCGAGGGCGAGCGTATCGACCTCGGGCTTGTCGGCAATGTGACCGAAGTCGATCCTCAGCGTGTACTTGCGGTGTTGGCTGCTGACCACATCCCGGTCGTCTCCACCCTCGCGCAAGATGGCGGTGACATCGAAGACGACGGTTCGGGTCTTCTCAATGTGAATGCGGATTCCGCAGCCGCAGCACTGGCAATCGCCCTCGATGCGGCAAAGCTCGTTATTTTGACGGATGTTGCTGGGCTGTACAGCGATTGGCCGAATCGCGACTCCATGGTCTCGATCATCAATACGGATGAACTGCGGGAGCTGCTGCCGAGTCTTGAATCGGGAATGATCCCGAAGATGACGGCCTGCCTGGCCGCAGTTGACGCTGGTGTGCCCAAAGCGGCGATCATTGATGGCCGTGCGCCGCACTCGATCCTGCTCGAAGTATTTACTCAAGATGGAATTGGTACCGAGGTGGTTCCCGCATGACTTGGAAAGACAACTACGCCAACCGCATCATGAACACGTTCGGCGTACCGAAGGTTGAATTGGTTCGCGGCGAGGGCTGCGCGGTATTCGATTCCGACGGCAAACGATATCTCGACTTCTTGGCCGGCATTGCCGTCAATGCGCTCGGACACAATCACCCAGCAATTGTTGGTGCGCTCACGAGTCAAGCCAACCTGTTACATGTCTCCAACTTCTTTGCGAGTGAACCACAGCTCGCCCTTGCCGAGCGCCTTCTGCGCATTACCGGTGCGGGCGAGGATGGCCGGGTCTTCTTTGCGAACTCCGGCACCGAAGCGATTGAAGCGGCGATCAAGCTCGCACGTCGAACCGGCCGTCCGCGCATCCTGTCGTTGCAGGATTCGTTCCATGGTCGTTCTCTCGGTGCCCTCTCCATCACCGGTAAAGCCGCACTTCGGGATCCTTTTGAGCCACTGTTGCCCAATGTCGAACACATTGACTCGACGATCGAAGCGCTTGCCGCTGCGATTGGACCGGATGTCGCGGCTCTCGTTGTGGAGCCCATCAAGGGCGAGGCGGGCGTGCGCGAACTTCCCGCTGGCTACCTCGCGGCTGCCCGTGATCTCACTACCGAGCACGGTGCCCTTTTGATCGTTGACGAAATTCAGACCGGTGCCGGACGCACCGGGTCCTGGTTTGCGTTCCAGGACAGCGGAATTGTTCCCGATGCGATCACCCTCGCGAAGGGAATGGGCGGGGGAGTGCCGATCGGTGCCCTCGTGACCTTTGGCGCGGCATCCGATCTCCTGCAGCCGGGTCAACACGGAACAACCTTTGGCGGAAACCCTCTGGTCTGCGCCGTCTCCAACGCG
>Ga0314774_1002460_pt1 | contig 10401 bp, 9 predicted proteins | sample MetaGCBIA2018_FD_204515 | JGI IMG/M metagenome (GOLD analysis project Ga0314774, IMG submission 204515) | Cryopeg brine microbial communities from Beaufort Sea near Barrow, Alaska, United States - CBIA 2018 | ecosystem: Environmental > Aquatic > Marine > Coastal | place: USA: Alaska | collected... | reverse complement strand
GTCGTCGTCGTCGTCGGACCAACGGTCGTGACCGTCGTCCTCTGACTGCTGCACAGGCACGCTGGAGTTGCCGATGAGCTCGCGTTCCAACTCCCGCAGATCGCTGCTGTGGTCGGTGTACTTGAGCTGACGCGCAATCTTCGCGTCTTTTGCCTTCTGACGGCCGCGCCCCATGATCGCCCGTCCCTTCTGACTACTGAGGACGCGCAAAACTGCGGTCCTCCGCTTCGAGTCCTGCGGACACTCTACAACCTTCATTGGACCACTCGTAATCTTCGGACATACCAACAAAATGGGAAATCTTTCCGGAACCGCGTCATAATCGTCTAAGTCGCGAGTCTCATGTTGTGAAGATGCCCGCAGGGCTACCGGCACAACTGAGGGAAAGAAAATGATGGCTGATACTCTCCATGACCCGGAGAAGCTGCTCACGCCAAGTGAGGTGGCCGCGATTTTCCGCGTCGACCCCAAGACCGTGACCCGTTGGGCCAAGGTTGGCAAGCTCTCTTCGATTCGCACGCTGGGTGGTCACAGGCGCTTCCGTGAGCAAGAGGTACGTACCCTGCTCGCCGAGGCGCAGGATCAGGCCCACTCCGCATAACCTCTGAAGACGAGCACGGCCCCCGTCCCACAAGGACGGGGGCCGTTCCCATGCCCGCGGGCCTCCCGCCTCCGCGTCGCTGGCGAGTGGTGCCACCTGGAGCGCACGTGGCCACGACTCGGGGTCTCAGCTGACCCGTAACCTTGGCGCATGACCCCAGCCCTGGCGCATGAGCGCTTCGAGACACCCGTGGGTGATCTCAGCGTGTTTGCCAGCGAGGACGGCGTGGTGCGCGCCGCCGGCTTCCGTCCCGGGGCTCAGGTCGCGGCGCAGTTGCCCCCCGACCTTCTGGCTGCCGGGTGGTCTCCAGGCACGTTGCCGCACGTGAGGGAGGCCGTCGAGGCATGGCTTGACGGAGACGGCGCCGCGATCGCGACCGTGCCGGTGAGCCAAGAGGGCGGCCCGTTCTTCCAAGAGGTGTGGGAGGCCGCCAGGGGCATCGAGCCCGGGCAGCCGCAGTCCTACCAAGAGGTGGCGGCGGCGGCGGGCAGGCCGCGGGCGATGCGGGCGGCGGGCACGGCCTGCGGACGCAACTCGGTCGCGCTATTTGTTCCGTGCCATCGCGTGATCGCGTCCGGCGGACGGCTGGGGCAGTACGGGCCCGGTGGCGTCGGGATCAAGGCCGCGCTCCTCGCATTCGAGGCTGGATGGAGTGACGCGGCGGTGCTGCGTGCGGGGAGGGAAGCCCACCCGGACGATGTCGCACCGGCGGTCGGCGTGGAGTGGCAGGGCGTCGTGGACGCGGGAGGCGGTCAATAAGCGGGGCTCCGGCCCCGCAGCACGCGCCGATGCGGATGTGGCTGCCATCGTTGTTGGTGGCCGCGCTGGGCTGGGGATCATCGTTCCTCTTCATCAAGATGGGCCTCGAGGCCTTCAACCCCGCGCAGGTCGGTTTCGGTCGACTGCTTGTGGGCGCGGTGGTGCTCGTGGCGATGGTGGCGTTCTCGCGGCGGTGGCCGCACTTCACGTGGAAGCAAGTGGGCGCAATCGCCGTGGTGGGTGTCGCGATGTCCGGCGTGCCGATGGTGCTGATCCCCATGGCGGAACAGGACATCACCTCGATTCTTGCCAGCCTGCTGAATGCGTCGACGCCGCTATGGACAGCCTTGTTTGTCGCGCTCCTCATTCCGGCGGAGCGCACCACCCGCGCGCAATTCCTGGGACTCCTCGTGGGAGCCGCAGGGCTCGCGGCATCGGCGGCACGCTGTCACGGATGCTGCTGACGCGCGTGAGCAGCGGTGCCGCGGCGCTGTCGATGACACAGGTGGGACTCTCGGCCGTCATGCTCGCGCCCGTCGCCGTGCTGTCGGGCGCGCCGGGCGAGGGAGCCTTCTCGCCCACGGGGCCGGCGCTGTGGGGGGTGCTCGCGCTCGGCGTGATCGGCACGTCCTTCGCCTATGTCATGTTCTGGAGGGTCGTGAAACTCGCGGGCGCAACGACGGCCACGTCGGTGACGTTCCTGGTGCCCGTCGTGGCGACGATTTTGGGCATCGCCGTGCTGGACGAGAGCCTGCAGTGGTACGAGCCGATAGGCGCGCTCGTGGTGTTCGTCGGGGTGTGGCTCGCGGGCCGGTCCCGACCCAAACCGCCGCCGCCCCCTGCGGCCACCCCTCCCGGGGCGCCGTCAGTGGATGTGGCCTAGTTGGCGAAGTAGCGGCGCAGGGTGTTGATCGCGCGCTCGGGCTTGAGATCCTTGTTCTTCTTGATCTTCGAGGAGCCGATCGCGATGAGGATTCCGCCGATGAGCAGCAGGCCGCCGCCCACCACGAGCGCAGCAAGCCAGGCGGGCCAGACTTCTGACAGTCCCAAGACCGCGGCCGCAAGGAACACGCCCAAGGCGAAGAAGAAGAACGACGCTGCGCCGGCCACGAGGCCCACGCCGATGCCGATGCCCTTGGCCTTCTCCTGCATCTCGGTCTTCGCATCTTCGAGTTCGGTGCGCATAATCCCCACGGCCTGACCTGCGACGGCCGCAACAACGGCGTTCACCAGGTACTTACCAAAGCGGGCGGTGTTCATGAAGCCTCCTAGGAATAATGCGTCAAGTACATCGCTTATCGGGGGCTCTGCGCAAATGCATGAGCCCCGCTGGACGGGACGTCGCGCGAATCAGGCGCGGTTCGGGTACCGGGCGCATGCGCAGGCGCCGTCCTAGACTCCGAGCATGAGAGTCGCCATCGCTCCTGACTCGCTGAAGGGCTCCCTGAGCGCGGAGGCCGCGGCGCGCGCGATCGCGGACGGCTGGCGCAGGATTCGCCCCGGCGACGAGCTCCTCCTCATGCCGCAGGCAGACGGCGGTGAGGGCACGCTGGACGCGATCGAGGCGTGTGTAGGGGGTGCGCTCCGACAGGGGGTCTTCCCGGTCGATGGCCCCGACGGTCGCCCGACGCGCGGCGAGTGGCTCATGCTTCCCGACGGCACCGCGGTGGTGGAACTCGCGCAGATGTGCGGCCTGCCGCTGATGCGAGACCTCGATCCGCTCGGGAGCTCAACCCGGGGTCTGGGGCAGACCATCGCGGCGGCCCTCGACGCGGGAGCGACGTCACTCGTGATCACGCTGGGGGGTTCGGCCTCGACAGATGGGGGATCGGGCGCGCTAGGAGCGCTGGGTCTGCAATTGCACGATGCCGGGGGCACGCCACTTGGGCGGGGTGGAGGGGCGCTCGCCGACCTCCACGGGGTCGACCGGTCGGTCCTCATGACGCCGCCTCCGGGTGGTGTCACGGTGCTTACTGATGTGACCGCGCCGCTGCTCGGCCCCACGGGGGCCGCCGCGGTGTTTGGACCCCAGAAGGGGGCGAGCGCGGCCGACGTGCGTCACCTGGACGATGCCCTGACTCGCTTTGCGCGGCTGCTGGGCGGCGACGTCGATGCCCCAGGCGCGGGAGCGGCGGGCGGAACGGCGTTTGGCTTCGCGGCCGTGTGGGGCGCCCACATCGAGCCGGGTGCCGACCACCTGCAACGTCTCACGGGACTCTGGGAGGCCATCGGCAACGTCGACCTTGTCATCACGGGCGAGGGCCAATTCGATGGACAGTCCCTGGGTGGCAAGGTGGTGGGCCAAGTGCTGAGGCGGGCCGGGGAAGTGGGCACGAGCGCGGCGGTGATCGCGGGCCAACTGGCCGACCGGCCCCCCGTCTGGGCGGCCTCGCTCGTCGAACTCGCGGGCTCGGTGACCGAGGCGCTGGCCCATCCGGACGAGTGGCTGCGCGCCGCGGGGGAGTTGGCTGCCGCCGAACTGGGCGAGGGCGCGGCGGGCGCCTAGCGGCGGCCCGGCCTGGGCATCGTCCCTTGGCGGTGAATGCACAAAGCCCCGCTCTGTCGGCGGGGCTTCTTGTAGTGGCTCCGACGGGCGTCGATCCCGTGACCTCACGATTTTCAGTCGTGCGCTCTACCAACTGAGCTACAGAGCCGCGTGGGGAACGGCATCGGCGAGAGACCGAACCCCACTAGGACGAATGCCCCTCTCGAGAGAGGGGCATTCGTACCCGCGACCCTGACGGGACTTGAACCCGCGACCTCCGCCGTGACAGGGCGGCGCGCTAACCAACTGCGCTACAGGGCCTTCGTTCTTCTCGCTTTGAGACCTCATGAAGTGTAGACCATGAGCCACCTTGAGAAGTACCCCCAACGGGATTCGAACCCGTGCTACCGCCGTGAAAGGGCGGCGTCCTAGGCCACTAGACGATAGGGGCTGAGCCAACGTTCAATGATAGGGGTAGTCGGAGGGTGGGTCCACCCACGGGTGGGAGACAATGGGCCCATGGCAGCCATGTCCCCTGAGGAGTTCGAGCAGGCCGTCGACGACGCGCTTGAACTGGTGCCGGACGAACTTCTGGACTTGATGGACAACGTCGTGATCCTGATCGAGGACGATTCGCCCGAGGGCGAGCCGGAACTGCTGGGCCTGTACGACGGCGTCTCCCTCACGGACAGGGGCGCCGACTGGGGTTTCGGGGAACTCCCGGACCGCATCTTCATCTACCGCAACCCGACGCTGAGCATGTGCGAAGACGCGGACGAGGTGCGCGACGAGGTTGCCGTGACGGTGGTGCACGAGATCGCCCACCACTTTGGGATCGACGACGATCGGCTTCATGCGCTGGGCTGGGGCTAGGCGCACGCCACTTGCGTGCGCGCGCCGCGGCCGTCACCGCCCCTCTCCGTCAAGAACTCACTACTGAACTGACCTGGGGCGCGCGCGCTGCCGCACGCGCCCCAGCGGTGCGGTCCGCCTTGTAGTGAGTTCTCAGCGTCCACCCAGAGAGATCAACTCCGGCCCTGTCCACAGGGCACGGTTGTCCACACAGTCCTGGAACTCTGCGCGCGGAGTCAGCGGATTGCGTCCACACTGCGGCGCATGACCCCGGACCACGTTCTCGCGTTGGTCGGCGGCGCAGCAACACGGCGGCAGATGCGGGAGTTTGGACTCACCGACAGGCAGATCTCCGCCGCCGTGGCAGCAGGCACGGTGGAGCGGGTCAGGCATGGCGTGTACGCGCTGCCGTTTGCTGATCCCCTGGCAGTGGCGCGCATCGCCTGGCGTTGCGAACCCACGTGCGTGACTGCGGCACGGCGACTCGGCTTGCCGACCTCGTCCCAGGACGACCGACTTCACATGGCGGTGGCCAGCGATCGCAGTTCGGCTCGCCCCAACGCGTGGCCTCCCCGGCCGATCGTGGTCCACATGTCCAGCGCCGTCCCTCTGAGAGCGCCCAGCGCTGCGGATGTCATCGACTCGACGGCGCGCTGCGTCTCGCGCATGGGGCAACTCGAGATGGTGGATGCGGCCTTGGACGTGGGCCTCATGCTCGAGGGCGATATCGGCGGGCTACGCCTTACGCCGGCCCGTACGCGACGATGCCTCGCACGTCACTGTGATGCACAGAGCCAGTCCTTGCTGGAGACTCGCACCAGGTTCGCGCTCCGTGCTGCGGGTCTGCGAGTACAACCACAGGTGTCGATCCCGGGCGTCGGTCGAGTTGACTTTGTGATTGACGGCAAGGTCGTCGTGGAGACTGACGGGCGCGCGACCCATGCACTCTCCGCAGCGTTCGATACCGACCGAAGGCGTGACCGCGCCGCGCTGATCGCGGGCTATCCGGTGATGCGATTCGGCTACTCCGACGTGATGGGCGACATCGATGGTGTGGTGCAGCAGGTGGTTGCTGTGGTCCACGCTGCGCGGACCGTGAATCGGTAGGTTCCCGCAGGGCAGTCGCAGGGCAAGTGCGGGGTAACCGCCGCCGGGGCGCTGACCTATCTCCGGTGGGGTAGGCGAGTGTGGCCGGTGGGAGTGCCGGGGTGCTAGGTCGGTCTTGAGGGGCCAGGGGGTCAGAGGCGGCGCACGAACGCCGCGCCCCCCATGGAGACGCGGCGTTCGGATGGCGTACTACTTCGTCTTGGCCGTGCTGGCGGACCTCGCCGCGTTGGCGGCCACCACATCGGCTTCCACCATGGCTGGGCTCGTGGGAGGCGTCTCTTGCGTGCCCCGCTTCTCGGCTACCCAGGACAGTCCGTGATAGATCACCAACGCTGCGATGGTGCCTAGCGCGATGCCGTTGAACGTCATCTTGCCCCAGACGGCCACGTAGTCGGCGGTGCCCACAATGAGGGCGACAGCTGCGGTCACGAGGTTCACGGGGTGGGAGAAGTTGACCCCGTTCTGCACCCAGATGCGCGCACCCAGTATCGCGATGAGACCGAATAAGAGGGTCGCGAGACCGCCCAGGACTCCGATCGGAATGACGGCCACGAGGGCGCCGAACTTGGGCACGAGGCTCAGGAGGAGAGCCACCCCAGCGGCGACCCAGTAGGCGAGGGTCGAGTAGACCCGAGTAGCCGCCATCACGCCGATGTTCTCTGCGTACGTGGTGGTACCGGAGCCGCCGCCGAGGCCGGCCAGGGTGGTCGCCACTCCGTCTGCGAAGAGCGCCCGACCGGTCATGGGGTCCAGGTCCCGATTGGTCATCGCCGCGACCGACTTCACGTGTCCGATGTTCTCGGCAATGAGTACGAGCACCACGGGCACGAACGCGATCAGGACAGAGCCCTCGAACGTGGGCGCGTGGTACTCCGGGAATCCGAACCACGAGGCGTCGCCGATGACGGCTCCCGCGCCGTCCCACTCGCCGCGGAAGGCTGCGAACACGCCGCCGATGACGGCGCCCGCAAGGATCGCGATGCGCCCCAGGAAGCCCTTGGAGAGCACCATGAGCAGCAGCACGGCGGCCAACGTCACGAGAGCAGTCCAGGGGCTGCCGTTCCACATGTCCTTGGCGGCGCCGGCGAGATTGAGTCCGATGAGCGCCACAATGGTTCCGGTGACCGCGGGGGGCATGAGCTTCTGAATCCAGCCAGCGCCAAGCAGGTGAACCAAGGCGCCGACTGCCGCGAGCAACACACCGGCGAGCAGGATGCCGCCGAGGCCCTTGGCAATGGTCGTGCCATCGAGCGGGCCGTTGCCTGCGTTGACGCCTGCCGCCGCGAGCGGAGCGATGAACGCGAAGCTCGAGCCGAGGTAGGACGGCACCTTGTTGCCGGTAATCGTCAGGAACAGCGCCGTGCCGATCGCGCTGAAGAACAGGGTGGTCGAGGCCGGCATGCCGGTGATGGCTGGCACCAACAGGGTCGAGCCCATCATGGCAAGGACGTGTTGTGCGCCGATGCCGATGGTGCGCGGGTAGGTGAGGCGCTCGTCGGGCGCGACGGCCTGGTTGCCGGAGATGTGCTTGCCGTCGCCGTGGACGGTCCAGCTCATGAAGCTCTTGAGTTTTGACAGGACGGTAGACATGGGGCTCCTTTGCCTTGTTTCCTCCATCGTCGGGCCTGCCACTGCTCCCGACCTGGTCGAACTCTAGGGGTAGGAGGTCCCGGGTTCTTAAGCCCCAGGTCCCGCGCGTCGCTCGGGGCGAGAGGGAGGCTTCGCGGCGCCGCCTGGTGTGTGATGATGTTAACGCCAACATTCGGGGTCATCGAGGGCGCGCCTCGTCGTCTGCAAGGCGACGTGGCGGCTAGTCTCTCGATGGCGGTACTCAAGACAGCGAGGTTTCAATGGCGAACGTGGTGCGCGGTCCGAGCATGCACGACGTTGCAGCGCGCGCGGGCGTGTCGCATCAGACCGTGTCGCGAGTTCTCAACGGTTTCAAGGGCATTCGCCCTGGCACCAAGGACAGAGTGCTCGCCGCGATCTCGGACCTGGGGTACCGCCGCAACGTCGCCGCGCGGTCACTTGCCACCGGTAGGTCGCAGGCCGTCGGCGTGCTGATCCCGAATACGCCCGACTTCGGCCCCATCTCCAGCTTCTATGCGGTCGAGCGCGCCCTCAGGAACGCCGGTTTCCAGGCCCTGAGCACCGCGACCGCCAATGACGCAGAGTCGGTCGACGAGGCGCTGGACTTCTTGTTCGGCCGGTCGATTGAGGCGCTCGTACTGATGGCGCCCACGCGGTCCGTGCTCGAGGTGGCGGATGCGCGCGCGAGTGACGTCCCGGTCGCGTACCTGCTGACGGGAGACGAGCGCGCGCCGTGGTCGATATCGGTCGACCAGGGGCAAGGAGTCGGGCTCGCGATCGAGCACCTCGTCGCAATGGGACACACGCGCATTCAGCACGTCACGGGACCCGCCGACGCCACCGAGGCACAGTTGCGTAAGAACGCGTTCGTGGCCGAGATGATGCGCTTGGGTCTGCCGAGGTTGCCGATGATCGAGGGCGACTGGTCCGCACAGTCGGGTTTCGAGGCCGGCTCGCGCGTGGATTCTTCTGCGACGGCGGTCTTCTGCAGCAACGACCAGATGGCACTCGGCCTGATTCATGCTCTCGGCCTTCGCGGCATCAACGTTCCGCGCCACGTGTCCGTGATTGGTTTTGACGACATCCCGGAGGCGGCGCACATGATGCCGCCGCTCACGACCGTCCGGCAGAACTTCGGCCGGGTCGGCGCGCTTGCGGTGGACGTCTTGGTTGCGGCCCTCTCTGGCGAGGAGTTGCCGGATACCACGCCCTTGCATGCGGAACTCATTGTGCGTGAATCGGTGGCTGGCCCCAGCGCGTAACCGTGGCTGGCGCATCGCCGAGGCGCTACCAACCACTGGACCCGATGTCCCGGTTGCGCTAAGAAATGTTAGCGTTATCATTTAGTGGAGGGCGATTTCGATTGCCCGCCGCACCACAGCCGTTCCCAGGGCAAGGAGGCCCCCCGTGCAGCAGGAGACCTATGTAGTGGGCGTTGACTACGGTACCCTTTCGGGGCGCGCCTTGGTGGTCCGCGTGAGCGATGGCGAGGAACTCGGCACTGCGGTGCACGACTACCGGCACGGCGTGATGGACGCCACGCTCGCCGCGACCGGGGAGAAGCTGCCGCCCGAGTGGGCACTCCAGGTCCCCCAGGATTATCGCGAGGTGCTGCAGAAGGCCGTACCCGCAGCGATCGCCGCCGCCGGCATCGACCCCGCGCAGGTAGTGGGGATCGCCACGGACTTCACCGCGTCCACGCCGATGCCGGTGCTGGCCGACGGCACGCCCATGTGCGAGGTGCCGGGGCTTGAGAACCGGCCCCACGCCTACGTGAAGCTGTGGAAGCACCACGCGGGCCAGGCGCAAGCCGATCGCATCAACGCCCTGGCGCGCGATCGCGGCGAGGAGTGGTTGCCCCGCTACGGCGGCTTCATCTCGTCCGAGTGGGAGTACGCGAAGGCGCTCCAGCTGGTCGAGGAAGACCCCGAGATCTTCGAACGCATGGACCACTGGGTCGAGGCGGCCGACTGGATCATCTGGCAACTGTGCGGCGAGTACGTCCGCAACGCATGCACCGCCGGCTACAAGGGGATTCTTCAGGACGGCGACTACCCGTCCGAGCAGTTCGAGGCCGCGCTCAACCCCGCCTTCAGGGGCTTCGCCGCGGGAAAGCTTCAGCATCGCATCGGCCAGTTGGGTGATCGCGCCGGAGGGCTCACGGCCGAGGCCGCTGCGTGGACGGGGCTGCCGGAAGGCATTGCGGTCGCTGTAGGCAACGTCGACGCTCACGTCACCGCCCCCGCAGCCAAGGCCGTCGAGCCGGGACAGATGCTCGCGATCATGGGGACATCGACGTGCCACGTGATGAACGGCGTGGACCTCGCCGACGTGCCGGGCATGTGCGGCGTGGTCGACGGCGGCATCATGGCCGGGCTCTACGGCTATGAGGCGGGCCAGTCTGGCGTGGGCGACATCTTTGCCTGGTACGTGAAGAACCAAGTACCGGGTCGCTACTTTGACGAGGCCGACGCGGCGGGCAAGTCCGTGCACCAGCATCTGACCGACCTCGCGTTCGAGGAGCCCGTTGGCGCGCACGGATTGGTTGCGCTCGACTGGCACAACGGCAACCGCTCCGTGTTGGTGGACACCAACCTGTCCGGCATCATCGTCGGCCAGACCCTGGCCACTCGCGCCGAGCAGGGCTACCGCGCGTTGCTGGAGTCCACGGCCTTCGGCACCCGCACCATCGTCGAGACCTTCAACGCCGCAGGCGTGCCGGTGACCGCATTTGTGGTCGCGGGCGGACTGTTGAAGAACCCGCACCTCATGCAGATGTACGCGGACGTGCTGCGCTTGCCGCTGTCCACGATCGACTCCGAGCAGGGGCCCGCGCTGGGTAGCGCGATCCACGCCGCCGTGGCGGCGGGCGCCTACCCCTCGGTCGCCGAGGCGGGCAAGGCGATGGGCCGCGTGGAGCGCGGCAAGTATCAGCCCAACCCGGAAGCGGCCGATGCCTACGACGGTCTGTTCGCCGAGTACCAACTGCTTCATGACTACTTTGGCC
>Ga0314774_1002458_pt1 | contig 10407 bp, 9 predicted proteins | sample MetaGCBIA2018_FD_204515 | JGI IMG/M metagenome (GOLD analysis project Ga0314774, IMG submission 204515) | Cryopeg brine microbial communities from Beaufort Sea near Barrow, Alaska, United States - CBIA 2018 | ecosystem: Environmental > Aquatic > Marine > Coastal | place: USA: Alaska | collected... | reverse complement strand
TCAAGCGCGCTTCGAACGCCTCGACGCCTACGACCTGGCCCGGAAGACCCTGTTCGCGGAGGGAATCTCAAGCTCGAAGATTTATCTGGACCCGCTCCGACCGTCGATCGAGGATCTGCTCGACATGATCACCTCGGGGGTGCGTTCCTCGTTCACCTACGCCGGAGCCACCACCGTGGCCGACTTTCACGAGAAGGCGCTCGTGGGTATCCAGTCGGCTGCGGGGTATGAGGAGGGCAAGGCTCTGCCGGTTTCGTGGTAGCGATGATCGGGCCTGGTGAGCGGTGCCCGGTATACTCGGAGGAATAATGGATCACCCTCCCCCCGCTGAACCCGATTCCCATAAACCCTCGCCCGTAGCCGCCGGCGGTGACGTCCTTGTCTGAGTTGATCATGCTCGGTTTTGGCCTCATCCTGACTGTCGGAACGGGCCTTTTCGTTGCCAGTGAGTTTGCCCTGGTGAATCTTGATCGCGCCGACCTCGAAGCGCGACGCGATCGCGGTGAACCCCGACTCGCTCTCACCATCGCCGCGCTGAAAATCACTTCGACGCATCTGTCCAGCGCACAGCTGGGCATCACCCTCACCACCCTCCTCACCGGTTACACGATCGAACCGGCCCTGTCGTCGCTGCTGCGCGGCCCGCTCACCGCGGTGGGTCTGCCCGTCGACCTCGTGCCGGTGTTCGGCAGCACGATTGCCATTGTGCTGGCCACCCTGGTCTCGATGGTCATCGGCGAGCTGGTTCCGAAGAACTTTGCGCTCGCCCTGCCCATCCAGACCGCCCGACTCGTGATCGGGTTCCAGACGGTGTTCACGACAGTGTTCAAACCGGCCGTGCTCGTGCTCAACAACAGCGCCAACGGCATGCTGCGTGCCGTGGGCATCGAACCGAAAGAGGAGCTGTCCGGCGCTCGCACCGCCGAGGAACTTTCCTCGCTCGTGCGCCGTTCCGCCAGCGCCGGGCTACTCGAAAAAGACACCGCGACCCTGCTGCACCGCACGCTGCTGTTTTCCGGACACACCGCATCCGACGTCATGACGCCCCGACCCCGTGTGGCGAGCATTCACCGCACCGATTCGGCCCAGGACGTCATCGACCTCACCCGCTCCACCGGCTACTCCCGGTTTCCCGTTTTCGATGAGAGCGTCGACGACATCGTGGGTGTCGTGCACGTCAAGCAGGCGGTCGCCGTGCCCCGCAACCGGCGAGCGGATGTCCCGGTGTCGGCCCTGCAATCCGACCCGGTGCGGGTTCCCGAAACCATGAAACTCGACGACCTGCTCGGCGAGCTGCGCGGTCGCGGCTACCAGATGGCAATCGTTGTCGACGAGTACGGCGGAACGGCCGGCGTCGTCACCCTCGAAGACCTGGTCGAGGAACTCGTCGGTGAGGTCGGCGATGAGCACGACCGGGCCAAAGCCGGGGTCGTGCGCTCGCCCGACTCGTTGACCTTTCCCGGCATGCTGCGACCCGACGAATTGCTTGAACGCACAAACGTCGTCGTGCCTGAACAAGGCCCATACGAAACCGTGGCCGGTTACGTCATGAGCGAGTTGGGCCGGCTGCCGGTGATCGGTGATCGGGTGGACGTCAGTGGTGGGTTCCTCACCGTGGACAGGCTCGAGGGCCGCCGGATCGACCGGCTGCGCTTCACCCCATCCGGCCCGCCGCAACCGCCGCTGTCCGCAAAATCCACAACCGATCGAAAGAAGGTGAACGACAAATGAGTGACTGGGCCGGACTCGCCTGGCTGGTCGTGCTGCTCGCCGCCAACGCCTTCTTCGTCGGAGCGGAATTCGCCGTCATCTCGGCACGTCGCTCCCAGATCGAACCGCTCGCCGAGGCCGGAAAACGCAGCGCCAAGACGGCGCTGTGGGCGATGGAACACGCCACGCTCATGCTTGCGACCTCACAGCTGGGCATCACCGTGTGCTCGCTGCTCATCTTGAACGTTTCCGAGCCGTCGATCCACCATCTGCTGGAGGTACCGCTGGGCTTGACCGGTTTGCCCGAGGCGATGATCGGCACGATCGCATTCATCGTTGCGCTGCTCATCGTCTCGTACCTGCACGTTGTTTTCGGCGAGATGGTTCCGAAAAACCTGTCGTTCTCCGTGCCCGACCGGGCTGTTTTGCTGCTCGCTCCGCCGCTCGTGTTCGTCGCCCGGGTTTTTGGCCCGCTGATCGTCGTGCTCAATGCTTTCGCGAACGGTGTGTTGCGGCTCTTCGGGGTGCAGCCGAAGAACGAGGCGACGAGCGCCTACACTCTCGACGAGGTCGCGACGATCGTCACGCAATCCACGCGGGAAGGCGTGCTGAGTGACGGGACCGGTGCCCTCACCGCGGCATTCGAGTTCACCAACCTCAAGGTGCGCGACGTGGCGGTCGGGCTGGAGACGCTCGTCAGCCTGCCCGAGTCGGCCACTCCGGCCGATGTGGAGAAGGCGGTCACCCGCCACGGTTTCTCCCGGTACGTGCTCGCCGACGCCGAAGGCTACCTCACCGGATACGTGCACCTCAAGGACGTGCTTGACCTCGACATCGCTTCGGTCGGCGCGGCGACGCTGGCCGCACCCGACAGCTACGCCGGGCAGATCCCGGCCAAGCGCATCCGTGCCTTGATTTCGATTTTCGAGGACACCGATCTGGAAGACGCCCTCGCCACCATGCGCCGGTCGGGTGCGCACGTCGCGCGGTCGTTCACCGCCGAGGGCGTGACCACCGGCGTGCTCTTTCTCGAGGACATCATTGAGGAACTCGTCGGCGAAGTGCAAGACGCCACCCGCCGCGACTAGTTACCCACCGTTACGGGGCGTTCGCACCCGGGTCAGCGGAGGCCGTCTCCGCCTGTCCAGAGCGGCCGGAGCCGGCGAAAAATGCATCCGGTTGGCGTGACCGGGATCGGCGGAAACGACCTATCGTGGAGGCATGGTGAAACCACGCGGCTGGCTCGAATGGGAAAGCGAACAAGCCCGCGACTGGATTTACCGGCCGCAGCCCGGTGACGACAAGTACTCGCGCGGTGTGCTCGGAGTGCGCACCGGCTCCAAGGACTATCCGGGTGCTGCGGTGCTCGGCGTCGATGCGGCCGTGCGCACCGGCGTCGGCATGGTGCGCTACCTGGGTCCGCGCCGCGCACAGACTCTCGTGCTTCAGCGCCGCCCCGAGATCGTGACCGTGGCCGGCCGGGTGCAGGCCTGGTTGCTCGGCTCCGGCATCAACGCGGCGACGCGAACGAATGCTGTCACCGCCGGCCTCGACGCAGCCCTCGCCGAGGGCCTGCCCACAGTTTTGGATGCCGGCGCGCTCGATCTGGTGTCCCGCGCGATCGGACTGACGGTGATCACACCGCATGCGGGCGAACTGGCCCTGATGCTCGCCGATGAGGCCAAGCCGGCTTCCGCAACGCAGATTGCCGCGAACCCGGGGGAGTGGGCCATTCGCGCGGCCCGCCTGTTCGACGTGACCGTATTGCTCAAGGGTGCCGTCACCCACGTCGCGTCACCGGCGGGCGCGCGACTGACGGTGTCGACCGGCCCGGCTTGGCTGGCCACGGCCGGATCAGGCGACGTGCTCGGCGGAATTCTCGGGGCGCTTTTAGCCACCCATTCCGACCGGCTCGAAGCGGATGCCGCCGCGCTGGCCCCGCTCGCCGCGACCGCCGCGCTTCTGCACGCCGAAGCCGCGAAATTCGCCTCCGCCGGGGGGCCGATCGCGGCCCTGGACGTGGCCGATGCCGTGCCGCGGGCCGTCGCCGCGTTCCTCGACCACGGAATCGATCTGCGGCCTCGCCCCAACCGTTAGCGCGGGAGGCGGCGCGATGTCGCGGCCGCTGTGCCCAGGCATAAGCGTGCCCAGGCAGAGCGTGCCACAGTAAAGCGTGCCAAAGTAAAGCGTGCGAATTCACGAAGACACCCGCCGCATTGACGCTCCGCGGCGGCGACTCGTTCTGCGGCCGCTCATCGCGCTGTGGTCGGCGTTCGTGCTCGTGCACCTGCTCCTGATCAGTCTGGCGGTGTTCGGGCCTGGGTATCCGCTCGGCGACGTGGAGGTCGTCTACCGCGGCTGGGCCGAGAACGCGGTCGTGGGCAGCATCGTGGGAATAACCACGGACTTCGTGTACCCGGTGCTCGCCCTCGTGCCGATTCTGGGCGCTTTCGCCCTCGGCGGTCCCGCGTACCTCGGGACGTGGTTCGTGCTGGTGTGCGGAGTGAACGCCGGGGCCTTCTTCATGCTCCTGCGCCGGCGGTCGCAGTGGGTCGCGGCCTCATGGTGGCTCGTTTTTTTGGTGTTGCTCGGCCCGATCGCGCTCGTGCGCATCGACTCGATCACGGTGCCTATCGTCATCGTCGCCTTGCTCTGGCTGCGCCGCCGCCCGCTTTGGGGCACGGTGCTGCTCACACTGGCGACTTGGATCAAGATCTGGCCGGTGGCCGCACTCGCCGCGCTATTCGTGGCGTCGAAACTGCGCTGGCGGATTCTCGGAGTCGCCGCCGCCGTCACGGCAGTGGTGATCGCCGTGGCCACAGCGCTGAGCTTGACCGCCGGAAGCGGAATTCACGTGCTGAGTTTCATAGCCGAGCAGGAAGGACGGGGGATACAGATCGAATCGCCCGTCGCCGTGCCCTGGCTCTGGGCCGCTGCGCTGGGCGTTCCCGGCAGCTTCGTGTACTACGACACACAGATTCTCACCTTTCAGGTCGCCGGTGCGGGCACCGCCGCCGTGAGCGCCGCCATGACTCCCTTGCTCGCGTTCGCCGTCGCCGCTGTGCTGCTGCTCGGCGTGCGGGCCCAGCGGCGCGGAGCGGACTGGCCGGCGGTGCTGCCGGCGCTGACTCTCGCGTTGACGTTGACGCTGATCGCGTTCAACAAGGTGGGCTCCCCGCAATTCGTCAGCTGGCTGGCCGCACCGATTATTCTGGGATTGGTCGTCAACGGCCGTGCCTGGCGAACGCCGGCACTGCTCGGTCTCGGGCTCGCCGCCCTCACCCAGGTCGTCTACCCGTACCTGTACGACTGGCTCCTCGTCGCCAACCCGTTGCTCGTGCTCGTGCTGAGCCTGCGCAACCTGCTCGAATTCGTACTGCTCGGCTGGGCGCTCTGGTCGCTCTATCTCCACACTCCGTCGACCCACACGCCGCGGCCCCGCCGCGCCATTGACCCACACGTCACTGCCCACCCCCGCCACTGACCACCGAATACCAGGAGTCATCATGCTCGTAGCCTTTTCTGTCGCACCATCCGTCGCCGCTGATTCGCAGGGGTCCGTGCACGATGCGGTGGCCGCCGCGGTGCGTATCGTGCGTGACTCTGGACTGCCCAACCACACCGATTCCATGTTCACCACCATCGAAGGCGACTGGGACGAAGTCTTTGCCGTGATCAAAGCGGCTACCGAGGCCGTGGGCGCTTTCGGTCCACGCGTCTCGCTCGTGCTGAAGGCCGATATCCGCCCCGGCCACACCGGCGAACTGACCGGCAAAGTCGACCGGCTGGAGATAGCCCTCGAGTCCTAGACCGGCCGCGAGCGGGGCGATTCGCGCCGTCTGCAAACCGGTCGGGGGAACAGCCGGGCTTAAGCTAAAGGAATGCCCCTCACTGCTGACGGGTCGACGGCGCTGTCGTCGACCCGCATTCGTCTTGCCCTCCTCGCCCTCGCCCTGGGCGGGTTCGGTATAGGCGCGACTGAATTCGTCGCCATGGGGCTGCTGCCCAACCTCGCCGCCGACCTGCTGCCCGGCCTGTACGCGAGCGCACCGGACGCCGCCAACGCGCAGGCCGGCTGGCTCATCTCGGCCTACGCCCTCGGTGTCGTCGTCGGAGCCCCGACGATCGCCGCCTCTGCCGCCCGCTGGCCGCGCAAACAGCTGCTGCTCGCCCTGCTGACCGCGTTCACGCTCGGTACGATCGCCTCGGCGCTGCTGCCCACCTTCGAAACCGTGCTCGCCGCACGGTTCATCGCGGGGCTGCCGCACGGCGCCTATTTCGGCATCGCCTCGCTCGTGGCGGCGCAGCTGATGGGTCCCGGCAAGCGCGCCCGCGGCATCGCCATCGTGCTGAGCGGTCTGACCATTTCCAACGTGATCGGGGTGCCCACGATCACCTGGATCGGTCAGGCGAGCGGATGGCGGGTGGCATACCTCGTCGTCGCCGCGATTTTCGCACTCACCTTCGTGGCCGTGGCCGTTTTTGTGCCCTTCCAGGACGGCAACCCGCAAGCGACCATGCGCGCCGAGTTGCGGGCCTTCCGCAAACTCCAGGTGTGGATGACCCTGTCCATCGGCGCGATCGGTTTCGGCGGGCTCTTCGCCGTGTACACGTACGTGGCGCCGCTCGTGATGGAGATCACCGGGTTGGCCGCCGCGGCCGTACCGCTGATCCTGATCGTCGTCGGCCTCGGCATGACGGCAGGCAACTTCGCCGGGGGAATGCTCGCCGACTGGAGCGTGCGCCGCACGATGTACATCTCGTTCGGCGTGCTCATCATGGCCCTGGTTACCCTCGGCCTGTCGGCGCAGTTCCTGGCCGGGCTGCTCGTGGGCATGTTCCTGGTCGGCGCGGCCGCATCCGCTCTGTCGCCGACCATTCAGGCCCGGCTGATGGACGTCGCCCACGAGAGCCAGTCCCTCGCCGCGGCGCTCAACCATTCTTCGCTCAACGTGGGAAACGCCCTCGGGGCGGCCCTGGGCGGTGTGGCCATCGCGGCGGGTCTGGGCTATCTCGCGCCCGTCTGGATCGGCGTGGGGCTGAGCCTGATCGGCGTGGTGCTGACCCTGGTCACGTTCCATATCGACCGTCAGCGCCGCTTGCGCGGTCAGCATGTGCCCTACGGAACCCAGCTCGTCCCGGTGCTACGCCCGCGTTAACGCGTGACCGGCCGGCATCGAAATGCCGGCCGGTCGATGAAGCGACGGCTTCGTCTAGTCGGTCTGCAGCAGGATTCCGTCGTGAATGGCGCGCTTACGCAGCGCGACCTTGGTTCCCACGTCGTAGCCGGCCAGGCGGTACTTCTCGCGAATGCGCTTGAGATAGCTCTTGGCGGTCTCTTCGGAGATGCCGAGCTGGTAGGCGACGGCCTTCACCGGCTCGCCCGCACCATAGAGCGCCATGACGCGGCGTTCCTGGGCGCTGAGGCGGGGGCCCTCGACGTTCTCAGTCGAGTTGAGGGCGTAGTCGAGCTCGGCCGAGATGTAGGACTTGCCGTTGTAGGCGGCGCGAATGGCGTCGACGATCATGCTCGCTTCCTCGCTCTTGACGAGGTAGCCCAGCGCACCGGCGGCCAGGGCTTCACGCACGAGAGCCGGTTCGGAATAGGTGCTCATGAGCACGGTCTTCACACCGGTCGTCTTGAGTGTGGAAATCTTCAGGGACACCGGAATGTTGTCTTTGAGATCCAGGTCGAGCAGGACGACGTCGACGGGGAACTCGGGATGGGTCAACAGCTCAGGCCAGGTAGTCACCGCCGCCACCATCTCGATGTCGTCAGCGGCGCTGCGGATCCACTCCGTGAGCGCCCCCAGAAGCATCCTGTGGTCATCAACCAGGGCCAAACGGATGGGACGGTCTGTTGTCGTCATATTCTGCCTCCTACTGTCTGCACCTTATCGTCAAAAGAGCCGATGTTAGGCATCGGCGGGATTGTCCACACTGCACTCGATGTCGACCCGGAGACTTCCGGACCGATTTGAATCCACGTGCGGTCCGACGGCACGAATCGCCTGCCAGGTTTCGGGATCAACACGCCGCCGCGATACCCCAGTTGTGGTCAATTCGATCGGAAAGCGTACTTTTCGATGCGGGCCGGGCCCGTGCGTGGGGGCGATCGGCCCCAGCCGCAAAGACACGGATGCTCCGGACCGTTGCGCGTCCCCGATCAGCAACCAGATGCTCAGGAGCAGTCCGTCGCGCTGCGGCGGGGAGAGCAGACCGGCCAGGCCGGCCGGATCGCTCAGGGCGACGACCGGACCGAGGAATTCGCTCTCCGTGATGGCATGGTGCAACCAGGTTTCGGTGCGTCCCTCGATCAGGTGTACCCGCAGCTGAGTGGCCAGCGACGCCGCCGTTGTCGCCGTCGCCGTTGCCAACGGCAGAGCCGTGCGGCCCTGGGCAACATCGTCGAGCAGCGTTTCCGCGTCGAGGTCGAGCCGGGCGAGCCGCTCGGAGGCGAGCATGCCGACGGCAAACCGCGGCTGGGACACGGTGCTTTGCACGAGCACGAGGTCGAGTTCGCGCTGCACCATGCGGCGAAACGCCTGCACGATGCTCGCGCCGACCAGCGGCGGGGCGATCGCGAGGGCGATCGCGAGGATATCCGGGCCCACCATGAGCGGATCGCTGCGGAACGCGAACAGTGTGGCCGCAGCCATCACCACACCGAGGGCGAGCGCAGCTATCGTAATATCGCTGCTTTCACGCAACGTCACGATGGTCAGCAGAAAAGCGCCGACAGCGGGTGCAGCGGTCGGCAAGGGCGCCGCCCCGGCAATTCCCCATACCCCGGCCAAATCGAGGGCGACCGCGACCGCGCAGGCGGCGAGGGCCACCAGGAACAACCACAGCGGCAGACGCGCGGACAGCTTGTGCGCGACCAGATTCACCACGATGGCCGTCACGAGAAGAATCACCCAGGACACGACGCTCAGCACGGGCGCGTTGCGCGGATCCCACTCGATGATCAGTCGGGCCAGCAGGAAGAGGCCGATGAAGGCGCCGCTGATGCTCATCCCGATCCCCAAATGGCGGGCGCCGAGTCCGTTCTGGTCGGAACGAAAAACGGTGACCCGGCCCCGCGACGCCGTGCGTGGAAACCGCAGCGGGGAGAGAGCCGCTCTGGTTGTCTGGCCGGCGGATGCTGCCGGCCAGCTTCTCTCGTCCGGCACCCCCAACAGGCGCGACCCGACTCCGCGGGCGCGCGGGAGGGTGATCGGCGCGGTATCGCCGATCTGATTCATTTGGGCACCTCCAGCACGACGGTGGTTCCGGCGCCGGGCGAGGAGAACAAGCGTGCGTTGCCGCCGACGTCCCGCAGTCGGGCGATGACCGATTCGGCGACGCCGAGCCGTTCCGCCCCGACCTGACCCAGATCGAAGCCGACGCCGGTGTCGGTGACCATCGCGCGCACGGTGGTGTCGTCATCCGTTATGGTCACATCGGCGTGATCGACACCGGAATGGCGACGCACGTTCTCGAGGCATTCGGACAGGGCCAGCAGAAACGAATCGAGCACGGCACTGTGCAGCTGCACCTGGCCGCTGCCGTGCCAGTTGACCGTCAGCCCCAGGCGTTCAAAACGTTGACGCACGGAGTCGAGGGTGTCGCCGAGGGTGAGCACCGTGGCCGGTTCCAGGCTGTACACCCCGGAACGACGCGGGGTCGGCAGGCCGCCGAGGCGCAGTTGACGGAGCAGCCGGGCATCGTCACCGGCCTGTTTCTGCAGGGCGACGGGGCTCACCCCCACACCGGAGTGCGCGAGCAAAGTGAGCGTGGCGAGCACCGTATCGTGCAGCAACCGGGCATCCTGACGGCGCTGCGCCTCCAACTCGCTCGCGTGGCGTTCCGCGCGGTGGGCGCGGCCGATCGCGGCGATGCGGTGCATGACCCGGGGCACACTCTGGGCGATCCACCAGGAGGCCAGGGTGAACGCCAGCCAGATGGTCACGGTCAGAACCAGCAGAATCGTGCGGTCGGGTGCGTTGACCGTCACCACGGCCACGCTCGTCACGGTGAGGGCGAAGAAGGAGGTGAGCAGCAGCAGCCGACGTGGGCTGGTCAGCAGTACGGCCGCGACAGCGCACATCGGCGCGGTCGAGACAATGCCGATGACGCTTTCCTCGATCAGGTTCAACGGAACGCCCGGATGGCTCGTGAAACCGACGATGAAGATGATTGCTTCCCCGCTGAGCACGGTCAGGAAGGCCCAACGCAGGGCCCCGGTGCTGCCGAGCAGGTATTGCCCTGCGGCCAGAAGCGCCACGAGAACGACGGCCCACGTGCGCGCGTCGTCCCCCAAGCCGCCGGGCACGAGCAGGCACGCCAGCGTTGTCGCCGAACCGGCCAGCCCCGCCGCCTGCACCGCTCTTCGCAGGAGACGGTCGCGCTCCTTGAGAATGCGTTGCATGGTGGCCTGTCCGGTTGGAGATGAACGTGATCTATCAGCACCATACCGGGCGGGACACCCGTGGGTTCGCCCTAGTGCAGCACCCGACGAATCTGGGCGCCGATCGGTTCGCTCTCAATGAGGAAACTATCGTGACCATACTCGGATTCCAGTACCACCGCGGTGGGGCCATCAATATTGTTCGGCAGGTGGGCGGCGATCGTGCGTTGGCCGTCGATCGGGAACAACCGGTCGCTGTCGATTCCCACGACGACCGAGCGGGCCGTGACACGGCCCAGGGCTGCGGC
>Ga0314774_1002457_pt1 | contig 10409 bp, 9 predicted proteins | sample MetaGCBIA2018_FD_204515 | JGI IMG/M metagenome (GOLD analysis project Ga0314774, IMG submission 204515) | Cryopeg brine microbial communities from Beaufort Sea near Barrow, Alaska, United States - CBIA 2018 | ecosystem: Environmental > Aquatic > Marine > Coastal | place: USA: Alaska | collected... | reverse complement strand
CGCGGTTCCCATCTGCTGCCGGAGGGCATCCGCTCGGCGGTATTCGTTGCCGATGCCACCGCATTGCCCGCCACCGCGCGCTGGCTCGAAGCCCTGCCGAATGAGGTCGGTGTGACCGTACTCATCATCGGGACCGATCCGGCGCTCGCGGCATATCTGGCCGAGGTGGCCCGGCCCGGCACCACGATGCATCTCGTCGACGTGCGCCGGCACCCGGAAGCCCTGATTTCCCGGCTCGACGAGATCGTCATTGACGAGGCCAGCCTCGTGTGGGCTGCGGGGGAGGCGGGATCGCTTATTCCGCTGCGTCGTCACCTGCGCAAGCACCTGGGGCTCGGCCGCGACCAGGCCCAGGTGAGTGGGTATTGGAAGGGCGGCGTCGAAAACCTCGACCACCACGCCCCGCTGGACCCCACCGACCCGGATTGACGGGTCGGTTCGGGTTAGCGGGCCATTTTGGGGTGCACCTTGACGAAGGTGATGTTCTTCGTGGGGTGCACGGTTTTGGCGGGGGCACGGGAGAAGCCTTTTGCGCCCTCGAGCCGATTCTGCCCGCGAAACTCGGCCAGGGCGTCATCGAAGACAACGTTCAGCTGTGCACCGGTGAACTCTTCCACGGCCCCCTCGGTGAAGCTGATGCTGATGAGCGTGGTGTCGGGAAAGTGCCGGGTCATGCGGATGAAGCCATCGGCATCCTGCTGCAGGGTGATCATTGGTCTAGTTTGGCCTATAAATTGAACCTCGAACGATCAATCGACGGAGGATGCGCCAGGGCTGTGCCGCGAGCACACCGACGATCAGGCCGATGACAAGCCCGGTCCAGCCGAAGTCGAGCGAGAAGCCGAAGCCTTGTCCGACCGGATCGTAGGTGAGGCTTGAGCCTGGGTAGAAGGTCATGGCGCCGGTGACGGTGCCTTGTGGCGTTGCGGCGATCACGCCGTCGAGCCAGCTGAGGGCCGCGAGAAACTGGCCGAAAATCGTCACGGCGAAGGCGAAGATGCCCACGGTCGATCCAACGACCCAACGCGGGCGGCTGGAATCGGCCGGATAGGCCGATGCCGCCATCTCGCGAATCCCGCCCAGACCACGCACGGCCGCGCGAGAGCCGATGCGTGCGGTCGCGTCGCCGAGGTTGGCCCGGAGCTCACGCCGGAGGTCGCGTCGTCGCGGCCCGGGAACACCGGCGTATTCGAGCCAGAAGTCGTAGCAGAAGCTAACGCTGAGGATGCGGCATCGGTCGAGGAGGTTCATGGGTGCCCCTTCTGGAGAACATGATCAACGTTGGCGGTGAGGGTGGTCCAGGCCTCAAGCGTTCGAGATGCTTCTGACCGGCCGGCGGCGGTGAGCACGTAGTATTTGCGCGCCGGTCCCGAATTCGATGGCACGAGGCGCGAATCCAGTAGACCGGCTGTCTCCAGACGGGTCAGCGCGGGATACACGCTGCCCTCTGTCAGGTCCGCAAACCCGGCCGCTCGAAGCCGAACCACGAGGGCGTACCCGTAGTCCTCCCGGTCGCCGACGAGACGCAGGAGAAGGAGGGAGAGGACTCCCTTGAGCATCTGCGGATCGTGTCCCATGCCGTCAGTATATGCTCCAGTACTAGGCTTAAACAAGTACACGTTGCCACCGTCCCGATCCCCGTGAGCGCGGACATCGCCGAGTGATTTGGCCCGGGTGAATAGCCCACCGGGCGGCGCGTCGGTTAGCATACGGAGGTGGACGAACCAGCGCAGATACCCGAATCCGCCAGCCCTGGCGTCGCTCCGCGCGGCGGTATTGCGGCCGTCTTCACCCGGTATCGGCGTGCCTGGCTGATTGCCGCCGGTGCCCTCGTATTCGTTCTTCTGGGCAGTGGCGCCGTGTTCGCCGGCACCCGGATCGGTGGGCCTGATGCGGCCGCGGCCATGGTCGTCACCACGCCCACGGCGACGCCGAGTCCCACGCCGACCGTTGACCCCGCCCGGCCGGTTCCCGCCGAGGCCACCGCGGCGAGTCGCCTGCGCACCTGCTCGGTCGCCGAACTCGCCGCCGACACCCGCCTCGCCGAATTCCAGGCGCAGGTGCGGAACGCCACCACCGGCGAGGTATTGTTCGACCGCGGTGGAACGACCTCCTCGCGTACGGCGAGCGTCATGAAGGTGCTCACCTCGGCCGCCGCACTCAACGTGCTCGGCAGCGACTACCGGGCCACCACTCGTGTGGTGCGGGGCGCCGAACCCGGCCAGGTCGTGCTCGTCGGCGGCGGAGACCTCACCCTGTCTCGGCTTCCCACCGGGCAGGAGCCCTTTTACACCGGCGCCGCCCACCTCGACGACCTCGCCACCCAAACCATGGTCAACTGGGCCGCTGACCCGGCCAACCTGCCAATCACTTCGCTCGTGCTCGACGCGTCGTATTTCTCCGGCCCCGACTGGGACGACGGCTGGGCCCGCAGCGAACTCGGCCTGGGCTATATGCCCGAAATCACCGCGCTCATGGTTGACGGCGACCGCAACGACCCCACCCGCAGCACCTCTGCTCGCAGCGAAGACCCGGTCAGGCGTGCCGGCGAGGCTTTCGCCGCGGCTCTCGGCGGCGGCCTCACCATCAGCCTGGGCACAGCTCCGGCCGGTGCTGCGTCCCTCGGCGCCGTGCAGTCCGCGCCCGTGTCGACGCTCATTCAGCAGGCGCTCATCGTGAGCGACAACACCATCGCCGAGATGCTCGCCCGCCTCGTGGCGATCGAAAACGGCGCCGGCAATTCCTTCTCCGCGCTGCAGGAGGGCATCGTCGGCGGCCTCGCCGCCTACGGCATCGACACGAGCGGCATGATCATCAAGGACGGTTCCGGGCTCAGCCCGAACAACTCCGTCTCACCGGCCTACCTCACCGCCCTGTTCATCAAAGTCGACGCCCGGGAAGGCAACCTCGGTGTGCTGTTCGACGGCTTGCCCGTCGCCGGCGGACCGCGTGGTTCCCTCTCCTACAGCGACCGATTCACCGGTGAGAACGCGGCCGCCGACGGCGCCGTGTTCGCCAAGACCGGTTGGATCAACACCGGCTACACGCTCGCCGGCGTCATCCACGCCGCCGATGGCACGCCGCTCACCTTCGCCATCTACGCCATCGGCAACGTCAGTTCGAACGCGAAATACGCAATCGACACTTTGGCCACCGGATTCTTCCACTGCGGCGATAACCTGTCCAACAATTGATTGTCGACTTTCGAAGGAGCCCTCATGACCCGCGCATTGTTCATCATCGACGTTCAGAATGACTTCACCGAGGGCGGGGCGCTCGGTGTTGACGGCGGAGCGGCCGTTGCCGCGGGCGTGAGCGCGTTCCTGGCGCAGCATCCGCTGGCCTATGAGCATGTGTTCGCTTCACGCGACTGGCACGATCTCGACAACGACAACGGTGGTCACTTCGCGCGCGACACGGCGCCCGACTATGCGGCGACCTGGCCGGTGCACTGCGTGGCCGGAACCGAGGGCGCCGAATACCATCCGGCTCTGTCGACGGATGCCGTGACCGTGCACATTCGCAAGGGCCAGGGCACGCCGGGGTATTCGATCTTCGAGGGCACCACCGAGGACGGGCAGACCGTGGGCGCACTGCTGAGCGAGCACGGGGTGACGGATCTCGATGTCGTCGGCCTCGCCACCGACTTCTGTGTGCGGGCGTCGACCCTGGACGCTCTGGAACACGGCCAGCACGTGCGGGTGATCACCGATCTGGTTGCCGGCGTCGGACCGGAATCCACCGCAGCCGCACTGGCCGAGATGGCCCATGCCGGCGCGGTCTTCATCGCGAGCGACGCCGTCGAGTGACGGATTTCGCTCGGCGCCTCGACGGCGTGCGCATTGCTTTCGATAATGCGCCGGGGGATCGCCCGGTTCTGCTCGTGCACGGTTTTGCGTCGACCGCTGCGGTCACCTGGGGCGGTTCCGGCTGGGTGCGCGCGCTTGAGGAGGCCGGGCGCGGTGCGATCACGCCCGACCTGCGCGGCCACGGCCGCAGCGACAAACCGCACCGCGCGGCCGATTATGCACCCCGGCAGCTCGCCGCCGACCTGGTGGTCGTGCTCGACACCCTCGAACTCGAGCGAGTCGATGTGATCGGTTACTCCATGGGGTCGCGGGTGGTGGCCGCCCTCGCCCGGCTTGCGCCGGAACGTGTGCGCCGTCTTGTGCTCGGCGGGGCCGGCCCGCTCGAGCTGTTTGATACCTGGAACCTCGAGGAGGTCAACCGGTTTGTGACCCACGGTGATCTGCCTGCCGATCCGACGATTGCCGCGGTGCTCGGTCCGGCCATCGCTGCCGGCGCCGACCGTGCGGCGCTCGTGGCGTGCGTGCAGGGCGTCGCGGGATGCACGCTCGACGTGCCGGCGGGCATCCCGCAGCTGTTTGTGGCCGGCGGGGCCGACTCGATACCCGCTGGGGCTGCGGCGCTCGCGGCGGAGCGCGGCGCACAATATCTGGAACTGCCCGGGCGAACCCACCTGAATGCGTTGACCGCGCGCGAGTTCAAGCAGGCAGCCCTGCAATTTCTGACCTGACGCGCAGCATCCGTTCTGCGGGGTGTGCACGCGATGGCGGCTGGGCAGCGCTCTCGTACAAGTGCGCGCCGACGCCGCAACATACGGTGGAGCCACGGCAGGATTCACGGTGCCGCACTCAACGTGGAGGACTCATGACAACGAACGACACCCTGGCAACCCCGACGCTCAACACCCTGGACGGGCTGCTTTCGGCCATCACTCCCACAACGGGCGAGACACGCGAGCTGCTCAATCCCGCAACGGGCGCTGTCGTGGGCCTCGCCCCAGTTCACACCGTCGACGATCTCGACGCGGCCGTCGCCGCAGCGACGCTGGCCCAGCCGGCCTGGGCCGCTCTGGGCCATGAAGCGCGTAGCGCCGTTATGGTGCGCGTCGCTGACGCGATCGACGCCGCAGCCGAGGCCCTCGCCCAGCTGCTCTCTCGCGAACAGGGCAAACCGCTCAACGGGCCCAACGCGCGCTTCGAGGTCGGTGCCGTCTCCGGCTGGCTGCGTACCGCCGCCGCGACCCCGCTCGAGTCCGAAGTGGTCGTCGACGACGGAACCACCCACGCCGCAATCACCTACCGCCCGATCGGCGTCGTCGGCGCCATCGGCCCGTGGAACTGGCCGATGATGATCACGATGTGGCAGATGGCTCCCGCCCTGCGCATGGGTAACGCCGTTGTCGTCAAGCCCTCCGAGTACACGCCGCTGAGCGTGCTCGCCCTCGTCGAAGTTATGAACCAGGTGCTGCCCGAGGGACTCGTCACCGTCGTTTCCGGCGGCCGTGACATCGGAGCCGGCCTCGCCGTGCACCCCGGCATCGGCAAGGTCATGTTCACCGGCTCGACTGCAACCGGCAAGGCCATCATCAAGAGCTCGGCCGACACGGTCAAGCGCCTCACCCTCGAACTCGGCGGCAACGACGCCGGCATCGTGCTGCCCGACGCCGACCCGGAGGCCATTGCCGAGGGCCTGTTCTGGGGTGCGTTCATCAACACCGGTCAGACCTGCGCCGCACTCAAGCGCCTGTATGTGCACGACGACATCTACGACGCGGTGTGCGACGCGCTGACAGCGGTTGCAGCGAAAATGCCGATGGGTGAGGGAATCGACGAGAACAACGTGCTGGGCCCGCTGCAGAACAAGGCACAGTTCGACATCGTGGCCGATCTCGTACAGTCCGCGAAGGACTCCGGAGCCCGTGTGCTCATCGGCGGCGACCCCGACCTGGACGCGCCGGGTTTCTTCTACCCGACCACCCTGGTTGCGGACATCGACGACGACAACCCCCTCGTGCGCGAGGAGCAGTTCGGACCGGCGCTGCCGATCATCCGCTACACCGACCTGGACGACGTGATCGCTCGTGCAAACAGCGTTGACGTGGGGCTCGGCGGCTCGGTCTGGTCGAGCGACCTGGTCAAGGCCCGCGAGGTTGCTGCCCGTCTGGAGACCGGCACCGTCTGGATCAACGCGCACGGCGCGGTGCACCCGATGATTCCGTTCGGCGGGGCGAAGCAGTCCGGCTACGGACTCGAGTTCGGTGTGGAAGGCCTCAAGGCGCTCGGCGTGCCGCAGGTCATCAACGGCTAGGCATCCGCTCAACATTATAAGAAGAGCCCCCGTCGGTGACGGGGGCTCTTCTGCGTGTCTGGCTCACGGGTTTTCGGTGCCTGGCTCACGGCAGGATAGGACCGGGCCCACCCTACGAAAGCGGGCCCAGTCTATAAACTGGGCCCGCTTTCCGGGCCCGGGCCCGGTCGAAGTAGCGAGCTAGAGGGTGGTGCCGAGCTTGAAGCCGGCGACGGTGTCGTCCTGACGGGTGTACGAGAATCCGTCGGCGCCCACGGTCACGGCCATTTCACTGGACTCGGTGCGTTCGATGACCGGCTGGGGGGTGCCGTCGAGGTCGAGCACGAGCGAGGCATCCGTGTACCAGCTCGGTACGACGGGGTTGCCCCACCAGTCGCGGCGCTGGTTGTCGTGCACATCCCAGGTCACGACGGGGTTGTCGGGGTCGCCGGTGTAGTAGTCCTGCGTGTAGATTTCGACGCGGTGGCCGTCGGGGTCGCGCAGGTAGAGGTAGAACGCGTTCGAGACGCCGTGCCGTCCCGGCCCGCGCTCGATCAGGTCGCTCTTGCGCAGCGCGCCGAGCTTGTCGCAGATGTAGATGATGTTGTGCTTCTCGTGCGTGGAGAAGGCGATGTGGTGCATGCGCGGCCCGTTTCCTCCGGTGAGGGCGGTGTCGTGCACGGTGTCTTTGCGGCGCAGCCAGGCCGCGTAGGTGACGCCGTCGGAGTCCTGGATGTCTTCGGTCACGCGGAAGCCCAGGTCTTCGAGGTATTTGCGGCCGCGGCCGACGTCGGGCGTGACCTGGTTGAAGTGGTCGAGCCGCACGAGCGCGCCCGGGCCCTGCAGGTCGTAGCGCCAGGCGAGGCGGTCAACGTGGGTGGTGGCGTAGAAGAACTCGTAGGGAAAGCCGAGCGGGTCTTCCACGCGCACGCTGTCGCCGATGCCCTTGACGAAGCCCTCGGTGCGGCGCTCCGTGCGGCAGCCGAGTTCCTGGTAATACGCTTCGGCGAGGTCGACGTCTTCGGGGCTGCGCACCCGGTAGGAAAACGCGGCGACAGCGGCGACGGGCCCGAGGCGCAGCACGAGGTTGTGATGGATGAACTCTTCGAAGCTGCGCAGGTAGATCTCAGTGTCGCTCTCCTCGGTGACGACGAGGCCGAGAATGTCGACATAAAACTCGCGCGATTTGGCCAGGTCGGTCACGACGATATCCATATAGGCGCAGCGCAGAATGTCCGGCGGGGTCGTGGTGGGAGTGGGGATCGGGTCGGTCATGGGGTTCTCCTCGTTGAGGGTTTCTGAAACGGATGCGTGGGGCCGGCTATCGAGACGGCCGGCGTTGGTCCTCGGGCGCCGCCGCCGGGCCCACCTTGTGCACGCGGGCCCAGTATCTACACTGGGCCCAGGTTCCGGGCCCGGGCCCGGTAAGCAAGCGGGGCGGGCCCGGCGCGCACGGCGGGGGCGGAGCGGGGGCTACTTGCCGCCGAAGCGGGGCGTGTGCACGGGCGCGAGCGTGATGTGCACGGCCTGCGAATCGGTGTAGAAGTCGATTGAACGGTAGCCGCCCTCGTGGCCGAGACCGGAGGCCTTGACCCCGCCGAACGGGGTGCGCAGGTCACGCACGTTGTGCGAGTTCAACCAGACCATTCCGGCATCGACCGACTGCGCGAAGTTGTGCGCGCGCGTGAGGTCGGTGGTCCAGATGTAGGCCGCGAGCCCGTACTTGACACCGTTGGCCAGTTCGAGCGCTTCGGCATCCGTGTCGAACGGGGTGATCGCGACAACCGGGCCGAAGATTTCTTCCTGAAAGATGCGGGCGGTCGGCGCGACGTCGGCGAAGACCGTGGGGGAGACGTAGTTGCCCTCGGCCAGGCCGGCCGGGCGGCCGCCGCCGGCGAGCAGACGACCCTCGGTCTTGCCGATTTCGACGTAGCTCATGACCTTGGCATAGTGCTCGGGGTGCACGAGCGCGCCGACCTCGGTTTTCGGGTCGTGCGGGTCGCCGACCACGATGCTCGCCGCGCGGGCCGCGTAACGGGCGCAGAAATCGTCGTAGACCGACCGCTCCACCAGGATGCGGCTCGACGCGGTGCAGCGTTCGCCGTTGAGCGAGAAAACGCCGAACAAGGTGGAGTCGATCGCGGCGTCGAGGTCGGCGTCGGCGAAGACCACGGCGGGGGACTTGCCGCCGAGTTCCATCGACATGCCCTTGAGGTTCGCAGCGCAATTGCGGTAGATGGTCTGGCCGGTCGTGGTCTCGCCGGTGAACGAGATGAGCGGCACATCCGGATGCTTGACCAGCGCATCGCCGGCCTCCTCACCGATGCCGTTGACCAGGTTGAACACGCCGTCGGGCACCCCGGCGGTGCGAAAGATCTCCGCCCAGAGGCTTGCCGACAGGGGCGTGAATTCGGCCGGTTTCAAAACGACGGTGCAGCCGGAGGCGAGCGCCGGGGCGAGCTTCCAGCTTTCGAGCATGAACGGGGTGTTCCAGGGCGTGATCAGCCCGGCGACGCCGACCGGTTTGCGGTTGACATAGTTGATCTGCCGGCCGGGCACCTTGTAGGTGTCGTCGGCCTGCGCCACGATCAGGTCGGCGAAGAACCGAAAGTTCTCGGCGGCGCGCTGCGCCTGGCCGAGCGCCTGCGTGATCGGCAGCCCGGTGTCGAAGGTTTCCAGCTCGGCGAGCCGGGCATCCTGAGCCTCAACGGCGTCGGCGATGCGGTGCAGCACCCGGGCACGGGCGCGGGGCAGCATGCGCGGCCAGGGTCCGTTGTCGAACGCCTCCTTCGCGGCGGCGACGGCCAGATCCACGTCGGCCTGCTGGCCGGCGGCCGCGGTGGCGTAGGTCTGGTTCGACACCGGGTCGAGCACGTCGAAGGTTTCGCCACCCACACTGTCGACGAATTTTCCGCCGATGAAGTGACGGATGCTCGTGGGCAGGTCAGCGGGAATGAAGTGTGCGCTCATTTGGCGGCTCCTGCCAGGGTGAATCCGGACGTGGACGTGAGGTACTCGGAACCGGCATCCATCAGCACGCGAATCTTGGCGAGGCCGTCGGGCGTCGGCTCGATGAGCGGCGGACGCACGAACCCGCTGGCGATGAGGCCGCGCTGCTGCATGACCCACTTGCCCGGTGCCGGGTTGGTCTCCACGAACAACAGGTCGACGAGCGGGTGCAGGCCGTAGTGAATCTTGCGGGCGGTGGCGAAATCGCCCGCTTCCCAGGCCTCGAACATCTGCGCGACGGCGGCCGGCGCGATATTGCTCGTGGCACTGACGAAGCCGGCGCCGCCGAGGGCCATGAGCGGCAGGCAGAGCAGCTCGAGGCCGCTCCAGACCAGCAGCTCGGGGCCGCACAGGTGCAGCACGCGGGAGAAGTGCTCGAAGTCCTTGGTGGTCTCTTTCACTCCGACGAAGTTGTCGAAGTCCACGAAGAGGCGGTGCACGGTCTCCGGTGCGATGTCGACGGCGGTGCGGCTCGGCACGTTGTACGCGACGATGGGCAGGTCGGGGAATTCCTCGCAGACCGTTTTGTACCAGACGTAGAGCGCCTCCTGGGTGGGGCGGGCGTAGTACGGCGTGATGATCAGTGCCGCGTCGATGCCGGCGTCGCGGCCGGCCGCGGTCAGCTCGAGGGTCTCGTCAAGCTTGGTGGAACCGGTTCCGGCCATGAAGTGCACGCGGTCGTCGATCGCGGTCGCGACGGTGCGAATGGCCTCGGCGCGTTCGGCGATGGTCTGCGAGCTGGGCTCACCGGTCGATCCGCCGATGGAGATGCCGTGCGAGCCCGAGGCGATCTGCCAGTTGACCAGGTTGGTCAGTCCGGCATGGTCGACGGCGCCGTCGGCGGTGAACGGGGTCATGAGCGCGGCGATGGACCCGCGAATCTGGCTCGGATTGCTACGGAACTTCATGGGGTGCCTTCCTTGGTACGTGATGAGAGAAATGCGTTCAGGGTGGCCAGCCGGTGGTCGCGGGCCGCGTGTTCGATGTCATGAGCGGATGCCTGCTGCTCGATCAGGTCAAGAATGTGGTCGTGCTCGGCGACCGATTCTGCCGCCCGCCCCGGCACGAAACCGAAGGTGGATTCGCGCAGAACCGACAGTCGGTTCCAGCCGCGGTGCACGAGGTCGAGAATGTGCGGGTTCGGGCAGGTGCTGTAGAGCTCGGAGTGAAAGTCGCGGTTGAGCGTGGTGAAGCTTGTCGGGTCGAAGTGCTGCAGTGTGTCGCGCATTTGCGCGTTGATCTGCCGGGCCCGCGCAATGGCCGCCGCACTCAGCGTCGGCGCCGACAGCGCGGTTGCCGCGCCTTCG
>Ga0314774_1002456_pt1 | contig 10409 bp, 8 predicted proteins | sample MetaGCBIA2018_FD_204515 | JGI IMG/M metagenome (GOLD analysis project Ga0314774, IMG submission 204515) | Cryopeg brine microbial communities from Beaufort Sea near Barrow, Alaska, United States - CBIA 2018 | ecosystem: Environmental > Aquatic > Marine > Coastal | place: USA: Alaska | collected... | reverse complement strand
CAAGAGGTTCAAAAAAGCGAACTTCCAGAAGAGATCAAACCTGAAGTTGGAATGGGACTTGTTTCAAAATCTCAGGATGGAAGAGAAATGAATTTGGTAATAGCCGAAGTTAAAGAAGAATCCATTGTAGTAGATGGAAACCATCCTTTGGCCGGAAAAGACCTTATTTTTGATCTTGAAGTTGTAGAGATTAAAGAAACAGAGATCAAGGAATAATTTTATTGATATTTTTTGTTAGGCCCCACAGGTTTAAAACCTGTGGGGCCTTTTAAATTAAAGTTGTCCTCTTATTTCTCCACCGGGATTTACTACTGTGTGAACATTCACATATATGTTGCCTGACCTGATTCTTTGAATAAGGCTATCCAAATCCTCACCCGCTAAAGGTCCACTTAAATTAGCAGCTGTAATCACTCCTTCACTTAGAATACCATTTTGACCTCCTGATGGTGGTCCTGAAAACAATAAGGCAACTACTGGTCCATTTACTCCTTCTGCTGCCATGTGGAAATGTGCTGCAACAACATTATCCATATTAGAAACAATAAGTTTAAAGTAAATTGAAGTTTCATCTTTGCTAATTCGAACAATGACCTCCCCTGCGGCTTTAGAATTAACTGCAGGAACTTCATTTCTTCCTTTTAAGGATGAAGTGAAATTTTTGTCTGACATCTTTTTGGCTGAGGTGACCAAATTAACCTCCTGGAATACATTTGGATCTTCTACAATGTTCTCTTTGGAGCATCCGGTACTGATTAAGGCCACAACACAGCAAAAAAGCAGGTTTTTCATTAAAAATAATAAGTTTTTCATAATACGTTGTTTTTGATGTTTAATAACTTGAAAAATCTTTATTTAAATTTTCGGGGAGGGGAATTATATAAAGAAATTGGTCGTTATTAAACCTGTTAGTAAAATTAAAAATACAGATTTAAAACATCGTAATTACTTAGTATCAAGCAATTTAACAGGTTTTTAAAGAAAATTTATTATTTCATTTGATTAGTTGTTAAAATTTAATTTTTAGTGAACTCAAACTTATCAAGAGAAGGTTAAGTTTATTATAAAACTTCTTTTAATAAAATTTTGATTTCTACCTTTAGGCATCTTGAAATAAAAGAAAAATATATAATTATGAAAAGAAAAGGTACAGCCGTATGGAACGGTACATTAAAAGAAGGAAAAGGAACTTTAAGCACTCAAAGCGGAGTCCTAAAAGATGCTCAATATTCATTTTCATCACGTTTTGAAGAAGGAATTGGTACGAATCCTGAAGAACTTGTAGGAGCTGCACATGCGGGATGTTTTACGATGCAACTTTCTGCTAATTTAACCAAAGCAGATTATACTCCCGGAAAACTTGAAACAACTTGTGAAATTACTCTTGAGGCCGGGACTGTAACCAAATCCCATTTAATCCTTACTGCTGAAGTTCCAGGTATCGAAAAAGCCAAATTTGATGAAATAGTGGCAGATGCCAAGAAAAATTGTCCAATTTCAAAACTTCTCAATGCTGAGATCACTTTATCGGTGACTTTAGTTTAGTACATGATACATTGAACATATTTTATCGAAGGCCCGAAGAAATTAATTTTCCGGGCCTTTGTTATTTTTAAGACAAATTTCAAGTGCGTTATAAATCGATGTTTTTAATCCCGGTTCCATTTTGTTTTGGGAAGTAAACTTTTGGTTGACTTCCAACTCAATTCCGGAATATTTCTTCGGGAATTCCTTTCGCAAATAAGTGGTAAACCCATCTGCAGTTCCCAAATAAGGATAGTTATATCTAATTTTTAAAGAAGGTGATTGCAGTAGAAGTTTCTCTTTAAGATTTTTACAAAAGCTTTTTTCCTGGGGTTTTGAAGGGTCGTAAAGCAAACCTATATCGGCATTTCTGGATTTTCCTTTCCATAACGGAGTAAAACTGTGTACGGAAAAATGAAGTACCTCCTCCCCTTTGGCAATAAGTTCCGAAACTTTTTTTTCAACCTCAAATCGGTAAGGGAAATAAAAAGTTTCGATCAGTTCCATTTTTTCTTTGTTAGAAAGGTCTGTTGTAAATTCTGAAAATAATTTTGGATGACCCTGCGAGCGGTTAATTTCAATAAGCAATCTGCTAATTGTATTAGATTGGGTGAAATAAGCCAGTTTTGAAAGATGATAAAATAGATCAAGAGCACCCGGATCCAAACCCCGATGGGAATTCAGGGCTTCCAGAGCATCTGCAAAAAGCGGCAAGTATTTTGCCGGTATATTATTTCCACCGTGTTCAGAGGTGAGCACTAGTTTCATGGTTTAAAAAGTTTGTTTTCGGCAAGACAGGTTCCCAATCTATTATAGACCTCCTTGAGATGTCCTTCTGAAAAATCATCTCCAACTGCCTCTAATATCCGGGTTGACAAACTGCCGTTTTCCAACAGGAATTCAATGGTTTTCTGGTGTTTAACTGAAATATTTTCCTGTTGCCTTTTATAAAGTTTTTTCCATATTTCTCCTGCGGTACATTCCTCTTCAATATCAAACAGATTCAGATATCTCAAATCAGTGATCACAGTGGTTTCGGCGTCTTTAATTACATTGTTAAAAATCGCGAACAATTCATCTTCATGCCAGGATTTTTGATCCTGACATGAAACCAATTCTTCACTTACCATAAGTTTGAGTACTTCAATAATTAAAATCGCGATTGAAATATCGGCTTTGGGGCATTCTTGTATATCTATCACCCTGATCTCAATGGCATTTCTGTCAAACCTGGCAATAGCACCGCGGGAATTTAAGAAATGATGGTCCAGAATATTTTCAACATCGTGTGGTTTAATAGCCTTGTTGATAGGTTCAAAAATATCGCGGTAATAATCTTTTTTGGTAAAAACCTGCTCGGGAATCACTTTTCCCGCCATTTCCGGGATTTCTTTCTGATTTGTTTTATATACATTCAGCCGGGCATCTTTAAACCCTGTAGCTTCTCCTTCAAAAATTGGCGAGCTCGCGCTCAAAGCGGGAATTATTGGCAATAAAACACGAATTGCAGCGTGCAGTTTTTCAAATTCAACGTCATTAAAAAACGGCAGATTGATGTGCATACTTTGCACATTGCTCCAACCGTGCCCCCTGCAGTCAAAAATACGGTTATACAGCGCGTAAATTTTGCTATAATTGTGCAACCATAGCTTCATTTCTGTATCGGGATGCATCAGAGGATGTGATGCCGTAGGCCATAATTTAGCATCTAACGGTTCTAAAAGTTTGTTTATTTCATTGATATTTTCAGAAAACAGTTCATCTAAATCTTCAAGATCATCTGTTGGGCCATTGGTTTTAAGTTCAACCACATGTGCCACCAACTCATTGCTCCACTCAATTTTTCCATTGGCGATATCCGAAGTGATAGCGCCGCTTTTAGCTACCATTAACTGATCAACGATTGGCGCGACTTTGATATCTGAATTTCTAACCAACATATATTCCAGTTCAATGCCAAAAACTTCAAAAAGGTGATAACTCATAGTTGCTTTTTTTCCAAACGGTTTTTTAATGCCGATAAAATATCGATATAAACCTGATCTCCGTAAAACAGGTCTTCAACCCCAAAATCGATGTTGGGATTGTCGTTAATCTCAATTACCAATGGCTTTCCGTTTACCTCTTTTACATCAATTCCAAATAAACCCTTCCCCATCAATTTTGCCGATTTAAGCGCGACGCTTAAAATTTCTTTGGGGACTTGTTCTATTGGAAGGCTATCGGCGTTTCCATCCTGATCGTCTTTAATTTTTGCGTCCCAGTTGTAAATTTGCCAATGCCCTTTTGCCATATAGTACCGGCAGGCAAAGATAGGTCTGTCATCAAGGATCCCTATACGCCAGTCATATTCAGAAAAAGTGAATTCCTGGGCAATAATAAGTTCAGATTTTTTTAACATCATATTTACCAGTTCCTTAAACTCCTCTTCAGTTTCGGCCTTTTTGACTCCAAAAGAAAAAGTTGAATCAGGCGATTTTAAAACACAAGGCAAGCCGGTGATCTTTAAAACTTCATCCTTATTGTGCTTATGTACAATCACGGTTTTTGGAGTAGGAATATTGGCGTTTTGCAAAGCTTCAGCCATATAAACCTTATTACAACATTTTAAAATAGCATCGGGATAATCTACCAGGGCGATGTCTTCCTGTTGAGCCTTCCGCGAAAAAGCATAGGCTTCATTATTCACTTCCGTACTCTGGCGGATAAACAGCGCATCAAAAGAGGAAAGCCTGGAAAGATCTTTTGGGGAAAGAATCTCCACATAAAAATTCATTTTTTCAGCTATATCCACAAATTTCTTTATGGCTTTGGCATTGCTTGGCGGTGCAGGATCATTGGTTTGCACCAAAATGGCCAGATCAAAATGTGCTATATTTTGCTTTGGAGTATCATATCTTTTTTTCGCAAAATACTGGGAAGCAAAATAATGCATGCTCTCTTTATGTTCATGTGGGATTTCAGACTCTGAAATGGCCATGATGTTTTTAATGTTCCATTTAGTCGTAAAATTAAATTTTACACGCAAGAACGGGATCTGGAAATATTTATGGAACATCGCGCTCAACGCTGTGTACTTTTGTGCCACATTTTGACCAAAATAAATACTGAGTGTAAATTCCTGGGATTTGATGTTTTTAAGGCTTTTCTGGATAAGCTCATCAAAATCCTCAAATACGATCTTCACCAGTTTTGGTTCCCGCAGATCTACCAGATTCGTAACCGTAGGAATCGCAAGATGTCCCCGGGCTTCCGCTAAAAGCGAAACATAATATCCCTTAGACTGGTATGAATAATCCTTGCAAAGGTTAAAAATACGCGCCTTTTTAATTTGTGCGTATTTAGGATTGGTGAGATATTCCTGGGAAGATACTATAGAGATATTATCTACAGGAATATGCCATTTTTCGGGGTGATTAACTACTATTATTTTATCCATTAGAAGTATTAAAGGTTATCAAATTTAGCTGAAATTTTAATGGCATTCCTAAAAATTGGTAATCAAATTAATTTTCTTCTGATTTGCAAACAACAAAATAAAAGAGGCAAATGATAAGATGATAATTCGTGTTTCTCCAAGAAGACATTTCAGAAGTTAAAAAATAGGAATTGATCAGTTAGGAATTCGCTCCGATTTTGCTGGCGGCTGTAATTGAAGAATGGAAAGATGCTTCTGAAGCCTTTAATATCACATTGGAACTTGTGAAATCGGTTATATGCAATCACTCTCCTCTCCTCATTTCACTTTTCATTATAAATATTAATCAAGTGAAATTTGAAGAATATTTCCGGGTTTGTCATTCCCTTCATTTGAAATATACAATTTCCCTTCTTTGCTGAAGCTCATTCCTTCTGCCTGCCGGAATTGCTCCTTCTTAAAAACATAAAGTTTTAAGGGTTTTCCGGTGGGATCCAGGATCAGCAATTTTGGATTTTTTGCTTCCAGAACATAGATATTCCCGGTGAGCGGATGAATTCCAATCTCAGTAGGACGAAGTATCTTATCAGATTTTTTAACTTCAAGAATATCAAAAACAGGGTCGTTATAGTTAATGTTGAACACAGGTTCAGCCTTTAATTGTTTTGTGCTCAAATCAAAAGCAAAAATGGGCTTGAATTCCCCCTTGTCCATATCCTTAATATTGAGCAACAACCTATTGTTAATCTGATCATAGCACAAACCTTCAAAATCGTATTTTCCTTTAAGTGGGATTGTATGTTTTATGGCAGGCACTGTTTGGTTGGCGAACTCATTTACTTCAAAAATACTTCCGTCACTCCTTAAAACATAGGCCGTCGTACCAACTAATGCAATTCCTTCATAATCCCCGGTATCTCCAAATTCAATTTTCTGTTCTATTTTTGAGGTCCTTAAATTATAAATAAATATAATCCCGTTTTCATCCTGTATGCAGGCAATCCTGTCATTATCCATCATTGCAATTCCCGAAATTTCACTCAATATATCTGGCAGTTCCCATTTTTGCGAAATTTTAACCAATTGAGCTCCAGGCATTGACCTGGCGGGAGCGATTCCGTCAAATGAAAAATAAATTACTCCCACCATTATAAGAGTTCCTGTAATTATTAAAAATGCTGTTTTTTTCATAGTACTGCAAATTAAGAAAATCCCGGAAAATATCGCGTGTCCATCTTTTATTCAAATAAAATAATTGGCCAAAATCTATTCCAAATTAATTCAAAAGTTAAATATTCATAAAAAACTACTATTTTATACATAGTACTGTAACAATTTAATTTTATCGACGTCTATTAGATATAACCTTTAAAATTTAAATATCATGGCAACTTTAGAAAACATCACCAGGAATTACTTTTTCATTAAAGATGAAAGTTCAACCCATCACAGGCATTTTATGAACTCCGTTAAATCCAAAAGAGATTGTTGGAACAACAGAAGGCGATACGGACTTTGACTTTACTAAATCAGAAAGAGATGGATTTCCTTACAAAATAGTCGGTACTCTCAAGATACCGGCTATTTTTTAATTTTCTCCTCCCCTTTTCCAAATTTAACTTTCATAAAAACAGTTAAAATATCCAAACCACCTTATAAAATTTATAAGTATTCGTTTCTTTGCCAAGTTTAAAACCTACCATGCTAGAACGAATTAAAAAATCCCCAAAATTAAAATGGGCTATTGGAATATTATTAGTTTTAATTTCCCTGCCTCTATTATTTTACATCAGTATTTATTTTGGCCTCTTCGGAAAAATCCCAACTGCAAAGGAATTGAGCGAACTTAAGCAAAGTGAAGCTACCCAGGTTCTTTCAGATGAGGGAAAATTAATTGGGAAATATTACATATTTGACCGCCAGCCAATAGTTTACAACCAATTGCCCCAAAACCTCATAGATGCCTTGATTGCGACTGAGGATATCCGCTTTTTTGAGCACGGCGGGATAGACAGCAGAAGTTTGTTAAGGGTTTTCTTTAAAACACTATTGCTTCAGGATAAATCTTCAGGTGGTGGAAGCACCATTACACTACAGCTTGCCAAAAATTTATATGGAAGGAAAAATCACATTCTAGGGATTGTTGTAAATAAACTTCAGGAATCTATTATTGCAAAACGCCTGGAAGATGTTTATTCAAAAAATGAAATTTTAACCCTTTACTTCAATACGGTTCCTTTTAGCGATAATACTTTTGGTATTGAAAGCGCTGCGATGAAGTTTTTTGATAAACATACCAGGGAACTCAATTTGGAAGAATCGGCTGTATTGGTAGGGATGTTAAAAGCCTCCCATTACTATAATCCGAGAATTTTTCCTGAGAGAAGCCGGTTGCGCCGCGATGTAGTTTTGGTGCAAATGAATAAATACGGATTTTTAAGCGATCCTGATTTGCTGCTGGCTAAACAAAAGGGGTTGGCCCTGGATTACCATTATTATGGTCACAACCAGGGTTTGGCGCCTTATTTTCGCGAACAGATACGTCAGGATGTCAGCGCTATTCTGGACACCTTGAAGACAAAAAATGGAGAATCCTATAATATTTACCGTGATGGCTTGATCATACACACTACTTTAAATTTTAAAATGCAGGAACTGGCAGAGGAAGCCGTGAGTGCCAGTATGGAAAAATTGCAGAAATCCCATGAAAGATCCTATGGAAAAAAAGGTCCCTGGATTACAAATAAACAAATTATAATGGATGCGGTTAAGCGCACCGATATTTATAAAAAGCTCAATAAAGAAGGTCTTTCAGACGATGATATTTTAGCCAATCTAAACAAAAGAACCAGTGAAATGGAGCTTTTTAGTTATAATGAACAAAAAATTGTCAAAGCGAGCACCCTAGATAGTATTTCTCATTACCTGAAATTTTTGAACACCGGGTTTTTAGCATTAGAACCTACTACAGGAGCCGTAAAAGCATGGGTGGGTGGAATAGATTTTGAATATTTTAAATACGATCATGTATCCCAAAGCAAGCGGCAGGTTGGTTCCACCTTTAAACCTTTCGTGTACACCGCTGCCCTTGAAAACGGAATGGAACCCTGCACCTATTTTTCGCCAAATGAAGTTACTTATGATGAGGGATGGACCCCATCTAATTCCGGTTCGTTAAGTGATGATCCATATATGAATTACAATTTAAAGACCGCCCTGAGTCATTCTATTAATACCATCGCGGTGAAAGTACTGATGGAAACAGGTATTGATAAAGTTATTGATCAGGCTAAAAAAATGGGAATTGAATCCAAATTGCCCAAAGTACCTTCACTTGCACTTGGAACGGCAGCACTTAGCGTAAAGGAACTCGCAAAAGCTTATACAACTTTTGTGAATAACGGAAAACCCAGCACACCATATTATATCACTAAAATTGAAGATGGAAACGGAAATGTTTTAGCTGAATTTAAACCGGAAATTTCAAAAACCCCTGTGATTTCAGATGTTAATCGTCAGGTAATGATTGAGATGATGAAAGCCACCGTAAATGAAGGAACGGCAACAAGGTTGAGGGGCACCTATAAATTACAAAATGATATTGCCGGTAAGACCGGAACCACTCAATCAAATAAAGACGGATGGTTTGTTGGGATAACACCAAAATTGGTCACCGTAACCTGGGTTGGAGCAGATGATCATAGAATTGGGTTCAGGAATACGGCAATTGGCCAGGGCGCCAATTCGGCATTGCCAATTTTTGCATTGTTCCTGCAGAAATTAAATCAGGATAATGAATTTAATGAGATCACCCAGGCCCGTTTTAAAACGCCTTCTGATGAAGTTATTGAATTGATGGATTGTGAGGTAAGTCAACGGGATGGTTTTTTTGAACGTTTATTGACAAATCCGGAAAAGAAAAAAGGAAATAAACGAAATGGGAAAAAGAAAAAAGGCTTTTTTAGCCGATTGTTTGGGAAAAAGGATAAAAATTAAAATTCCAAATTACAAGAACCAAATTCCCCAAAAAAAAAAACGAGGCTAGCCTTGGGAATTAAACCCAAAAGATTAAAATAACTCATCTGTTCATAAAATTTTGAGTACCTAAAATGCCTAAAGTAAAGGAGTCTCAATTTTTCTGAAGATACGTATTATGGATAAACGTTTAGAACTTCAATTTCAAGGATTTTTGGACACTCCTCCACTTTGGTTTAAAAATGATTTGTTCAATCTGCCACAATTTGAATTTCCCCGGGCTCCACTGCTTTCAAAAGAAACAATACTAGCAGGAAGCCCATCCCTGCTCACAAATTTTGTGCTTGGGAAACGGGCCGAAAGCTTTTTTAACCTCGCCCTCACACATTCCGACAGATTTCAAGTAATCGCTCAAAATATCCAAATTCAGCGGGAAAAGATAACTTTGGGTGAAATCGATTTTTTAATTGAAGACTCCATCAAAAACCGGCAACTTCATGTAGAATTGGTTTGCAAATTCTATGTATATGATCCGTCCTTTGAGAATGAATTGGAACGCTGGATCGGTCCTAACCGAAAAGATACATTGCTACAAAAAACAGATAAATTAAAGCAAAAGCAATTGCCGCTTCTCTATAAACCTGAAACCGAGCCTTATCTTTCAGTATTAAACTTACAGTGTGATAAACTTCAGCAGGAAGTATGTTTTAAAGCGAATTTATTTATTCCAAAAAACCTAAAAAACAAGGAATTTGAGCATATCAACAATCAATGTATTTCAGGATTTTGGATACATTCTGAAGAATTCATTGAAACCGATTATGGCAGGTTTCAATTTTTAGTACCAAAAAAGCAAGACTGGTCCATAGAACCGAAATATGGTGAAAATTGGATTTCATATTCTGAAATTAAAGAAAGTATCCTGAAGTTATTTCTTCAGAAAAAATCCCCGCTTATTTGGATCAGGAAAAATAATGAGCAATTTGAGCGTTTATTTGTGGTTTGGTGGTAGAATTCAAATTCAAAATAGTTAAAATTATAAAGATCTTGTTCCAAAGTGTTTTTTCCTGAATTGTTAAATTTTTATGGGATTAGCTTGTAACTTTGACCCTCTTAAAATCCAATGAAATTTTTATGAAGTCCAATTTTGAAGAAGCAATCAAAACTACCTGGTTTAGTATCCTTGGAAATGCTTTGTTTGCTATTGCCAAAGGAATTACCGGGATTTTTGGGAATTCCTACGCACTTATTGCCGATGCGATCGAATCTACCACAGATGTGTTTTCATCTATCTTTGTGCTTCTTGGTTTGAAATATGCGAATAAACCACCGGATGCCAACCATCCTTATGGTCATGGGAAAGCAGAGCCGTTGGTTACCTTTGCCATTGTCGGGTTTTTGGTGGCCTCTGCTACTGTGATTGCTTACCAAAGCATTGAACACATCCGGACTCTGAATGAAGTTCCTCCCGAGCCTTACACTCTTATTGTAT
>Ga0314774_1002455_pt1 | contig 10414 bp, 6 predicted proteins | sample MetaGCBIA2018_FD_204515 | JGI IMG/M metagenome (GOLD analysis project Ga0314774, IMG submission 204515) | Cryopeg brine microbial communities from Beaufort Sea near Barrow, Alaska, United States - CBIA 2018 | ecosystem: Environmental > Aquatic > Marine > Coastal | place: USA: Alaska | collected... | reverse complement strand
AGGTTTCAAAAGCATTGGACACATCCAGTACAACTCGCTGTTCAATTTGTTTTTTGAGAATTTCTTCGTTCTCAATGGCAATTTTAGAGTTTTTCACCCGATTGATGTTACTCCCATCAAATATATTCCAACTTAAAGTGGCAGAGCCCGAAAAACCATAGGCTTCCTGTGAGGATAGGAAAGCCGCAGAGTTGTTTTGAAACTGCGCCCAATTATAACTTCCCGAAACCCCCAGGGTTGGCAGAAAATCCGACCTATCGACTTTTAAATCATATTTACGAATGTTGATATTAGTATCGGCTTGCAAGATCGAAACATTGTTCTTTTTAGCCTCTTCAAGCAGCAAATCCAATCTCAATGTCGGGACAAAGGTTACCAAGGTGTCAACATCAAAATCTGTTTGAACTTCCCTACCCATCACAAAGTTCAGGTCTCTTTTTGCGTTCATATAGAGCTGTTCCGTATTCAGAAAAACAATGCTATCGTTGTTCACATCAACTTCGGCATTGAGAACATCGAGTTGGGTATTTTGCCCGTATTCATAGACGTATTTGGCACGAATCAACCTGTTTTTGGAAATCTGTAGTGATTGTTGTGCGGTTTGCGCCGTTTGTTTAAGCCTTGCCACATCAAAATATCCGGTCATCAACTGAAAAATGGTGGCCTCGATGGTTTGCCGGGCCTGAAGTTCTGAAAGTTGATAGGTTTCTTTAAGTCTTTTGTAATTGTACAAACGGCCCAAACCATCAAACAAGGTGTAATTAATGGTGCCGGCGGCATTGTAACGACGTGATTCGGCATTGATGAGTTCTGTAGAGGTACCATCCCTGAACAGCGCCGTATTGTTGTTGTCCCGAACATAAGTAGCATTAGAACTTGCCAAGACAGTTGGGAGATAGCCACTATTTAGCAAACCATCATTATTATCGGCAATTTTAATGTCGTTTTTGGCTATCTGAACACCATAGTTATTTTCCAGGGTGATTTTTACAGCCTCTTCTTTACTTAAAATTTCCTGTGCTGATACAATAAGGGTGCAGAGTGACAGGAGAATAAAGAAAGCTGTTGAATTATTGGTTAATTTCATCTTCATGTTCTGCTTTAAGTTCTTTAATAGCGTTTTCCAATTCCTCCCGAGGTACACGTTCGCCGCTTTTCAACCATTTTATATTTCCTTTCAAACTGTTATTGAAGGAAAGAAAAATAGGCAGAATGAATAATGTCAACAGCGATGCAAAAGCTATCCCATAGGAAATGGAGATGGCCATAGGTTTGAGAAACTGGGCCTGACGGCTTCCTTCAAGAAGCAATGGTGCCATTCCCGCCACAGTGGTTACCGTAGTAAGGAGAATTGCCCTGAACCTTGCGCGCCCGGCCTGGATGAGTGCCTCTTCAAATTTGACACCCTCCCTCAATAAACTGTTGAATTTATGGATCAGTACCAAACCATCGTTCACCATCACGCCTATCAAAGCGATAATTCCTAACCATGACAATATATTGACCGGGAAACCGTGAAGCAAATGTCCCCAGGCTACAGCGATGATGCTAAATGGAATGAGGAGCATCAGGAGAATAGGCTGACTTAAAGACCGAAATGTAAAAGCGATGGTCACAAAAATCAGGAACAGGATCACCAGGGATACTTTAGAAGCCGAATTTTGAATTTTAGCTGCCTCCCGACTTTGACCTTCGTATGAAACTTTCACAGAAGGAAATTTACCGAGAATAGCCGGTACCACATTATTTTTGATATCGTCTAAAATAGCACCCGAGTTGGAGTTGGGGTTTTCCAAATCGGCATTCACCTGGATTTCCCGCAAACCATCAAGGTGATTGATGGCCACCTCCCCACGAACTATTTCATACTCTGCAATTTCTGAAAACGGTACACGCTCCCCGGTTGGGGTAATAATACGCATATTGTCCAAATCATTTATTGAAGACCTGTTTGATCGCTCATATCTTGTCCACACCTTGATTTCATCCTGGCCTCTTTGGAAACGCTGTGCCTGAAAACCGAAAAATCCGTTGCGCACCTGTGCCATCACAGTTTGATAATCCAAACCTAGTGGATAAGCATTTTCTTTCAGTTTCACGCGAATTTCCTTGATGCCCTCCGGATCATTGTCATTCACGTCTTTAAGCATCGGGTTTTCCCTCATGGTTTTCTTGAGCTCATTTTTGGCCAATCGGAGTTGTCCAATATTGTTGCCCAATAAAGAAACTGAAACCGGACTACCACCAAAATTACCACCAAATCCAAACGTAAGGGTTTCAACTCCATAAACGGGTCCTACTTTGTCCCGAACGGCATTGGTAATGACAAAGGATTCTAAATCGCGTTCTTCCCCGGGCAACAAATTGATTTGTAGTGAAGCATTGGAAGAACCTGGCCCAATTCGTTTGATTATGTTTTCTACTACCTGCTTGTTCCCCGTTTGTTTTTTGGTCAAATCATCATTGACCAACCATGCATTAGCTTCAATCATACTGATTATGGAATCCGTGATTTTTGCATTTGTCCCTTCTGGCATGGCCAGGCTTATAGAAACCTGGTCACTTGCAATTCTTGGAAAAAGTGCCCTCCCTATAATTCCGCTTGACATAGAGGCAATTGTAAGGATCAAAATGGCAAATAAGGATGAAATCGTAATTAATTTGTTCCTCATAAATGCAGTCAACACAGGAACGTATAAGCGATCTCGCATGAAATCCATGGCACGGTCCCCATATTGGTTTACTATTCTGAATTTATCAAAAGCCCTGTCAATCATATTCTTTTTACCCGGGCCTATATCTCCCTCATGTACCAAAGCTTTGGAGTGCGCAATATGTGCAGGCAATATGAGTAAAGCCTCAATAAGCGAAACAGCCAAAGTGATCATTACAATTTTTGACACTTCCCCAAAGAAATCGCCAATCCGGCTATCCAAAAACAAGAAGGCAGAAAATGCTAAAATGGTTGTAATTATAGAGGATACAATTGGCGCAATCACTTCCATGGTACCGTCTATTGCAGCCCTTACACGTGATTTTCCGTGTTCAAAATGTTGATAGATATTTTCTGCGACCACGATCCCATCGTCTACAAGAATACCTACCACCACGATCATTCCGAAAAGTGAAAGCAAGTTAATGGTAATTCCGAGTTGTGAGGCAAAAACAAACATTCCCAGAAATGAAAGTGGAATTCCTATACCTACCCAAAAAGCCATTCGGATATTTAGAAATATGGCGAGAATTAAAAATACAAGAACAACACCAAACATCCCATTGCGCAACAAGAGTTCTGTACGCTGATTCAATGTAATAGAAGAATCATTCACCACATCCAACCTTATGTTATTGTGGCTTTGGTTATATGTTTCTATATATTGATTTACCTGTGCAGCGGTTGAAGTTAAATCTTCGCTATTGGTATTGCTGACATTTACATTTACGGAAAGTTCCCCATTAAAGTAAGATGCATTTGGTGTCTCCTCAAATCGATCTCTAACAGTCGCGACATCGCTCAGGCGGATAACCCGTCCGGAATTATCAGACCTAACAATAATATCATTTAGCCTTTCTCCAAAATAAGACCGGTTGTTGGCCCTGATTAGATATTCTTCTGCATCAGTTTTGATATTTCCCCCGGTAATCAAAATGTTTTCACGCGAAACTGCCTGCGCAACCTCCTGAAAACTTAAATTATATGCCAACAAATCAGTTTCCCTTACGGCAATCTCAATTTCTTCCTCCGGATATCCCGTAATTTCAACTTGTGATATTCCCTCCATGCCGCGTAAATCATTCTCGATATCACGGGTGATTTTTTTGAGGGTCGCCAAACCGATGTTTTCCCCACTGACAGAAAAACTAATAGTCTGGCGAATATTTTCGACTTTTGCCACCACTAAAGGTTCCATACCCGTTGGAAAAGAAGGCACCCTATCTACCGCATTTTTTACATCGGCCAACACTACATCTATATCTGCTTCTTTTTCTTTCTCGACTGTTATGGAGGCAGAATTTTCCCTGGAGACGGAGGTTACGCGATCAACTCCTACCAATCCCTTTAGATTATCTTCAATTTTCACGACCACGCCTTCTTCAATCTCTTGAGGAGAAGCACCGGGATAAAAAGCAGTGATGGTAACAATTTCCGAATCGGTCAATGGGAAAAAAGAGGATTTCATGGACAAAAACCCAAACACCCCAAACAGGACAAAGAAAATAATAAAGATTTGTACAGCGACGGGGTATTTTATAAAATATTCTATGACTTTTTTCATGGCATTTGCTTTTTATTCCGCTAAAATTTGAACAAGCATGCCTGCATAAGCACCGGGAATACTTTTAGAAAGAATTTTTGTTCCGTTCGGAACCCCTTTGATTATTACCCGCTGATCTCCAAAATAGACCGGGGTCACCTCTAATAAATCCAAAATAGAATCACGGACAACAAAGAGCTGTTTGTCGTCACGAAGCAAGCTGCGCGGTACTTCAATCACATTATCAATGTCTTCCCCTTTGATGGATGCTTCTAAATAAAGCCCTTCTTTAAGTGTTTCGCCCGCCACACTGATGAATACTTTGATGGTTTGCGAGTTTAAATCTACCCTGGGATTAATTCGTACAACCTTTCCTTCAAAAACCTGTGTTTTATTGATATTATGAAGTTTCACAACTTCATTTATTTTGAGAAATTCCGCAAAGGATTTATTCACGGAAACCCCAAGTTCATAAACTCCAGGGTCTATATATTCCCCCATTTTTTGGCCACTTCGCACCAAAGTCCCTTCAGTGACAAGGGTTTCGGTCAAAACACCTGGAAACGGTGCTCTCAAAGTGTATTTAGACAAACGTTCCTCTAGGTTTTTGACATTGTAATAAGAGGAAATCACATTTCTGCCCGCCAAAAACAACCGTTCTTGTTCTGAGGTAATATCAGGTAGTTTCGGAACAGATTTATCAATGTCAAAATTACTGAGATATGTTTGCCATTTTTGGAAAAACTGAGGATAATCGAGTTTCAAATCTGGCATTACAGATGCTATAAGATTGTAAAAACTACTTTTTTGAGATTGCACAGAAGCATAAAACTCTGAGGCATCCAATTTCAATAAAGCTTCTCCGGCATTGTAACGCTGCCCTTCCCTAAAAAGTTTCCCGGTAGATTGTAAAACGCCCTGAACTTCGGCATACAACTCTACTTTTTTAAGGGCAACCAAATTGCCATTGGCGGTAATAACTACCGGTAAAGTCTTGTTTAAAACCGTGTCCACAAATACTTTTTGAACAATCAGGTCCGATTTAGGAATGATTTTTTTTTGACTGTCTATAATATACTCACCTATAAAAAGAGCACTAAGCAATATAACTATACTGATAATAATATTGATTATTTTTCTCACGGTTTGGAAGGCGTTTGTTCGGACATTTCTTTTAGGTTTTTTTAAAATTTTTTAAGTATTCAATTGTTTTATCGATCTTATTATAAGATGGACATTGGTCGTAATGAAAAAGGTACTTTACAGAATTTTACATTTGGTTGGTTTTCCATAGCCTCAAAACCTCATGTTCCAAATAAAATAAAAAGTCCATTAAACCAAGCGTTAAAAGGAATTTTATTTTTATCAATTAAGTTAAAAACATCCTGAGGTGTGAAAATTACAACTTCTTCGCAGAACATGAAATCATTTACCGAAATTTGATATACCCCAACTATCCAATTTGATCTAAAATATTCTTTTGTACCCCCTTTTTAATCTATTTTTAGTATTTACGATGCCAAAATGGACTATACGGGAATATTTTTTAGTTGGATATCGCGCTGGAAATATCCTTGATATTTTAAAAATCCAACTCTTTTAAATCTAAAATTCATCGTAAAATATAGAAGACTTTAATCCCCAATTTTGACTGTAATTCTTTAATTTCGCACCTAAATTTTCACAAGATGTCCTCCCATAAACATTTCAAAATATACAAACCATACGGTTACCTCAGTCAGTTTGTCAACAATCAAACTACCAGGAAGAACAAAAAAATGTTGGGCGAGTTATATGATTTTCCTTTAGAAACGATGGCTATAGGACGGCTGGACGAGGATTCAGAAGGCTTGTTGTTTCTCACGACCAGCGGTGAAATGAGCGAGATCGTACGCAGCAAAAAAGTGGAAAAGGAATACTATGTACAGGTGGACGGATTAATTGATGATGAAGCCATTGAAAAACTGAAAACCGGGGTTGAAATTGGCGTTAATGCCGAAAAATATATCACAAAACCCTGCACAGCTTTTAGACTCGAAACTCCCCCCAATTTTCCGGAACGGGGAAAAAGGATACGTGATGAACGTCATGGGCCAACAAGTTGGGCCTCTGTTACTTTAACCGAAGGAAAATTTCGCCAGGTAAAAAAAATGACGGCCGCTGATGGTTTCCCAACTCTCAGATTGGTAAGGGTGAGAATTGGGAAAGAAACTTTAGGGGATTTAAAAGTTGGGGAAGTGATCGAAGTGGATCAATTTGAATTGTGATCTTAATGTTAACTATTTTTTTATCTCCCGCTCGCGAAACATCGGGATCGCAGGTGTACACAAAGAATAATCAGGTTAAGCCAGAACTTTTCACTTTCGAACTTTAATCTCAATGTCACATGTTTTTATCTCTCGCAGATTTATGCAGAGAATAATCTGGTTAATCCAGAACTTTTGATTTTTGACTTTTCACTTTCAAACTTTCTTGATTCTTGATTCTTAGTTCCTTTTTTCTAAAACTTCTAACTTCGCACTTCTATCTTCTTTATTTCGTATCTTTCAATTTCCGTTATTAATTAAAATTTTACACCAAAATTCAATAATTATTATGAAGCGAAAATCAATAAATTACAAAAAGAAATCTCTCGGACTTTTAGTGCTCCTGGTTTTGGGAAGTACCACTTCTTATCAAATCCGGGCACAGGAAATTCCACAACCTAAAGCAGAAATGGAACAGACAAAAAATTTAGACAATCTCTTATTGGAAAAATGGGAAGGACCTTACGGAGGGGTTCCTTCATTTGACAAAATGAATTTGGCCCTGCTGCAACCCGCCATTGAAAAAGGAATGGCCATGCATTTGGATGAAATTGAAAAAATCGCAAATAATCCTGAGGCACCAAGCTTTGAAAATACCATCGCGTCCATGGAAAGGGCAGGAAAATCCCTTGACCGGGCATTTAAATATTATGGCATTTGGAGCAGCAACCTATCTTCTCCGGAATTCAGGGAAATTCAGGAAGTATTGGCGCCAAAAATTTCAGAATATTCTTCCAAAATTTCACAAAACACAAAATTGTTTGAACGCATTAAAGCCGTATACGAGCAATCCCTGGTAAAACCATTAGAGGCAGATCAGCAGCGGGTAGTTCAGCTTATATATGAAGAATTCGCCCTTGAAGGTGCAAATCTTGATGAGCAGGCCAAAAAACGTACTGCTGATATTAACATGGAGCTTTCAAAACTTTACACTTCATTTTCAAATAATATTTTGGCCGATGAAGAGAAATATGTCGTTTTTCTTGAAAAAGACCAGTTAAGCGGTTTACCCGATTCTTTTGCGAAAGCTTCCGCAAAAGCAGCTGCAGACCGCGGGCAGGAAGGAAAATATGCAATTATCAATACCCGCTCTTCCATGGATCCATTTTTAACTTATTCAGATGAAAGGGAATTGAGAGAGAAAGTTTGGACCAATTATTATTCTCGCGGTGATAATAATGATGAATATGACAATAACCAGAACATTGCCGACATTCTAAAATTTCGTGATGAGCGTGTTGAATTGATGGGATATGACAACTTTGCCGAATGGCGCCTTCAGAACAGGATGGCAAAAACTCCTGAAAATGCCATGAACTTAATGAATGCAGTTTGGCCGGCAGCTCTTGCAAGAGTTGAACAGGAAGTTGCAGATATGCAGGCTTTGGCTGACGCCGAAGGTGCAAAGATCACCATCAAGCCTTGGGATTACAGGTATTATGCTGAAAAAGTAAGAAAACAAAAATACGATCTGGATTCTGATGAAGTAAAACAATACCTCCAATTGGAAAATCTGACACAAGCCTTATTTTTTACTGCAGGGGAATTGTTCAATTACAATTTTACCCCGGTAGCCAAGGGTTCTGTTCCTGTTTTTCATGAAGATGTGAATGTATGGGAAGTTACCGATAAAACATCCGGGGAACACGTTGGGCTATGGTATTTGGATCCCTTTGCAAGAAAAGGCAAACGCTCCGGTGCCTGGGCAACCATGTACAGGAGTTTCTCCACATTTGATGGAAAAGAAACCGTGCTTGCCTCCAACAATTCAAATTTTGTTAAACCTGCACCGGGAGAATCTGCTTTGATCTCATGGGATGATGCTAACACGTTTTTCCACGAATTTGGTCACGCTTTGCACTTCTTCTCTGCAAATGTGAAATATCCAACCTTGAACAGTGGGGTTCGGGATTATACAGAATTTCAATCGCAACTGCTGGAACGTTGGTTATCTACAGATAAAGTGATCAATCAGTTTTTGTTGCACCATGAAACCGGAAAACCAATTCCTGCAGAGCTGATAACGAAGATCAAAAATGCTTCCACATTTAACCAGGGATTTGAGACTACAGAATTTTTAGCTTCTGCGTTGATGGATATGAAATACCATACCACCGATCCCAAAAACATCAATCCCAAGACCTTTGAAAAAGAAAGCCTGAAAGAATTGAACATGCCTAAGGAAATTGTGATGCGTCACCGCTCCCCACATTTTGGACATGTATTTTCAGGTGAAGGTTATGCCACCGGGTATTACGGCTATTTATGGGCCGATGTGTTAACAGCCGATGCAGCGGAAGCATTCGCCGAAGCTCCGGGTGGATTTTACGATAAGGAAGTTGCTGCCAGACTGGTTAAATACCTTTTTGCACCAAGAAACTCAATGGATCCGGCTGAAGCTTACAGGAAATTCAGAGGAAGGGATGCCACCATTGATGCGTTAATGCGCGATCGCGGATTTCCAGTTCCGGAAGTAGATCCTACTAATTAAGATTATAAACTTCTGAATTGATTTGGTTTTAAAAAGCCAGCTTTAGTTAATAATTGCGTCGCAGTTATTAATTGAAGCTGGCTTTTATATTTAGAAAAAGTTTTAAATTTTGTTTCAAATCTATCTTGACAAACATTATTAAAAAACCTCATCGTTCAAAAAGATCATCCCTGAACTAATTCAATCGAAAATATTTGGACACTTCAATTTAAATTGGACAGCGAACAAATATCCTGTCTTTGCTATAAGAAATGGTGCGGTAGTTATTAATTCAGATTAAATTACTCTATTCGTTTCCCCTCTGTCAAAAAAGAGATCCCTTGCTGCCCGGTCGTAGAATTCATTATTCCTTCAAAAAGGGGTTCAGAAGCCGATTTGGGAATTTTCCAGTCAAAAATAAAATTTGAACCGGTACCACCTTCAACATCGACCTCTTCAATAACAATTTCAATGGTTTCAAGGGGTGAAAGGTAAATAGCATTGTCAAAATAAGTTCTGACCAAATGCCCTTTAGTGTCGTAATAATCAGCTTTAAGCAGATATATAGTATCGGAAGGACTTGTATTTCTCAAACTGACCATTGCTGTGAGGTTATGGGTTTTATGTTCTGTCACACTGTAAATTTGAGAATAGATTGATAAGTAGGTCTTCCCAACTTCAAGAGAATCTTTTTGGCTTATGTCTATCAACCTTTTTTCCCATTTAACAGGATCAATAGAACTTATCTCTTTTGGATTATCGCAAGCCATAAATGCAAAAGTGGCAATGAGTATGCAAATTAATTGTTTCATTTAGATTTCTTCTAATGGCAAATAAAGGACTAAAATACGTTTTTTTTATCAAGAGTTAATGCATCGTACTCCAATTTCCGCTTCTGATATTGCTGAAGAATACGAGCGATAAATAGATGGTTTCGGAAATATTCGAATAAACCACAAATTCAGTATTTCTAAAACAGGTTGAAACAAACGGAAAATTAAATCTTAGTTGCGAATAAACCTTTTTTAAGGGAATCTTAAGGAATCATTAATGTAATTTTATACCAATAATCGCATTTTTGCACTATGAGAATCTTAATTGTAGAAGATGAAGCCGGTATCTCAAGTTTTCTGAAACAAGGTTTGGAAGAAGAATGTTTTGCTGTTGATGTTGCCGAGGAAGGAAAAAAGGGGTTGGAACTCGCTTTATCCTGTGAATACGACATCCTTTTATTAGACTGGATGCTGCCGGGAATAAGCGGTATTGAGATATGCAGGGAATTTCGAAAAGTGGATTCAAAAACCCCGGTCATATTCCTAACCGCAAAAGACACTTTAGATGAAACTATCTTTGGCCTGCAAACCGGGGCAAATGATTATATC
>Ga0314774_1002454_pt1 | contig 10416 bp, 11 predicted proteins | sample MetaGCBIA2018_FD_204515 | JGI IMG/M metagenome (GOLD analysis project Ga0314774, IMG submission 204515) | Cryopeg brine microbial communities from Beaufort Sea near Barrow, Alaska, United States - CBIA 2018 | ecosystem: Environmental > Aquatic > Marine > Coastal | place: USA: Alaska | collected... | reverse complement strand
TTTTTTTTCGAGTCTTTCTAATTTGGAAATTAGTTGTTCTTTCGAGTAATTTTCGTATTTGGTCTTGGCCATTTATTGTTTTTCGGTTAGTTTCAATCCTAGTTTTTCAATGGATAAGTCTGGAAGACAGGGCGAACATTGGAAAGTGCTTGCCCTTTTTCTGTTTCAATCCTAGTTTTTCAATGGATAAGTCTGGAAGAAAAAAACGCACTGCCACCCAGCAGATGATCGTTGAGTTTCAATCCTAGTTTTTCAATGGATAAGTCTGGAAGTATTTGTTATATTTGTTATATTTGTAAAAATATTAAGTTTCAATCCTAGTTTTTCAATGGATAAGTCTGGAAGTTTTGGCAGGTCGCTTTCTAACCTTATTTTTTCTACGTTTCAATCCTAGTTTTTCAATGGATAAGTCTGGAAGCTTCGGTGTCCGGCCATTTATGAAGGACAGGTTTGGTTTCAATCCTAGTTTTTCAATGGATAAGTCTGGAAGACAAATGGAGCGGCCTCTACATCACCGCCATTGCTAGTTTCAATCCTAGTTTTTCAATGGATAAGTCTGGAAGTGAATTTATCCTTGATCCCTGAATAACCGTTCCCTTGTTTCAATCCTAGTTTTTCAATGGATAAGTCTGGAAGCACTTCTGGAAATCCTTTCAGAAAACAACATTTTAAGTTTCAATCCTAGTTTTTCAATGGATAAGTCTGGAAGTTTTTGACTTTTCTGTGTAAAAACCAGTTTTATTATGTTTCAATCCTAGTTTTTCAATGGATAAGTCTGGAAGCTTCATCAGCTGAATCGTGCCGTCCGCAACTTTTGCGTTTCAATCCTAGTTTTTCAATGGATAAGTCTGGAAGAGAAGCCGTTGCTGATGGCTTTGCTCCATCAATTCGTTTCAATCCTAGTTTTTCAATGGATAAGTCTGGAAGCCTGCGCTGCTTTCACCACTTGGGGGAAAACATTTGGTTTCAATCCTAGTTTTTCAATGGATAAGTCTGGAAGGTACAACTTTCCCATGGTGTTTAATCCTTCCATTAAGTTTCAATCCTAGTTTTTCAATGGATAAGTCTGGAAGTCATCTGCATCTTCATAGATCTGGCCATTGTTATTAGTTTCAATCCTAGTTTTTCAATGGATAAGTCTGGAAGTGCCGCACGTACGCCCACAAAGCCATAATGCTGAAGTTTCAATCCTAGTTTTTCAATGGATAAGTCTGGAAGATAATCCCAATTCTTTCTTGACTTCTTGAATAGTCAGTTTCAATCCTAGTTTTTCAATGGATAAGTCTGGAAGGATGCCCACCGCTTACGTAATTGTTTTTATTTTCGTGTTTCAATCCTAGTTTTTCAATGGATAAGTCTGGAAGTCATCTGCATCTTCATAGATCTGGCCATTGTTATTAGTTTCAATCCTAGTTTTTCAATGGATAAGTCTGGAAGATTGAAGAACTCTATCTTAGTACCAACCGATGGGTGTTTCAATCCTAGTTTTTCAATGGATAAGTCTGGAAGCCATCCCGATCCAAATTTCTGCTCGGCAAGGTCTTTGTTTCAATCCTAGTTTTTCAATGGATAAGTCTGGAAGCTACGTCTGATATTAAGGAGTGGAAACTCATTATAAGTTTCAATCCTAGTTTTTCAATGGATAAGTCTGGAAGGTTTTTGTAACTTGATGCGGGTTTGCAATATTTGAGTTTCAATCCTAGTTTTTCAATGGATAAGTCTGGAAGATGGGGCTATTGTGCTCTATTGTGCTATTGGATTGAGTTTCAATCCTAGTTTTTCAATGGATAAGTCTGGAAGCTTATTAATCTTAGTAGATAGCTCCACTACGTTGAGTTTCAATCCTAGTTTTTCAATGGATAAGTCTGGAAGCGTAATTCTGGGAGACACCCCTGTAAAATTATTATCGTTTCAATCCTAGTTTTTCAATGGATAAGTCTGGAAGCGCGTGGCGACTTGATGAATTTATCGGCTTCTTTGTGTTTCAATCCTAGTTTTTCAATGGATAAGTCTGGAAGATCGCCCATCCTATCCATGCCTTGGCACGGGTTTTAGTTTCAATCCTAGTTTTTCAATGGATAAGTCTGGAAGTGAAACCCAAGTAACGACATTATCATAAGCTGATTTGTTTCAATCCTAGTTTTTCAATGGATAAGTCTGGAAGTCGTTACCTCCCAAAAACAGCGTGTTTATAACACCTGACATTAATTCTTCAACTTTTAAAGTTACATTTTTCAGTATGTCAAAGAACGATTTATAAACCTTTTTAAGGGTTTTTCCGTATTCTAAAATGCCTGCTATTGCTGCCATGAGACAAAATTTATAAGTAAGTTAAAATAAACTGATGCCCGGAACGGTCATTTTACACATATATTCCGATAGGTACAATTTAAGCATCTTTTCTTGAATTTTGTCGCTTTTGGAAATATATTGCCCTCAATGATCTCAAGCATTTTGGCCATGCTTACTTTGATTTCCGCTTTGGCGGCATCATCGATCCTTACCTCAACAAGTTTATGTTTACTTCGGGTGTAAACTAAAAAGCCTTTTTCAACTTTGGCATTAAACGTTTCCTCGATCAGCACCGCATAGCAGTATAACTGTTGCTTATACGTGTCATAGACCTTGTCTTTCCATACGGCAAACTTATAATCAAGCGGGGCGTAGTTACCGTCTCCCAATAGGAGCACTTCATCCACTTTTCCCCTTAATCCTGCCGTACCCAGGTATTGCTCTGTAAATTTTTCCTTGACCCCTATTTTTTTTCTGAGATACTCTTTGTTGCGTTCTAATTTTTCATCATGAACCTCGCGTCCGCGCATCACCTTATAGAATTTTTCCTCGTTCTGTGGGATGCGCAGCACATATTCAAAATAGGTATAACGTGGGCAATAGAGGTATTCTATGATCTGTGAGGGATAAAAGCTCTGCATCAGAAAAATAGGGATTTTACTTCATCGGTCACTAACTTTTCATCAAAGGCCTGCCCTAACATGCTACATTCTTTAAGTTGGTCTTTATTCATCCTGAAAATATAAACCTTGTCCGTATCTTCATTGATCGCTTTTTCTATCTGCAGTTCAAGGGTATCCTTTTCATTTGCACTGAGGCTTCCCAGAAAACAGGAATATTGCACACGGTATAGGCCGGCCTGTTTGCAGACTTTGGAAACGAAACTGCGTGCTCCATCATTTTTAATATCGTAAAGGACCCATATTATCATAACTATGCTATTAAACTATTTGCAAAACGGTGCGCTTCCAGTTGCAGGGCATTCATGCGCGTCTGCAGCCTGCCCTTGTAACGTATTTTATCGCTGTCCAGATATTCTAGGTATGGGCTTACGAAAAATGCCTTCCCCTCCTCATTCAGTGAAAAACCTCCCGTAAATTCAGAAAAAAAGGCTTTATTGATTTTTTTCCCGGTAAAGAGCCTGAATACAAAGCGTTCGGCATGTATGCGGTAAGGTTCTATAAAATCATAAACAAGGCTTTTTGAATTATAATCGTCCCGGTGCATAAATCCCACAAAGGGATCTAGCCCCGCAAGCATCAGTGCGCGCTCTACACGGCTGTACAGAATACCGTACGCATAATTGAGCATGGCGTTAAACGCATCCTGTGCCGGCCGAAAACTTCTTCCCTTAAAGGCAAATGCTTCCGGCATACACACCGAAAGCGCTTCAAAATAATTACGCCCCGAGGAACCCTCCCAGCCCCGGAAGGTTTCTGCAACGGCCGAGATCTCATTGGCTTCGGCCTGGATTATCTTTTCCCGAAACGCCAATATCCTACCTGTTTTTTCATTCAGGAACAGATGCTGGTTCGTGCGGTGCTTTTTTAGGTCATTGAGAAAATCAGATTGGTTTTCTAACTTCTGGCCCAGCCAATTTTTTATCCAGACAACGGCATTTGCGTCCAGAGAAGCCTTGAGTTGCTCCTTTCTGATCTTTGTGGTACTTCCCAGTTTGCTGTGCCAAAACCTGCCTATGGGATGACCGTTGTTTTCAACAACGACAATGTCTACGTTGTGCTTTAATGCCAGTGCAATGGCATCTGTGCTAAGCGCAGATCCCTTGCTCATTATAAATGAGGTTACTTTATGTGCCGCAATATGATTGATTTTTACCGGCTGGTCTTTGGCTTCCCTTCTTTTGATCTGGAACATGTCATCCTTAACATGAACATAGGTGCCGTATGTATTGATAAAAATCTGCATTAATTGCGCTTTATTGTTCCAAAACCCCTGGAAACCGATTTCCCCAGCCCGATATCATTGGGCAGTAGGGCATTTACTATAAATCCCCCCGAAAAAACGATCATTTTATTTTCTTTGAAATTGGTGCTTTTTTCTTGTACGCTTACTTTTGCCATCAGGCGTTCGCCGTTATCCAGTTCTATCCGTGTATTCCGAAAAAAACTCAAAATATGACCCACAAGAATGGTGTTCAGCATATCCTGTTTTTCGGCCTTATCACCAAGTTTATGGTATTTTGAGTAATTCTTTTGGTTGAGCGCCATCCAGAGCGTCTTGAATTTATATTCGTGTAAATTGTTGCTATAACCGGTTTCTTCTGTGCTATGTTCAATATTCTTTGAATTTACCGGATAGCACTGGCCGTCTATTTCAATCTCTTTGATTTTAAGAAAAAGTTTGGGCAGCAAAGAGGCCCCTTCATCAATACCCACCAGCGTGGGGATATTATCAAGCACTTTATACTGAATTTCTGGATATTTATAACGAAAACCGCCATCCTCGTAATGGTTGTGCAGTACCGGTGAATGCTCTTTGAAAAGGTTACCGAAATAACCACGCAATTTATGTGCATCACGGGTCTGCAATTTGATCTCCGGGAACTTTATGCGGGTTATGGTAAGGTCTTGAGTGGTGGTGGGCATATTTCGCTTACTTTTTTTTTGGGATGGGCTTAAAGCTCCATGGGATTGATAAGTTCTATATTGTTGAGGTGTTTAAAGTCTTTGGTGTTTGCGGTATAGAGCGGCATAGGGTCAAGGGAGACAGTTGCCGCAATGATGGTGGCATCACCTACGCTTATACTTTTTTCCTGTCTGATCTTAATGGCTTTATCGATGACGGTTTTTGAAATGGGGATGCGTGCTACATTTGCGAAAAAGGTGTTCAAGAGCTGCTCCTCTTCTTCGTCCAGTTCATGATAGCCAAAAACCTCCAGACGGGTCACCTCAGGCACCAGTATGTCTTTCCCGTTTAGAATGGAGGTGCTCAATCGGCCTTTTGAGAGGGCAATAACAATATTGGAGTCTAACAAGATACTACTCATCCCTACCTATATTTCGGTCTTTTCTAATTTCACGCTGCCATGCTACGGGATCTTCTATATTTTTAAATGCGTTTATTTTACTGAGGCCGTCTAAGGCTTCAATGGCTTTTTTGTTTTTGGACGATTGCAGGCTCTCTTGTTCAGAGATTGTAAGGCCCAACTCTTTAGCGAGCTTTTCTACCAGCTTTACTCGTTTTTTATCTTCACCTGAGATTATGATTTGCATGGCGTTTGATTTTTAGTGGTTTAAAGATAGGGAAAAATATGGGGTTTGTTTTTAGAATACATAAGTAGTATTTTCTTCTTTATAGTTCCTGTTGTAACCTGTTTCAGTATTATATCTCGAAATTATTTCTTCTTTTGAAACCCTTAAAATAGAATCTTCATATTCATTTACAGTTTCTAAATCCTCACAGAGATATTTGGGAACTGAAATTATATGTTGCTGAAATTTTAATTTCCATTTTTTGTTGAATTCTTCTTTACTGATTTCATTGGTTATTTTTTGTAAATATTTGACTGCTAGAGTTGGCCCAGCATACTGTTGATCATTTCAAGGTTGGTCTCGGTGGGGTCGTATTCCTCGCTGGGCTCGAGATCATGCCATTCGCGTACCTCCTCATACTCCGGGTGGTCTTTGTCCTTGATGATTTCGAGGAAATCCGCATAGCCCCAAGGGCCGCCGATATCTTCGGGCGGGCATTTGCCCTTGGCCTCAATACAGACAGGTGTGCCGGCAAAGATGTTCAGCTCTTTTTTGCTGACCTTTAAAAACGAGATGCGGTGCCACCAGTCGTCGCCAAAGTCATACCAGTACCAAAAAGGCTTGGCATAGTTTTCCTCTAAAAACGTATTTTTCAACAGCACGTCATTGGCGTCACGTAAGGAAGTATTGAATGTATTGTAGTCATCATCAAAATCATCGGGGATGCCCACGCGGATGGTGTTATTCCATTTGGCATCGCAAAATTCGAATAAATGCGCGTTGAACCAGCCCATGACATCTTGGATGACAAAATGCAACTGGTGCATAGTGATGTCTTCGGGCACGAGCACCTTCCGGATGACTTTGTGCGGCAGGCTCTGGAGGTCGATTTTTAGTTTGAGCGGTGGGTTCATGAGTGTAGTTTTTATGGTTAAAAAGTTAGCACATTTATTCCTTGGAAAACATAGCCTTCTTTATTTGGGCTAAAATCTGAATTGACATTATAAATTGCCTGATCTTGATTTTCAACATCTATATAGTAAAATCCAAAAATTGGCTCAAATGGAAGACCAATATCTTCTGCGTTATAGGAAATATTGATGTTTATGACATAATCATAAAATCCAGCTTTAATTGAAGCAAATGCTTTTTTCTTTTCAAAGGGATTTAATTCTTCATTTTCTTTTATTGTTATAAAATTTTTCCAAACACTCTTAGATTTTTCGTTTAAACCGACAAAAACAGATTCTGATTTTGTATTCTCGATGAGTTTAAAATCACCTGTTTCTTCGAAATTTAATGCAAGTAAACTCTTTAAATAATTGTTTTCAGAGTAAACTGATAAATCTTTTACTTGCTCAAAATAATTTTCAATCAATTCCAAATATTGATTTTCTTCAATTTCCTCAAATTCTTTTAGAACATTTTCAGTTTTTTTTATCAAAACGGCACCATAAATCATTCCTGTTATCTTTTTCAGCTCTTCGATTTTATATAGATAAACTTCACTTATCTCTTCTTTTTCATCATATCGATTTGCTCTTCCAGCTGCTTGAATAATTGAGTCTAATGGAGCCAAAGCTCTAAAAACGGTATGCACAGAAATATCAACGCCTGCCTCCACAAGTTGTGTGCTCACAATTATTTGACGTTTATCTTTATGTGTCGATTTTATTTTTTTTATGATATTTTTTCGTTCAAAAGGGGTAATGAGTGTAGTTAAATAAAATACTTCATTTTCTTTTTCATCAAAACTCTTAGAAATAGCGCGGTAGGTTTCCAAGGTTGTTTTTTTTGTGTTTAAAATGATTAAAATATCTTTTTCACGATTTTGAAATCCATATTCAATAACCTTTTGAGTAAAGTTTTCTAATAAAATTGTTTCCTTGGTTTTGTTTATGAGTTTAGTACGATTAAAAAATGAAAAGTATTTATGATGGTTTTTTACTAATTCTGTAATTTCTTCTTTTGGTTTAAAAATTAAAGGCTGTGTCGCAGACATTAGTATGATGTAACAATTCAAGTGTTCGGCAATCGAGAAAAAGGCTTGACGAATTACCTCCCAAAGTGGATGAGGTATTTGTTGTACTTCATCTAATATAATCACAGAATTGGACAGCGCAGAAAATTTGAGTAGCTTCGTTTTGTTGTTAGTAATCAAGCATTCTAAAAGCTGTACAAAAGTGGTCACAACCACAGAACTTTGCCAAGTTTCTATCAGGTATTGGCTTTCTTCGGTATCACGAACAGAATCTTCACCTTCATTATACGCCGGTTCAGCTAAATGATGATGCTTTAAAAGCAAGTTGTTTTCAGGATTTTTAAAGACCTCTCGATAAACTTCGTAGTTTTGGTCGATGATGCTCGTAAATGGAATGGCTATAATTATTTTACCTTCTTTTAATTTGGCCAATTCTTTCAATTTCAAAGAAGCTCCCAAAGAGGTTAATGTTTTTCCCAAACCGGTTGGTAAGGTTATGGAATAAAAGTGATTTGAAGTTTGAAACTTATCCTCTAAAGATTTTATTACTGAAAAATAGGCATCATTTTTCAATTTATTTATGGTGGATGAGGTTTTATTAAATTCTTTGTTTTCTCTGTAATCGGTTAGATAATTTAAATCCAACTTCTGGATTTCTGGAAATTTTCCTGCTAATATGACATCAGATTTATCTGAAAACAATAATGCCCCAAACATCCACAAAAAAAGATAATAGGTTTCAGATTTTTTAGAACTATCCCATTTTTTTTGAAAGTTAAATTTGTAAAACTCAATGAGTTTAAAACGAGTTTCTTTATTAAATCCATCATTATTGAACCATTCAACAAAACTTTTCCATTCAACTGATATTCCTAATTTTTCATTCCCAATTTCGATAATAGAATGAATAGCGTCTTTGTCTATAGATCCGAACTGTTTTTCTAAATCTTCTTTAAAATGGTCAATTCCTATTTCATTCATAAAATTCCCCAAACTACCGTGATGTCTTCTGACCACTATAAAGCAAAGTACACTCAATAAAAAAATTTGGTTTTCATCAAACCCCTTGTCTTTTAAATATTCCTGAGCCGTGTAAAATACAAAAATCGCAGAGGGAAGGGAATGGTTTTTTAAGCTATTGTGAGACCCCTCCGGATTTTTGAGGTATTTTTGAAAATAGGAAGTTGCCTTTCCTAAATCGTGATAAAACCCACAAATAAAAAGCAAATCAGCTTTAAGATTTTTCTCAAGCCCAAAATCCGTAGTGTTTCCATTAGCAATACGTAAGCAGTTTTTGGCAACTTCTGAAAGATGATTGAGCAAAGGAACCCCTGGATGTGACTCAATTTGACTCATAAAAACTGGATATTGCCTTCGTTCTCAATCGAAAAAGATTTTTGGTTTGGTATTGCCCTAATGTTATCTCCATTCATTTCCACCAAAATTTCCCCATAACGTTTTATTTTTCTGTCAATTTGCATATCCAGCGGGAAAGTCTCTACTTGAAAAACCCTATCCTTAATAAAAGCAACATCAATAGGAGCTTTTTCCGACTCTATTTCAGACAGATTAATAGCTGTATCAAAATCTACGTAATCCTTTCCCGAAAGCTCAATCAGTTTTTTCTCGCCAACATACATAACATTAGCAGTCATTTGACTAATTCCTAAATATGGATTAAAGTGAAACCGTTTGTTTTTTAGACGTTCGCTCAATTCATTTTTAAAGGGATGTTCCCAATTCAAATAAATTCTAAATTTGGGGTCTTTTAAGATTTCATACTCGATTTGAGTTCTATTTGTTATATTAAAAAATGATTGATATGAACCTGTATCCAAAAGATTAAAGCCAATATTCACTTTCTTTATTTCTGAAATTGGTTTAATGGCAACAGCAGCATTTTCAGTTGTAAAAACTTCGCGCAAATGCTCATTGCCTTCTCTGATTTTATTGTGAGAATCTTCTCTTTCTATACCTAAAATCGCCCCTAAAAGTCCAAAAATAGCGGAAGGAGTAGGAATGCTATAAGTAAGTGGGGAAGTGGTGGTGTTAAATTTTCTAAAATGACCATATTCCCCTGAAATATCGAATATGAGAGTTGTTTTAGAGATCATTTACCTGATATGTTTTGTTTTCTAATGTGTAGTTTTCGCCATTGTTCAAAAATTCCAAGCGGCTGTCAACTTGAACTTCTATGGATGTGATTTTATCTGCTTGGGCCTTAACTTCTTTAAGCAAGCCGGTTAAATCAATTTTATAATCCTCGGTATTTCTAATTTGCAAATCGCTTTTTTCTGAGTTGATTTTCAAACGCTGTCTCAATCCGCCAATATAGTAGGGTTCGTTATAATTTACAGTAAAAAGCAATAATGGATTTTGACCAAATTTTGAACGGGAAATTAAGTTTTTGGTGCCATTCCAAATTCCCTCCAGCAATAATTCCCGGTCACTTTCGGTCATTTTGGTGTATTGTGCGGCTTTTTCATTTACAATTCCATTAAAACCAATAATAGCGTAAGGAATTTTATATTCTGTGCGAAAAGTAGTTTGCTTTTTTTTGTCTCCAGAAGCAAAAGCTCCGGTTCCTTGTTCAGTAATAATTTCTGTCTGATGAAGGGATTTCCCCATTTGAAACTGTACAGGGCCGGTATAAGTAAAAGTGTCTTTTTTAATTGGTAATACGCCCCCGAATACTCGAACATCAATACAGGTTTCCAAAACCTTATCGCTACTTTCCTTAAATAATTCCGCTCTTCGGGATCCAGAAGCAATGTATTCTTCCTTACCGTCGGAATATTTGGTCTCACGTACAAATATATCTTTATCATCAGAGCCATTATAGCCCTTATATTCAAACCAATAATCTCTAATGGTTCTTTTAAGTCTCACATCTGAAACGAGTACTTTATTTTCTTCACTATCAAAACGGGG
>Ga0314774_1002451_pt1 | contig 10422 bp, 10 predicted proteins | sample MetaGCBIA2018_FD_204515 | JGI IMG/M metagenome (GOLD analysis project Ga0314774, IMG submission 204515) | Cryopeg brine microbial communities from Beaufort Sea near Barrow, Alaska, United States - CBIA 2018 | ecosystem: Environmental > Aquatic > Marine > Coastal | place: USA: Alaska | collected... | reverse complement strand
GAAAACGACCACACCGACAAGAACCAGCACTAGCACTAGCCACATGAGGCAAGACTACAGACACGACATTGCGCACGTGATGAGGATGACACTAAGTTGATTTCCCCCACAGAAGAAGCGACTACCTGCCAACGTGCCTACAGGTTGTGCCTGCTAACCACCTGGCGCGTAAATCGCATCAATGATCGCTTGAACAGAGCGAGTCCGGCCCCCTCTGCATTGCGGGTGCGTGCTGGTTTGTGCGTCGGGGAGCGCGAGGGGGCAGCGCCCTCTCGCACCTTTGGTTCTAGCAGTCTCTGTCGATTGAGGGAGACTGCTAGAACCTGGCGCGCGCCTAGCTCGCGGCTTGGCTGCTCATTTCGGCGGCCGTTTTTACTTCCTTGATGGCTTCGTATTCGAGCGTATTCGTCCAGCTGTACTCTGTGCGCACAGAAACAGATTTGGCGTTGATTCGGACTACTTCTGCCCATCCGAAACGGTGCCTCACAAAGTCGCCTTTGTTGATTGTTTCGCGGCTGTAGTTGGTGGCGGCGCCTCCGGCGATCTGGTCGGCGCGAACTTGCAGCCAGTAGGTCAGCTGGTCCTGCTGCTCTTCGAGCCGAACAGTGAGACGGTCGTGCCGGATGCGGCGATTGGTTCGGCGCTCAACGCACTTTGCCCAGCGTCGTTGGTGATCCATTCGCGCTTGCCGGTGATGTCGCGTTGAGTGCGTCGGGTGTCTGCCTCCAACTATTTTGATGCGGTTAGCGACGGTGTGCACGCTGTAGCGGGCAGCGGTGGTGTGGTGTGCTGTTTCGGCTCGTCGGGCGGCTTCTGTCGCGTCGTTTCCTGCCGCGATTGCCCGGCCCTGTGTGTTGTGTGCTTTCTCGATCGTCATATGGGACGAATCCAGACTCCCTCTTCTGCCCAAACAAGCGTGGTCAGTGAGCGCTTTTGGTACTACCGCTTCAAAACATCGACATCAGAATAGTTGTAGCTAATTGTTTTTCTCTCATGTATTGTTTGGCTATCCGCTGATGCAAATCTGCAGACTTCCCGAACTGGTTGATCTCATGGTCGACAGGTTGCAAATTTTTCTCAGTTACATATCGCACGGGAATAGAGAATGAAATGTCGACCTTCAGATCACCACGCACGCTGCGAAGCTCAGCTCCTCTTCCAATAATCAGCATCGGAATGGCCAGTGTATTGCTGGGGGTGCTCGCGGTTGCGGCACCTGTTTCGGCAGCATATGCAGACACTGAACAAGAGGCTCACGAAGCACTGCTAGCCATTCAGAGTGCAGCGCCGTCGGTCCTGCAAGATGTCTCGAGCAATCTGATTACAGCGGAAGGGGACTTCGCGGCATCGATTAGCAATGCGCATTCGAGCGTTGACATTCCAACCAACCCTGCTGAAGGCATCGTCCTGGGAGGCGGCGATTCAACGGAGACGACAAATGACATTACTGTCGGATTGCCCTTTTCCGAACACGCGGCGTCAGCTGAGGTGATCGCTTCGGGAATTGTGTCGTATGACAACGAAAACGGATCTCTGACCGTCCCAATTCTAAAGAGCGATGGATCGCTACAGATAACAACAATAATCAATGGCGCAGACGCCCCCCAGCGTTACGAGTATCCGCTAGCGCTACCAGCAGGAGGCTCAATCCAACTAAGTGATATTGGATCAGTAGCAATTTTCAACGCTGACCGCGGCGTCATCGGAATGATTGAGCCCGCGTGGGCGAAGGACGCAAACGGTTCACCCATCGCCACTCACTATGAGCTCGAAGGCACGACACTGGTTCAGGTCGTTGATCTTTCCGACCCAACGATTGCTTACCCTGTTGTCGCGGACCCAAAGTTCGCGATGTACGGAGGGGTTTTTCCTTCGATTCAGCTAAGCAGGAGTGAAACGAAACAAGCTTCGACGGCGACAGGCCTAGCGCCGATTTGTGGACAGATGACTAAGTTTCTTGGGTACGCAGCCGGAATCCTTTGCGGAGTTAGCGCACTCCAAATAATTGCAGCTTCAGCGCTTAACTACTCCCGAGGGGACTGCTCTCAGCTAGTCCCAGCCCCCGGGTTGATTCTTGCATTCACATACAGAGGAGGCTACTGCAAGTGAGCCTGCGAGACTATGTCGGCCGGGATGTGAGGGAGGCATTGAATGCGACTCCGTTCAGACGAGTCATCACTTACACGCCGCTTTTTCTTCTCATGCTTGTCGCTGGTCTCTCCGCGTGGTTCTTTGGCGCAGAGTTCCCTTCTTGGATCTGGTTGCCATTGGTTGCAATCGACTTAGTTGTCTTTGCGTATGTAGGACGACGTTGGGCGGATGAAGACCTGATGGATCACCGAGCCGAATAAAAGCGGGCGAGGACGCTGGTCATAGAGATCAGCGTCCTCGCTCAGCTCGATCAGGAACTACTGAGGGGAGGAGTCTCGCCTTCACTCTCAGGTTCGGGCTCTTCCAATTCAGCCAGCATTGCCGGATCACCATTTCCGCCTCCGAAACTGGTGATGAATGACTGCGCAGTATCTGAGAGGAAAGCCGCAACCCGGTAAACAACCCGCATAATATTCGACATGATCCCCAAGATTACTGCCAAAGTCGCGAGAGCTGGCGCTCTGGCTTGATCGGTACGCGAAATCGGCAGCCGCGCGTGGGCTCGGCCTTCCCTTACTTCCGGTTGATACCAGAGTTGCCAAAACGAAAGATTAATCCCGGGAAACCCTCTAGTAGTACTTGGTTAGGTTGGGCGTGTCGGTTGTTAATCGTCGCCGGGATCTGTTAATTTTCAGGCGTGAATCCTGATGAACTCACTGAGACCAAAGCCGAGTTGGAAGCGTTCGTGGACGACGTATTCGCGTCGCTTCCCCGGGCCGATCAACGCGGCAAAGGGAACCTGTATTTGCGCGGTTTGATGCTCGATGGGCGTCGGAAATCCATGCAGCCCATGGGCGAACGCCTCGGCGTGGATTACCAACAGCTGCAACAGTTCGTGTCCTCGTCGCCGTGGAAAGTCGAGCCCGTGCGGCGTGTCCTGGTACGTCGGGCACTCCAGCTCATCAGTCCGGACGCGTGGGTGGTGGACGATACCGGTTTCAAGAAAGACGGTGCGTCTTCGCCGTGCGTGGCGAGGCAGTATTCCGGCACCCTGGGCAAGATCGGCAACTGCCAGATTGGGGTCAGTATCCACGCTGCGACTGATCAGGCGTCGTGCCCGCTGGATTGGCGTCTCTACGTGCCCGGGGCTTGGGATGACACCTGTGCGGACACGAATGAGGAAGCTGAGACGATCGTGGCCCGCCGGGCCAAGGCCGGGCTCCCGGACCTGCAACGCCACCGCACGAAATGGGTGATGGCGTTGGAAATGATCGATGAGCTCGCCGCATGGGGTCACCGACCGCCGGCCCTTGTCGGAGACGCCGGATACGGTGAAATCACCGCGTTCCGGTGCGGCCTGACCGAGCGCCACATTCCCTACATGGTCGCCGTGAAAGCTTCCACGAGCGCGTTTCCCGACGACGCCCAGGCGGACGTACTCGAGTACTCCGGGCGTGGTCCCCGCCCGCATCAACGACGCTACCTGGCCGCACCCAGCTCCCTGAAAGACCTCGTTGTTGCTGCCGGCCGGTCATCCCTCCACCAGGTGACGTGGCGCCGCGGCACGAAAGCCACGCCGAACAACACGCTCGCCTCGATGAAGTCCCGGTTCGTTGCCCTCCGCATCCGGCCCGCGAACCGCGATCTACCCCGCGGCGACGACGGTTCCCTTCCCGTGGAGTGGCTCCTCGCGGAATGGCCCACCGGGGCGCCAGCCCCGACCGACTACTGGCTCTCGACCCTGCCGGACACGACCCCACTGAAAGAACTCGTCCGCCTGGCCAAAATCAGGTGGCGCATCGAGCACGACTACCGCGAGCTGAAAACAGGTCTCGGCCTCGCGCACTTCGAAGGCCGCACCTACGCCGGATGGCACCACCACATGACTCTCGTGACCGCCGCCCACCTCTTCATCACCCAGTTACGGCTCACCCGCCCAAAAGCGGTTGGGGCAGGCTGAGCCTCTACGGCATCCTCAGAGAACTCCAACGAGTCCTCGCCGTATATCTCGGAAACTGTCCCCACTGCCGACAACGAGCACCAACCTAACTAAGTACTACTAGGAGGTGCTCTTCTCCGCCGGTGATGTACCGCGACGAAGCAGCACCGAAGCACTCACAACACCGCCCAGGCAGAGCACCAGCGCACCCGTAGCCGTTACAGCAGCAATCGGACGCCGAGACGCTGCTAAGGCCGCATAGGGGCACTGAGCGCTTTGCTGAAGGTCGGGCTCAGCCAGCAAAATCGTGCCGCAGACCGTGCCGGCAGCCGTAACCAGCGGACTGTAAGCGAGAATGCCGGACAGGACCACCAGGCTGACGCCGACGAGGGTGCACAGAATGGTCAGCGAATAGACAGGCCGCAGCGACTTCATCAAGGCGGAACCTCCTCAGCGCGCCACGGACACCGACAGCGCCAATCGTATCGACAAACACGATCGCGCCCGCCGCGCTCCAGGAGGACTAGCCGACGAATCGAATATCAAGCACGCTGTCAGGCAATGTCGAATCTTCGATGCCAGTGAGAGCAGCAGCCTCACGAACACTCACACCCGCAACCTCATGTCCATCTTCGACCAGCGGTGCGATGACATCCGACAACGCGTTGCTGTAACCGAACGGACGACGAGGCACCGGGAACGGCGCACTGGACTGAGTCTTCTTATGGTCAGCCCACAAGCTGTCATCAGCGAAATCCTCCATGAACCGGTCGTAACGACCCTGCTCCTCAGCAAGCCCCCAAGCGGATTCAATCTGGTTGTACAACTCGCTCCGGCGGCTGGCAAGAACATTTAGCGCTTCACGCTGCTGCTCGAACACAATGCGGTCCGTCACGTCTGCGGCAAGAACAGTTTCATCCGACCACACGACACATTCACAGTGCGCTGAACCGAAGTAATTGACAGTGTGCGGTGACTGCCAAACCTGGGGCCCACTACGGTCCCCAAACGGACTCGACAGGCTCCAGCTATGTGACTGCGGCGTTCGGCGACCGAGCTCACGAGTTGACACCTGGCCAACACCGCCAGCAACAGTCACCGTGAAAGTCATATAGCCCTGACGGAATTCCAAACGACCATCGCTGGAATCAATTACGGACTTGAAATACGCCGTGACTTGAACCCGGTCATACTTCCCATCTTCGCGATACTTCAGAACTGCAACCTCACGGCCAGCCAACGCAGCGCAAACATTCTCAAGCACAGACTCGATCGCGTTATCAGTCAGATGATGGCGAGCCACCGGATTCAACTTCCAGCTCTCCCACTCGGGGCCAGCCTGCCAGATAGTCCATTTCGCAACCTGAGCGCGGGTGAGAGTTTTCCAGTCGGTGCTGGTGCGGAACTTACCGCGCGGTGTGAATTCATGGATGCGCACCCAAATGTTGTCGGCAGCAGCCGCAGTGGGGAAACGTCGCTCCATCGCCTCAACGGCAACGATGTCGTTGGTGCGGGCTGCAATGACCATCGCGTTCGGAACCGCCAAACGGACAGCCTCAAACACAGACGAGTCGTTGACGGCCTGCTGGCGACGGCGAGCCTCACGAAGAATCCCGCTCTGCGCCTTGCGCTCATGGTCGGGCTCGCCGTTGAGAGCACGGTGCCACTTGTTGGCGGTCTTCCACCAGGTGATGAGCTCACGCGCCATAGCTTCAGCACCGTCAACATCAGACAGGTTCTCAGCCACAAACGCAGCGCCAAGCAGTTCTCGGAAACCATACTCAGCAGCGTCCTCGGCCTTGAGAACCGCAGCCGCCTCCTGCAACGCCGGGAACAGCGTCTTGTACGCATGGCGTTCACTGCGCGAGCCCAGGTAGTACTCAATTTCGTCGACAGTGATGTTGTCGATCGAGACGAACCGGGCATTGTGGAAGTCCGTACGGTCAATGCGGTATGTCGCACGGTTCTTCGCCGGGCCGTAATCAAAATTGCCGCGGTACACATTGTCAGTGCGCTCATACGCGAAGTACAGGAAGTTGGCGTCGCCGCGAGTCAACGTGTGGACATCCAACGCCTTCGGCGGATATGCATGCTGCGGATGGATTTCATCATTGCCGCCACCGAAGTAGCCGACAACACGCATACCCACATCGAGGCCACCAATGCGTTCACGTTGGAAGTCGGCGAACGACGGACGGCCCATGCCGATAGCCAGCTCATCATCGGCGATGAGGCAGACACGGCCAGACTCATATTCGGCTTCGCTCAGCAGATTCAAACCACCCTCGGGAAGGGGATGGAACACTGCCGTGCGGTCGACCAATCCCTGGAGGATGAGGGCGACTTTCATGTAATGGCGGGTCTGAGCATCAGCTCTCTCCTCCGCCTTCAACCATTCGTGAGAGCCGGGCTCCATCGACGTGACAACACCGTTGCGACGGACAGTGAACATGTCAGTGAATTCGTTGCGCTCAGGGATGAGACGCAAACCCACCGCGAAGTCAGTGGTCATCAGGTACAGGCGTTCGCCGTTGCGAATCAGCCACCATGTTTTGAAGTTTTCGGCATTCATGCGCGCATTAGTCATCGCATTGTCGGAATAGTCGACAGGGGTCCGTCGCGGCATAATCGCCACCACACCAAGCTGGTCAGGAATCACCTGATTGAGATTGGATTCGGACTCCAGCAGCCATTCCGTGAACTTGTCAATCTGCTTGAAGTCGATGCCGCCACCGGAAGCTGACAGCGCAGATTCTTCGTCCATCGCCAACACCTGCTGGCGGATATGCAAAGCAGTGCCGGGCGCAGCAGAGTTACCGTCTCGAAGCTCCTCGATGTGCTCATCGCGGCCAAGGTACAGATTCACCGCACCGATGCCATCCTGAAGCCGGGCCATCATCTTGCGCACCGGTTCCATCTGCGCTTCGATTTCACGAATCCGGCGGTTCATCGCCTGGCGCTGGTCTTCGATTTCCTGACGAGCCTGCTCGTAAAGCTCGGTAGCTTCCTGAGCCTTCCGGGCGACATCCGAATGTGCCAGGGCAAGACGAGACTTCGTGTGGCTCGCATCGTCGGTGCCGAGAACCAACTCCGTTGATGTCGAAGCAGCAACTGCGGTGGCGTTGGCAAGCTCAACAGCCTGACCGAACAAGTCCAGTGACGAGACAGGCAGATCAGGAGTTGGCTCTTCTTCTTCGACGATGTTCATACTCAGGCTATGCGCGGCAGACCCTACGCCGCAGCCCAATGGTCAACGACCTCGGGGGAGCGGACCATCATCGAAGCTCGCGACGAGCCATCGAGCACAAAACCCGAAGCGGAATACCATGCGACAAGACGGTCATAGTCGGAACCCAAATCACCAGACGGGTGCAGACGCAACATCCAACCGCGCGCATCAGCAGTCTGGCAAATGAGATTCAGTGCCCGCTGCCCAAGACCATAGCCGCGCTGAGTCGGCGGAACTTCGATGAGGTTCACAAACGCGACATCGTCCGGGGTGCGACTGATGAGCACCTTCACACCAGGAGCGCGACGGTCGATGAGGTCGACAAGCTCTTTGATGTCGGAGTAGGTGACGTTGGCCATGCCAGCCCTATGCCGGCACGCTGAGCTCGGCTGGGAGTAACCATCCTGCCGAGCTCCGAGACGCTACTTCGCCGTCTGAACAGTCTCAAGAATCCTGACCTCGCGACTACGCCCCCGATACTGAACCGCTGCCTTCTCGGCCAAGTCCAGTCGACTGGACCACGACATTGCCTCCCAAGGGCCAACCCATTCCGGGCCAGACTCTGTGGCTTGGATTTCAGCCTCGACCTTGCGGATGTACTCTTCAGGGCTCCGCTGGCTGAACCAGCCGATGACCTGCTCGGCGAAGGTGTCGCCGTCCTGGCCAATGAACTTTCCATCATGGGAGAGCCAGCCGAGCCCGCGGTACGGGTCGAGGCCAGTGAGACCAGGTGCAAACAGATTCCCCGTCATGTTCACCGTGAACTCGCCGCCGGCCTCCGCGTAGTCAATGACGCGCTGTGCATGAGCGCGTTCGGACTGCATACGGCTCAAGGTGCGGTGCTGGCGTTCAAGCACCGTGGCTTTCGACTCCGGCCCCTGGACTACAACATGCGAATACGCACGGTTCTTACTCGTGCGGGTCGCGATAGTTCCATCGGGCAACGTCACCGAATGTCTGATGCTCATGTTCAGACTATGCGCGGCGATTCAGTGTCAGCTTTCAGTGGGAACATCTGCCGGCCGGTCGAAGAACACTCGCACCTCAATGCCAGCAACCTTCGCTTTACCCACACAGCTCCAGGTGCCCGCATTTTTGGCATCACGGGCCGGGAATGCCAAGCAGACCTGAGCTCCGGCATCAACCATCCGCTGATTGCGCCGATGGCCGGCAGCACGATCAAACGTGCCGTCAGCCTTCGACCCCCAGTCGGTGACAGGATGCTGCTCTTCGACGAACAGGTCCGGGTGTGCACGGGGCGATCGCACCAGCAATCCGGTCGGTGCCGCGAGAGACGACTGGGCCCATGCCAGCCCTATTCGGGCGGGTTGACCTCGGCGGAAGTTAGTCTCCCTCTGGCCAGCGCCAGAAAGCATACATATGGATTCGCGCGGCGTTTACCTTTGCCGCACAGAGCCGTATGCCAACACTCTTAGAGTCGAACACAACCCAAGATGTTCGATTGAGGTTCAGATGTCATCCAGCCCGGAACACTACTCAAGGGTTGAGATTGCGGTGGTCTGGACCGGCTGGAGGTTGCCCCTATCCGCCACATAGACAGATCACGAGGCATCAATTGCCACCACCACCACCGTTGGCCCATATTACATACAGCGTCACATTAGATGCCCCCATCGTGTAGTCGGCACCGCCTGCATAGGTCACACCAGTCCCATCAGCGGCAGTGTTCCACTGAGCAAAGACCCAATCAGTTCGGGTGAAGCCGTTGGTGGTGAGCGGTGCTGTCGCATCTGTCGCAAGGGATTGAGCGGCAGTTGATCCGCCGTCGGCCCCGTTACCATCAAAGGTGATGGTACTGGTGTTGGCTGTCCACTGTGCGTACAGCGAAGCATTGGATGCCCCCATCGTGTAGTTGGCACCGTTTGCATGGCTCACACCAGAACCATCAGTGGCAGTGTTCCAACTACCAAAGCTATAGCCAGTTCGGGTAAAGCCGTTGGTGGTGAGTGGTGCTGTCGCATCTGTCGCTAGAGATTGAGCGGCAGTTGATCCGCCGCCGGCCCCGTTGCCATCAAAGGTGAGGGTATTGGTGTTGGCTGTCCACTGTGCGTACAGCGAAGCATTGGATGCCCCCATCGTGTAGTTGGCACCGTTTGCATGGCTCACACCAGAACCATCAGTGGCAGTGTTCCAACTACCAAAGCTATAGCCAGTTCGGGCAAAGCCGTTGGTGGTGAGCGGTGCTGTCTCATCTGTCGCTAGAGATTGAGCGGCAGTTGATCCGCTAGTCGACTGGTTACCGTCAAAGGTGAGGGTCTTGGCACTGACTTCACCGCCGTTACCAGCTTCGAGAGCAGAAGCCATAGTCCCAAGGTCGGTGCATGCCGATGCGGAAGTGTCTTCGGCATATAGCTCGATGTCGGAAGTGCTGCTGTCAGCCCAGTACTTGTTGCCCGTTGCCGACAACGACATTGCCGCAAAACATGTGCCGTCCGCATCGGTTTCCACGGACACCTTGCCTGATGCCTGAATCCATTCACCAGCGACAAGGTCATCCATGTTGAGGTAACGGTTCGGCTCCCCGGACACATACGCTGCACCTTCGGCAGTGCGCACAGAATCCAGCGCCTGCTCAGCCGCTGCATCCTGCGAGAAGGGGATGAGGGCGAAGGTCGTGGCGGCAATTCCTGTGCCGAGGATGCCGACAATGATGACGCCGACCAGGATCGACGCAAGGTCAATGACGCCGGGAGCCTGCCGGAGACGTTGCTTGAACTGCCGCATCGTGGCACTGAGGTTCGTGGTCTGCATCTGTCGGTCTTCCTGGTTGATGAGCGAAAAAGTACTTCTCACCCCCAAGAGCCCGGGAGCGCGCAAAAAAGGGGAAATACTTTATCGAAACAGTTTTGTGATCGAGTCTGGGTGGGCTGCGCCTAGACGAAACCACTCATCGCGATGCCGTGAACAGGTCAAAAACGGCTGGAGTTAGTCCTTCTCGGTCCCAGAAGATCCGAACCGGAATGCCCGCAGCTTTTGCTTTCGCCACCGCACTCCACGTGCCCGCATTTTTGCTATCCCGGGATGGGAACGCCAAACACACAACCGCACCAGCATCAACCATGCGCTGATTGCGGCGATGGCCTGCGGCTCTATCGAAAGTGCCGTCCGACTTGGAGCCCCAATCAGTGACCGGATGTTGCTC
>Ga0314774_1002449_pt1 | contig 10424 bp, 6 predicted proteins | sample MetaGCBIA2018_FD_204515 | JGI IMG/M metagenome (GOLD analysis project Ga0314774, IMG submission 204515) | Cryopeg brine microbial communities from Beaufort Sea near Barrow, Alaska, United States - CBIA 2018 | ecosystem: Environmental > Aquatic > Marine > Coastal | place: USA: Alaska | collected... | reverse complement strand
AATTGCCAAAAATTGAAAAACAATTTACAGCAACCGTTTCTTGGATGGATGCAAAGGCATTGGCTGCAGGTTCGAAATATACCTTGCAACATGGCGTAAATAAAGTAATAGCCAAAGTTACTGCCATTAATCATAAAATAAATCCCGATTTCTCAGGTGTTGAAACCGATATTACCAATTTAAATATGAATGATATTGCATCGGTATCTTTTCAATTGAACAAACCCATTTTTTTCGACGCCTTTAAAGAACACAGAACAAACGGCTCATTTATTTTAATAGATCCACAAACAAATAATACAGCAGGAGTTGGGTTTATTGAGTAGGACAGAGCGTAAAGAAAATGTTCAGTGAACATTTTTAGCGAATGAGCCAGATGGCGCGTTGGCATTTTAAATATTAAATATGAAAAGTTAAAAGTCAAATGTTGAAAATCATTTTTCTAACAACTAAACTAAACTCCATTTCCTTAGGAAAGGGCTGGGGATAGGATAAAAATCAAAAACATATTAAGTTTAAATCTATAAAACCTATGAAATAGGGAACTTTTTCTACTAATTTAAAACAAAATATCATGCAAAGTTTCAGAAGCGAAATCGAGAATCCGATTGTCGAGAAGGATATTATTGACCTTGAAAAAAAAATCAATCTTTATTACGAAGGGAAAATAGACGAGGCGCGTTTCAGAAGTTTGCGTTTGGCTCGTGGCGTTTATGGACAACGCCAGTTTGGCGTCCAAATGATTCGGATTAAATTGCCTTACGGCAAAATTTCTGCGGAACAATTACACAGAATTTCCGCTGTTTCTGATGAATATTCTCGAGGCAGACTTCATATTACCACACGCCAGGACATCCAAATTCACCATGTGAGTTTAGACAGAACACCCGAACTTTGGGCCGAATTGGAAAAAGATGATATTACCTTGCGTGAAGCCTGTGGCAATTCCGTAAGAAATGTAACGGCTTCTGAAACTGCAGGAATTGATATTAATGAACCTTTTGACGTTTCCCCTTATGCCCAAGCAGCTTTTGAATTTTTTTTAAGGAACCCTATTTGTCAGGAATTGGGAAGAAAATTCAAAATTTCTTTTTCCGCAACAGATGAAGATACCGCATTGAGTTTTATGCACGATTTAGGTTTTATCGCTAAAATTAAAGATGGGGAAATCGGTTTTAAAGTGATGATTGGCGGAGGTTTGGGTTCTCAGGCTCGTTTGGCAGACACGCTTTATGAATTTTTGCCGGCTGATAAATTAATTCCGGTTACGGAAGCTGTTTTGCGGGTTTTCGACAGACACGGAGAACGCGCAAAAAGAGCAAGGGCGAGATTGAAATTTTTAGTGAAAGAAATAGGTTTGGATGCCTTTGTGAAATTGGTTTCAGATGAACAAAAAGCCTTGTCCAATGCAACATTTAAAATTGACACTTCCAGCTTTGAAACTGAAATTGCAATTCCACAGGTTGAAATTCCTTCAGTTACTATAACCAATGAGAAAGCCTTTAATCTTTGGAAATTAACCAATGTGATTCCCCAAAAACAAAAAGGATTCAATGCCATAGGGATTAAAGTCCATTTAGGTGATTTTTATACCGATAAAGCACGTTTATTAGCAGATTTGGTTCAAAAATATGCAGCCAATGAACTGCGATTAACCTTGCGTCAAAACATCTTGATTCCTCATGTAAAAGAAGCGTTGCTGCCTTTCTTTTATGCAGAGCTTGATAAACTGGGTTATGCGGAAGTGGGATATAACGGCATTTTCGACATTACTTCTTGTCCGGGAACCGACACCTGTAATTTGGGAATTGCGAGCAGTACGGGAATCACAAGGGAACTTGAAAATGTGTTAAAAAATGAATTTCCACACTTGGCTGTCAACAAGGAAATCACCATAAAAATAAGCGGTTGTATGAATGCATGTGGACAACATACGATGGCGCATATTGGTTTTCAAGGAATGACCATCAAGTCGGGGAATCTTGTTGCTCCGGCTTTACAAGTGCTTTTGGGCGGAGGCGTTTTAGGAAACGGTGAGGGAAGAATAGCTGATAAGGTGATTAAAATTCCGAGTAAAAGAGGGCCAAATGCCTTGAGAGCTATTTTAAATGATGTGGAATTGAACCGCAATGAAGGAGAGTCATTTTTGGATTATTATGACAGACAAGGAGAAATCTATTTTTACAATATGTTGAAACCGATTGCCGACAGTTCTAATTTGCAACAAAGCGATTTTATGGATTGGGGAAGCGAAGAACCATTTGAAATGGCCGTTGGCGTTGGAGAATGTGCAGGAGTCGTGATCGATTTGGTGGCGACAATATTGCAAGACAGTGAAGAGAAAATTGAAAATGCCACAGAAGCTTTAAAATTAAACCAGTTTGCTGACAGCATTTATTATGCTTATACCAGTTTGGCAAATACGGCAAAAGCATTGTTGTTGACCAAAGACAAAACCACAAATACCCAAGCAGGAATCATTTCAGAATTTGAAGCGCTTTTTGCGGATGAAATTACATTGGAAAGTCCGTTTTCTGAATTTGTGTATCAAATTCAACACAAGGAACCAACCAAAGAATTTGCAGAAAAATATTTGAAGGACGCTAAATTATTCTATCAAAAAGCAACAGAACTTCGAACTAAAATTTTGAGCGATGAAACGAGCATAACAAATTTTGATACACATAGGAATGATTAATAGCGAACTGCAGCTGTTACCGCTAAAAAATAAAATTTAAACAGATGAAAACGAATAACAATCCAAAAGTAACTTTGGTTGGCGCCGGTCCGGGCGATCCGGAATTAATTACTGTGAAAGGTGTAAAAGCCTTAAAGGAAGCCAATGTGGTACTTTATGATGCATTGATTAATAGAGAATTGTTAAAATATGTTCCTAAAGAAGCCCAAAAAATATTTGTGGGAAAAAGAAAAGGGTTCCACAGTCATTCACAAGACGAAATTAACGAATTGATGGTGAAATACGCATTTCAATATGGCCATGTTGTTCGTTTAAAAGGAGGTGATCCATTTATTTTTGGCCGCGGTGCTGAAGAAATAGATTATGTAGAATCTTTTGGGATTGAAACTGAAGTTGTTTCGGGAATTTCATCATCAATGGCCGTGCCAGCAAGTCAGGGAATTGCCCTCACAAAAAGGGGAATTTCTGAAAGTTTTTGGGTCATTACAGGCTCCACTTCCGACAGAAAATTATCGAATGACGTTTGTTTGGCGGCGCAGTCAACAGCAACCGTCGTTATTTTAATGGGAATGAGCAAACTCTGCGAAATTGTTGCCATTTTCAAAAAGTTCAATAAAGCGAATGTTCCAACCGCAATTATCCAAAACGGAACCACAATAAATGAAAAAATTGGCGTGGGAACCATCGATTCAATTATAGAAGTCGCTGAAGCTCAAAAGCTGTCTTCACCGGCAATTATTGTTATTGGGGAAGTGGTGAAACACAGCGCAAAATTACGAGCATTTTATGAAGAAATTAATATTAAAAATAATGTCATTTCTGGGTGTTTGTTGTGAAGCATCATAGTGGGATAGAAATCTCTTAAGCCTACGTCATGCTGAACTTGTTTCAGCATCTCATCCAACACATCACTTATACAGATGAGACCCTGAATCAAGTTCAGGGTGACGAAAAAGTAAAAGTAAATAAAATTTAAACAGATGAAACAAAACGAGTTATATCCAATTTTTTTAAAAGTGTCCGAACTTGAAGTGTTGGTCATTGGCGGCGGAAATGTCGGACTAGAAAAACTGACTTTTTTGCTTAAATCGAGTCCGAATGCAAAAATTACCGTGGTTGCCATCAATTTTTTGCCCGAATTAATTGCTCTGGCTAAAAAACACAACGTTGATATTATTGAAACGGCTTATGATATTTATTTTTTAAATGGAAAACATATTGTTATTGCTACAACCAACAATTCCGCGGTAAATATTCGAGTGTATCAGGATTGCAAACAAAGAAATATTTTGATCAATGTGGCTGATAATCCGCTTTTCTGCGATTTCTATATGGGCGGCATCATAACAAAAGGCAACATCAAAATAGCCATTTCAACCAACGGAAAATCGCCCACGCTGGCAAAACGGTTGCGTCAGTTTTTTGAAGAAGTCATTCCAGATAACATCAATGAGCTTGCAGAAAACATAAATTCGTACCGAAAAAACACCGGCGGCACCTTTTCAGAAAAAGTGACAGCCTTAAACGAATTGACTAAATCCTTGTTAATTAAATAATAAATAACCCGTTTTGCTTGTAATTCAGCGGCTTATTGCGTTAATTTGCAGCAAAGTTCATAAACACAGTGATCACAGTTATTAAGAAAGGCAGAGGGATTAGACCCGTTGAAGCCTTAGCAACCCTTTATTTATAAAGAAGGTGCTACATTCTACCAAAATATTTTGGATAGATAACGAAGAGATTTTTTTCAGAATTCTTCCTGCTTTTTTAATAATTTTTTGGGCGTTACCCTAGGGGTCGGGCTTTTCGTTATATCTTTTTTTCGGTAAAAACCTCAAAAAAGGATGTCACTTTAATCCCTAACGCGGGTTGAATTAATAATTAATAATTAAAAATGAATAATTGAAAATCTCCTAATCGACTAATTCACAATAAAATTAAAAAAACACCAAAAACCATCAATAATGAGCGACATAAAAGAAGAAATACAAAAAAGAATATTGGTACTTGATGGTGCTATGGGAACCATGATTCAACAATATCATTTTTCTGAAGAGGATTACAGGGGCGAGCAGTTCAAAGATTTTCATGTTTCCGTGAAAGGAAATAATGATATGCTTTCCATAACGCAACCCCAAGCCATTAAAGAAATTCACCGAAAGTATTTAGAAGCGGGAGCCGATATTATTGAAACCAACACCTTTTCGAGCACAACCATAGCGATGGCCGATTATGAAATGGAAGATTATGTGTACGAACTCAATTACCAATCGGCAAAAATAGCCAAAGAAGTTGCCGATGAATTTACCACTAAAAATCCCAATAAACCAAGATTTGTGGCTGGTTCAATTGGGCCAACAAATAAAACGGCAAGTATGTCTCCCAAAGTAAATGACCCTGGTTTTAGAGCGGTCACTTTTAACGATTTAAAAGAAGCCTACAAACAACAAACCGAAGCTTTGTTGGACGGCGGGGCAGATATTTTATTGGTTGAAACGGTGTTTGACACCCTAAATGCAAAAGCGGCCTTGTTTGCCATTGAAGATGTGAAAGAAGATCGAAATATCGACGTGCCAATTATGTTAAGCGGCACCATCACCGATGCAAGCGGAAGAACTTTATCCGGACAAACGGCAGAAGCCTTTTTAATTTCAGTTTCGCACATTCCTTTGTTGTCTATCGGATTTAATTGCGCGCTGGGTGCCAATCAGTTAACGCCGCATTTAGAAGTGCTGGCAAGAAAGTCCAACCTGCCGGTTTCGGCACATCCAAATGCCGGATTGCCAAATGCATTCGGTGAATATGATGAAACACCCGAGCAAATGGCCACGCAAATTAAAACCTATTTGGACAAAAATTTGGTAAGAATTATTGGCGGTTGCTGCGGCACAACACCGTCACATATCAAGGCTATTGCTGATTTGGTGGAAGGGTACCAAAAAGCCCCCTAACCCCCGAAGGGGGGATTTAAAAATTGTTTTAAAAAATGTGTCGGTAAAAAATCAAGAATTTAATGCAAGAAGAAAAGTTAAATATAGAAAATAAATTTATTCCGCCTTTGGGGGGTAAGGGGTTGAAACTTTCTGGGCTGGAACCATTGATCATAACGCCAGAAAGCAATTTCATCAATGTTGGTGAACGTACAAATGTGGCTGGTTCTCGTAAGTTTCTTCGGTTGATTAAAGATGAAAAATTTGATGAGGCGCTTGCCATTGCAAGGCATCAGGTGGATGGTGGCGCACAGATTATTGATGTGAACATGGATGACGGATTGATTGACGGAAAAGCATCGATGGTTCAATTTCTGAATTTAATTGCTTCCGAACCTGATATTTCTCGTGTTCCGGTGATGATCGACAGTTCAAAATGGGAAATTATTGAAGCCGGATTGCAGGTCGTTCAGGGGAAATGCGTGGTAAACTCTATCAGCTTAAAAGAAGGGGAAGACACATTTATAAAGCAGGCAAAATTGATCAAGCGTTATGGCGCCGCAGTTATTGTGATGGCATTTGATGAGGTTGGCCAGGCCGATAATTTCCAAAGAAGAATTGAAATTGCAGAGCGTTCGTACCGTATTTTGGTTGACAAGGTTCAGTTTGCTTCAGAAGACATTATTTTCGATTTAAATATTTTTCCGGTAGCCACAGGAATGGATGAGCACAAAAGAAATGCCCTCGATTTTATTGAAGCAACACGCTGGGTTCGTGAAAATTTACCCAATGTGAGCGTAAGTGGCGGCGTAAGCAATGTGTCTTTTTCTTTTAGGGGAAATGATTCCGTTAGGGAAGCCATGCATTCGGTATTTTTATACCACGCCATTAAAGCAGGAATGAATATGGGGATTGTAAATCCGACCATGCTGGAAGTTTATGATGAAATTCCAAAAGAGTTGTTAGAACGTGTTGAAGATGTTATTTTAAACAGAAGGGATGATGCCACAGAGCGTTTGTTATCTTTTGCCGAAAGTGTTATAAGTTCCGTAAAAGAACATAAAGTGGATTTGTCATGGCGTGAAAAAACGTTGCAGGAAAGGATAACGCATGCTTTGGTAAAAGGCGTGGATGAATTTATATTGGAAGACGTTGAAGAAGCAAGAATTCAGGCCAAAAAACCTATAGAAGTAATTGAACAGCATTTGATGACCGGTATGAATGTGGTAGGTGATTTGTTTGGGTCGGGTAAAATGTTTTTACCGCAAGTGGTGAAATCGGCCAGAGTGATGAAACGTGCGGTAGCTTATTTAAACCCGTATATAGAAGCCGCAAAAAGCCCCCTAACCCCCGAAGGGGGAATTAAAACCACGCAACATTGGGAAACTGCCGACCCATTAAATTACGGGTTGTTAAAAGAGTTTGCCTTTAAAATGCGTAATGAACCAACTGATGCAGAAAAGCTTTTGTGGTATGTTTTAAGCGGAAAAAAACTGGATGGTTATAAAATTAGAAGGCAACATATCATTGGAAATTATATTACAGATTTTATTTGTTTAAAAACGAATTTAATTATTGAAATTGATGGGTCAATACATCAATTGCCGGAAAATAAAGTAAGTGATAAAGAACGAACAAAATGGCTGGAAGAAGAAGGGTTTCGGGTGATTCGTTTTACAAATGATGAAGTTTTGTCCAATTTGGATGAAGTTTTGGATAAAATAATAAAAGCGTTAAAAGCTTCCCCTTTGGGGACGGGAGGGGCTAATGGCAAAATATTGATGGCAACAGTTAAAGGCGATGTGCACGATATCGGGAAAAATATTGTGAGCGTGGTTTTAAATTGCAACAATTATGATATTATTGATTTAGGCGTCATGGTTTCTGCCCAAAAAATAATTGAAACGGCCAAAACTGAAAATGTGGATGTGATTGGATTGAGCGGACTCATAACGCCGTCTTTAGACGAAATGGCTTATGTTGCTGCTGAAATGGAACGGCAAAATTTCAAAGTTCCTTTGTTAATTGGAGGTGCCACCACTTCAAAAGCGCATACGGCTGTTAAAATTGATACCCAATATTCCAATGCGGTGATTTACGTAAATGACGCTTCACGTGCGGTTACCGTAGTGGGAAATTTAATTAACGATAATAATACCGTTGGAGATTATGTAAAAAGTATCAAAGATGATTATGTGAAAGTTAGGGAAGGTTTTTTTAACCGATCCGACAGAAAAGAATATTTATCCTTGGCGGATGCCCGAGAAAATAAGTTTAAAATTGATTGGAATACAACAACGATTGCCGTTCCAAATTTTACGGGAATCAAAGTGATTGAGGATTTGGAACTTTCTAAATTAATAGATTATATAGACTGGAGTCCGTTTTTCAGAACCTGGGAATTGCACGGGAAATATCCTGAAATTTTAACCGATGAAGTGGTTGGTGAAACAGCAACTCATTTATTTAATGATGCCAAAAAACTGCTTCAAATAGTAGTGGATGAAAAATTACTGAAGGCAAAAGCCATCTTCGGAATTTTTTCCGCAAATGCTGTGGAGGATGATATTGAAGTGTATGCAGATGAAAACAAAACTAAAGTGAAAGCAAAGTTTTTAACCTTGCGTCAGCAGTTGAAAAAGAAAGAAGGAACGCCAAGTATAGCTTTGGCTGATTTTGTAGCACCAAAAGAAAGTAACATTAACGATTATATGGGCGCTTTTTGTGTTTCAACCGGTTTTGGAACTGCAGAATTGGCGGCTAAATTTGAAGCAGATCACGATGATTATAATTCAATTTTGATTAAAGCATTGGCCGACAGGCTGGCTGAAGCTTTTGCAGAATACCTGCATAAAAAAGTGAGAACAGAATATTGGGGTTACGCGGCTTCAGAAATTTTGTCGATTGAAGCATTGATAAAAGAAGGCTATAAAGGTATTCGTCCGGCACCGGGTTATCCCGCCTGTCCGGATCACACCGAGAAATTAACCATTTGGGAGCTTTTAAAAGTTAAAGAAACTATTGGAGTTGAACTCACGGAAAGTTTGGCGATGTGGCCGGCAGCATCGGTTTCAGGATATTATTTTGGGAATGAAAATGCCAAATATTTTGGTCTGGGAAAAATTACGGAAGAACAGGTGAAGGATTTTGCAGTCAGGAAAAATATGGATTTCGAAACTGCCAAGAAATGGTTAAGGCCTAATTTGGCGGACTAGGCCCCCTAACCCCCGAAGGGGGAATTAATGTTGGATTGGAAAAGTTTAAAGTAATAAAATAAGTTCTGAACATAATTTGAAAACAAATTAAAGAAACACCGTCCTATGATTTTTTTCGTCGTAAAATATTGAAATTTTTAGCGTTGGCCGAAGGAGCAACCCAAAGAGCCTAGTGGCAGGTGAAGCGGCTGGAAAGGCGGTCTGGGTGATGTGGACAAAAAAATTCGATTTATTTTACAGAAAAAGATCAGTAGACTAGATTTTTTGTTTCTTTTTCATCAATGGAAAAAGAAAATAGATAATAATTAAAACTAAAATTCGATTTGTGTTAGCGATTGATTGGTATACTTTTTTGGAATGAAATGAAGAAAAAGATATAACGAAAAGCGCGGCCTGAAAGGAAGCGCCCAAAACTAATTAACAACTAACATTTGATAATTAAAAATTATTAAATCTAATATACCAACAATCCAAAATACTAACATACTAAAAACATGAAAGTAACAGATCACATAAAACAAGCCAAAGGGAAAACACTGTTTTCGTTTGAAATTGTGCCGCCGCAAAAAGGGCAAAACATACAGGAATTGTACAACAATATCAATCCATTGATGGAATTTAAGCCACCTTTTATTGATGTTACAACATCGAGAGAGGAACATGTTTATATCCCGAAAGGAAATGGGCTTTTAGAACAAAAAATCACCCGTATGCGACCGGGAACAGTTGGTATTTGCGCATCTTTAAAATACAAATATAATGTAGATGCTATTCCGCATGTGCTGTGTGGAGGTTTTACGAAAGAGGAAACAGAATATTTGTTGGTGGATTGTCATTATCTGGGCCTGGACAATGTAATGGCTTTACGTGGAGATGCTATGAAACACGAAAAATATTTTTCTTCAACAGAAGGCGGGAATAAGTACGCATCGGACTTGGTGCTTCAAATCAGTGATTTAAACAGAGGTAAATATTTGCATGAACTGATTGAAACTCCGTATAAAACAGATTTTTGCATTGGGGTTGCAGGGTATCCGGAAAAACATTTGGAATCACCAAGTTTGGATGCCGATTTACGCAGACTGAAAGAAAAAATTGATGCAGGCGCCGATTATGTGGTGACGCAAATGTTTTTTGACAACAAGAAATATTTTGATTTTGTGGAGAAAGCACGAGCTATGGGGATTACGGTTCCCATAATTCCCGGGATAAAGCCGATTGCGATAAAACGACATTTACAGGTGCTTCCACAGGTGTTTAAGCTGGATTTACCAGAAACATTGATTTCAGAAATTGAAAAGTGCAGCAACAATGAACAAGTAAGAGAAGTTGGTGTTGAGTGGGCTATTGCGCAAACTAAAGAGCTGGTAGCGAAAGGCGTTCCTGTTGTTCATTTTTATTCTATGGGAAAATCCGACAATATTAAAGCCATAGCAAAAAAAGTATTTTAAATTGTTTCACTAGCATCCGAAAGTCGGCATTTTAAAAAGCCCTCAGAATCCTATATTTTTGAGTTCAACAAAAAACTGTATAAACATGGGACTCTTCAGGCGAAACAAAAATAACAATAAACCAATAATT
>Ga0314774_1002442_pt1 | contig 10456 bp, 10 predicted proteins | sample MetaGCBIA2018_FD_204515 | JGI IMG/M metagenome (GOLD analysis project Ga0314774, IMG submission 204515) | Cryopeg brine microbial communities from Beaufort Sea near Barrow, Alaska, United States - CBIA 2018 | ecosystem: Environmental > Aquatic > Marine > Coastal | place: USA: Alaska | collected... | reverse complement strand
CCTTTTAGAATGCAGGACATAAATAAAGCCCAATCCTAATCTAATCGGAGAAGCTATGCTCAAGGTGGTCAATTTTCGGTTAGCACAACCCCTGTTTACTGGTCAATTTTAGGTTAGCATTACTAAGGGGCCACACTTTTCAGCGTAACCCCTTGTTTCTTATGGTGCCCAGAGACGGAATCGAACCGCCGACACGAGGATTTTCAGCCTTGATCAAACAAAAAACCACAACAGTCCACAACTTAAAACAAAAGTTATTTCAGATAGTTAAGACAGATTCCTTGTTGTGGAGATTTGCTGATTTTGGTACATTTTTGTTTCAAAGTGTACCATGAGTGTACCAAGTGCACATAAAAGATCACTCAGAACTTTCGAGATCATCATCTTCTAATTGACCTAGCTCAACATCCAAACCAAGTTCTTTGATTATTTTGTTAGCACGCCTGCGGCCCTTTCTAGAAAACCCTGCAGCAGATTCAAATACCTTTTTGATTTTTTCCTCTAATTCTAGTCTTTTTTCTCGCTCAGATTCTGCCATTGAGTGTGTTATGTCGAATTCTTCAATAACCTTTTGCACCCTAGGATCAAGACTAAAACCCGCATTCAAAGCAGAAGATGAAAGATCAAGGGCCGCTTGCGATACATCTTCTTTTTCTGGGTCAATATTTAAGAACTTTTGAACATTCTCGAAAACGTCACGATTAACATTCCAATCAAGTCTATCTAATGGTGTTTTATGAAGGTCCACCCCAACACTGGTCAACACGTCAATCTCATCACAAATAAGTTGTGCAGCTGCTGTCAACACCGGATCAAATAACAATCTCACTATTTGATCATCGTCAAAAATATCACCACAAACAAATTCTGTAAATTCTGGCAGTGCACTTGTGAAGATGAGAATCTTTTCTCTCTCCCCCCAGCATTCGTGCTTTTCGGCTTTGGCGAATGCGTTGTCTTCACTGGCAAGATATCCTTTTGACTCCTTTTTCCCAGCAATATTTACGGCCATTTTAATGTCTCGAGAAAGCCGTGTTTGCATCTGTTCATCTTCTCGAAATGCAGCCTTTAATCTTTGCTGCTCTTTGTATTTCAACAAGTATTCTACAATTTGCTCAACATCAAAATGGTCATCTTCTTCAACATTTTGAAAATCATCTGTTCTATATTTTATTCTTCTCGCGAGTACGAACTCTACAAACTTAAGCGGATCTTTAGTATCGAAATAACCACTCCAGTAGTCGGCCCACTTATAATCATTTCCACCTTTTATAGAGTAATAATACCCCCTAACCACGGCATGCCAAACATTCGCATCAACCATAACAGGTGACATTCTAAAAAGAGTATTTTTAAAACGATCAAAAGTTTTCTGTGCCCTACCAATATGCCCAACAACTTCTTCGAGAACATGACCTGAAACAACGATCTCTATCCCTGCTTTCTCTAGTGATCGCACAGCTCCAAGCAAGACCTTGTGTTCTGGCAAGTCCGAAATCATCAGTTTCAATACTGCGTCAGTATCTAGAACAATAATCTTTCGACTTAAAGCAGATTGTTGCCATCTTCTTCCAGCAGGATCAAGGTTTCTAATTGCAAGACTGCTATAAGTTCTTGAAAAAATGCTGAGTTTTTCGCAATTATCAGGATTCTCTATAAATGCACCTAGTGCTAACGCTGCTGTGTTGGCAACTTCTTGCTTAATATCTGCTGATAAAGTCGTCAAAAAGTCTGCATTATTAATATCACCATTACCACCGTCAACCTTCGCGGCAAAAAGAGGGCCGTACTTTCTAAAAAGAAATAGAATAGTCTTTTTTATATTTCTTTCAATAAAGCCTTTAGTTGCATCATTTATTTTGTGAGCCTCATGGCATTTATCGAGTACACATTTGACAATTTCAACAAAGACTGCTTTTGAGTTCGACAAGACAAGTGCAACGGCATGCAACGTTTTTTCTGTTGGAGAGATCAGGTTATTTTTTACATAGCATTCTCCATTTTCACTGAGAGCTCTTACTGCAGCCTGTACCCGATCGTTGTCGACCGCTTCTTCTGGCATAAGGTTAGAAACTAGGGCTTTGAGACTATCTATATTTATGGGGGATTCAGCTGAAACAATGGCCGCGAGAACAGTTTTTTGGAACAATGTCTGTCGTGCAATTCTGGCCCTAGGGTTTATGACATAAGCCCCAATAGATGCAAGCATAGCGTGTGATAATCGAGTATCCGAAACATCAAGGGGGTCATCTGATCCCAACAACTGCTCGACTTGAGTTTTAATATCTGAAAAATACCTATAGAAAAGCTTTGAACCAGGTTTTCCTAATTGTGCAATTAGATAAGATTGATCTCTTATGTCTACAGATATTTTTTCTTGTAATGCGGAACTAGAAATAGCAGTTCGGGTATCGCTTGACACAGGTTGCCTATAGACCATAATCAAATGTTCAAATGCTATATTACATTCTCGCAGCCTCTTAACCGTTCGCTTGAATTTAGATATCTGCGTTTGCTCTGAAGTGATTTGAACAACAACATTTGTTTTCACAGTGCTGCCCCAAAATGACTCTTCTATTGCATCTCTACCGAGGTCACCTGTGCCACCAATTTTTCTTAAACTTGGAAGATCATCTTGAATAAGAATTTCATATGCGAGATCTTCAAACTTTGCCCAATCCATAGGGGAAGTCAAAGATACTCGAATTACATCAGCCGTAGCCATAATCACCTCTTTCAATAAATCACTAAATAATTCAACATATCACAACAACAAAAAACACCAACTGCCTTATAGCAACTGACGCTCGTGATTTTTTTCTGACTACACCATTCTTCCCCCACGTCATAAAATAACAACCTTCGGCAATATAGCATAAATTTCTGTAATTATGGAAGATTAGCCTTTTCTATGTAGCGTTATTTTGGCATCGAGGTTTTCTCAGTGACATTCTGTGTCACAATTTAATGTCAGAGTCTCTTTTAAAAAATTTTATTGGCATTAAGAGGAGATAGCTATGGGAGCAATTCAAAAATGGGCACACAATAAACCATTCGCACTAGCTTTTATTTCGATACTTGTCGCATCTAGTGCTGATGCATGTTCAGAGATGTTCGGTGAAGTAAAACAGAACCGGAAAATCATGAAACTCTTCCCGCTCCCCCCTCTTGAGAAATGGAGTAACTGTTATCGCAATCACCACAAAACTTTGGACTTCCTGAGAAATCTTCTCGCAACAGATCCTATTGGCAACACGCTTTTAGATTTTGAGCAACCAGTCAAGAATATTCAAACAGCAGATCCTGCCAAATTAAACAAACTCTGGCGACGCATTCCATTTGCGACAAAACAAAAAATCATGAAGGAAGTACAGATTTACGTTCAAGAGTTTTGGGGAAGCTTCTTAAGTGACGTACAAAATGATCTCAATAACGAAATTGATAATGAAACGTATGAAAAACTGTTGCCTCTGATGCACTGCCCAGAGGCGGCTTTTTTTATAAGAGTGTGGGCTCCGTGTTTAATTATGCATGGGTGCTTACCTGGTAAACTTTATCGTCAGGCACGTCAGGGAAATTTAGAATCAATGGACAAACTGCTACGGCTTGACAGCTCTCTTCTCCATGATCCGGTAATTGGGAAAAAGATACATGAGTTACGGATTCAGGGTAAATCTTCTGCCTACGACAAACTACTATTTGCGGCACAAAACCCACCAAAGAAAAAGATCAATCAAAGAGCAGTAAAAGCAAACTTATCTGGCTTTATTTCTGCAATCGCAAAACTACAACACCGACGATTGACCGAGAACCAAATTCGAGAACTTTTTGATGCTATTGCTCAGGACTCAGGTCGAGGCCCATTAGATAACGATTTACCAGAAAGCCAAGAAGGGTTTTATCAATCCTACCAACGCGCCAGAAAGAACTGGCTACCTCTACTTCAATAACCTGACAAAATAAAATTATTTTCTGTCCGAGTTATTCCCTCCCCCCTCGGTTAATCCTAGGGGCATGAAAAATAAAAACACCACATCAGAACATCTTGAGACCAAAGGGACGGAGCTGGCGGAGTACGCTGCCGCGTCCTCGCGGTCAGCACCCTCCGCTAGCTCCGTTCCAGCCACCCAAGGAATCGCAGGGGGGCAAACGACTATCAGCCCCCCTTAAAGGTGAACTTTGAAGATTCGGATTCGATTATTTGCCTTGAATCAGGGATTGACACCCTTTACCTCTCCATTGATGTTGACTGGACGCAAAGCGATATTTTCCTCTATTTTTCGGAACTCAAAGCAAAAGCTATTGAGGATGAAGCCCCATCTCTCGGCTTCCTGCTGACTTCCAACTTAGAGGACGAATGGCCGTTTCAGCTTCAACCTTATGGACGCAAGAGTTATGAATGGATTCTTGATTCAAAGGAATTCACTCTGAACATTGGTGATTGGGAAAGTCCAATACTACGCCCTAGTGTGAAAGTTGAAATCGGAGCTGAAACTCTTTGGCATCTCGGAGCGGAACAAGCGATCTACAAAGTTTACGATCTGATTCAAAAAGCTGGCGGCTTTATTGTCACATCAAAAGCGAGCCGTGTTGATGTCTGCCTGGACATCCTCTGTCCAGAATCTCTTTGGGATGCTGAACTCAGGCACTTTGCCGTCACCCGCGCATCTTACATCACCCCACATTTTGACAATCAGAGACTGACCGGTATCACCATCGGCAAAGGCAATGTATCTGCCACGCTGTACGACAAGCCGAAAGAGATCGACCAGAAATCAAAGAAATTCTGGATGTATGACATCTGGGGTTTGTCTGAAGTACCCAAACATCACAAAATTATCCGGATTGAATTTAAGCTCCGTCGGGAAGCTATTAAAACCCTCGGACTGAACACCCCAGAAGATGTGCTCAAACAGTTGCCGAACCTTTGGTCATATTGCACCCAGACGTGGCTTAAATTTCAATCCCACCCCGGAAAGCATCATACCCAACGAAAAACGCACCAATGGTGGCTAGATGTGCAAAGCGGATTTAAAGGTGCTCAGAGTTCATTCCCTTTAGTACGCGCTATCTCGATTAAAGCTGAACAGAAACAATTAACCGCTTTGATCTATGGGGCGCTCTCTTCGCTTGCCGCCACAAGCCAAGAAGAACAAAACGTACCAATCGGCACCCCTATAAACATCAATGATGCAATCGAGATCTTTTTACAAAATCAAGGATTAATTAACCCTGAAAAGAGAGACTTCAGAAAACAGGCTGAACTCAAGCGAGCCAAATTTCACAGGACAAGCCAAAAGGTTGAAGACGCCAACCTTTTACGACTCGAACAAGATTTCCCTTTAGGGAATTAAATTATGGAGGGAATAATGACAGAACAAAGGACAACTTGCCCAGCAAGAAAAGAACATCGATTGATACCTGTGACGCAATGGAAAGACTACCACCCATGGCCACCGATCGGCGGACTACGTCACCTGATCTTTTTCGAAAAAACCAACGGCTTTGCACACTGCATTGTGCGTGTAGGAAGACGGGTTTTGATTGATGAAGAGAAGTTCTTTGAATGGGCTTTCAGACGAAAAGACTGAGCTAAGGGGTGATTGCCTTCTTCTTATATTTAGTTGCTAGCTGAACGAGTAGATGATTAAAGGAGATGCAAATGTCTTCCAGTAATTGATCATTGCCGCTTGGTATATCTAAGTATCTGTGAAATATCCTATTACGTACAAGATACAAAGATTCTTGCATTAAAGTTTCCGCGTCATGCCCCATTGAGACCAAATAATTATTACATGCCACCAATAGAGGATTTCTGTCTAACCCATAATCGACATAGTCGTTAAATAGTAGTTTTATTCTTTTTGCTTCGCTGGTTAAATCACTGATTTTTTTTAGTACCTTTTTGGTCTCAATTGAGTCCTGAGCTGCAGCGATTAACTTTTGAATGAGAAAAGTTTGTTCATCTTCAAATACCTGGCCGATAAACAGTTCGATAATTTGGTACTGGTAGAAAAAAATAAGAAGGGGGTTTTTTTCATAAGGAAGCAGATTACTAAAAACGTTGTTTATAAAATTAAGATTTTGGACATCGCTAGAAACTGAAAAGAGGTTCAAATTGCCTCCTTCCGGATTTATGCCTTCGTGTACGATTGCTTGTCTTTCACTGCCTATCACATGAGCATAACCATATCCAAATAAAGATGGTATCCAATCAACTAGTTCAAAATTTTTCGGTTCATGATCAGCCCCAAGGCTGGTTACCCAAATTGCAGTATCATCCGGGAAAAAGTCTGAAAAATATAGATTTTCACTTCCTGAAATATCAGGAGTTTCTGAATAATCTTGTTCAAGGTTTTCTAGTATGTGTCGAACAGCTATATATGCAAAACGTAAAAAATTTTCATCATCTGAAAATGAATGCTCAATCGAACATAATGCTTGAATAGGAAAGCACCAACCCAAGCGATCATCATTTGGCTTTTTAATTACTTGGAATATATCATTTTCAACCAAGTTTTTTTTTCGAAGAAGAACAGTTTCAAACCTGTTTGGATTGAATCTACTGTCAAGCTTCAGAGGACAATTTAGGTCAATTACCAAAGAGTGATCCTCTGAGAACTTACACCTGATAACTTCATCATCGCTGATGAACTGATCAAATTCAAGAGTACCCTTCACTCCACTAAAAATTATATCAAGTGCCATTTCTGTTTCTCAATTATAGGTTTTGGTTTTGATATTTTCTAAGTGCTGATTCAGCTGATATAGTTGGGTTTTGAAAGCCATCGTCTTCTGGGTTGAGCAGCCCTCTGAAAAAATACAGGAAAAAAGCTCGTTGTGCGTTACCAATTTTTGTAGTGTTCCCTTTTATCCACATTAATTTTTGATTAATTACTTCCAAAAAATTTACAGGGTTGTCAATTTTTATTCCCTGGATCAAGATAATAACTTCTTCAAAACCGTTGTTAATAATTTCGAAATCTCTTAGTTTCCCGATAGCAGCCCCATAGCCACTCATGGCCTGTGCTTTTTTGAAAACTTGGAGTACATTTGAGCCAAATGGTTTGCCCACGTCTGCGACAAATTCTGCTGACACTTCTGACTCACCACATAAGTTGTTCATTGTTTCAATGAAGGTATGCCACGACCTTACATATTCAAGAAAAATGTCTGTATCTTGGTTTTCATTGGCCAGCTTTTCTAAACTTTTGATATTTTCAAGAATATCAGCACGATCTATCGGAAGTTCATCTCGATCCAGATAGGAATTAAAACCTTCTACAATTTCTTTAAAATTGTATTGGTTAAGTGCAGTAGCTCTTTGACCGTCAGCTTCTTTTATAAGTTCTATCCCATTCAAATCCGCAGTAGCATAATCTAAATACATAATTTCTATCTGATGTCGAAGCGACATTGGGCTCTGACCTGTATTCAAAGTAAGCATTCTGTAGAGAATGCCAAGCCGATTTAAGCCAATGTAAAATTCCGCCCTAATTGTGTGATTTTGAATTATTCTCAGTTTTTCCTCGTCTCCTGTCGCAACTACATTATCAACGAGGTCAATCATGGTATGGGTTCTTTGTAATCCATCCAAAATTACAAGATGGCCTTTGTTCTCCTCTATGAATTCACTAAAATTTTCAGCGGTTGGGCTGTTGTCGCCAAGTTCATGAGTTAATGCGAGTACAACAGGAGGAATGATACACCCCTGCTCTAAATCCGAAAGGAGGAGGGAATAAACAGTCTTAGATGAATGAACACGCCGTCGCTGAAATTCATTCTTCTTAATTACATCTCTTGCAAAATGTAAATACTCTCCAATGGAAAGTTCTACTAATACGTTTCTTGAATTAATTCGATTGTCATGTAGATCGGATACGAGTTTCATTAATCATCCCTCACATGTTTAGTTTGTTTGAAAAAAACTACACTATCCCAAAAAAAGATAAATTAAAATTATAATATATGAATATCATTTAGCTATTTCCCAAATATATCTTCATTCATCCTTTCAACAACGCTCGCCGTATGCGGTTCAGAAAGATGCGCATACCTCTTCACCATCTGCAAAGTTTTGTGCCCTAAGATATCAGCAATTTCCGCAAGTGTCGCCCCATTCATTGCAAGATAAGATGCAGCCGTGTGACGCAGGTCATGAAAGCGAAAGTTTTCGATCTCTGCTGCTTTCATAGCTGCATACCAAGGCTTACTGATTTCAATCGGCGTTTTCGGGTTCCCACCTGGAAACAATAAATCGGTGTCGAGTCTGCGCACCTTGGACAACTCCTTGACCAGATCCGATGCATGCCCTTTAAGAGGCAACACCCTTGCTTCCTTGTTCTTTGTCTTGGTCAGCCTGATGACACCCTTCTGCAGGTCAACATCTCTCCAGGTCAGCCCCATGACCTCCATCTTACGTGCGCCGGTCGAGATAGCCAGAACAACTACCGTATAGAGAACCGGCAGCTCACTCTTTTTACATGCTTCGAGCAGTCGCTCTCGTTCATTATCATCAAGGAAACGAACAATCGCATTGTCCTCTTTGAGTTTGCTTATTTTACGCATCGGTGAATCTTCAAGCCATTCCCACTCGCGCACAGCTACATTCAGCGCATGCGACAGCACCGACATATAGCGATTGGCCGAAGCAGGGGTTCTCGCTTTATCCTTCCCAACCGGTGTTTTGGAAAAGGGGGACGTTCATAAGTTCATAAGATTACCAAATCACACAATTGCCACCCCTGCTCCACTACCAGCAATTCTCCCCGCTTCACCGCTTGGCTCACGGCAGGCTGACTAACACCGAATTCCAAACCAAGTGACGTTGCCGAGAATCCCAGTTCCCTTACTGCCCAATAGCAGAACAAGCTTCGCGCTCTCACTCTCTCGGGCTGTTTACCTGCAGCCCAAACTTGCTTGGGATCAATTTTAAGCAGTTCGGCCACAACGAAACTCAAAGCGTCCAGGTCAAACCCGACAGACTGATAACGCTGACGAATTGACATCTATCTCTCCGCTCCATTTAAAACCGCCTCAACAAAGTCACCTTCGCCAAGGACACGCTCGTCACTCACCATTCGTTTCTCATCAACATCGCTGGAGACTGGCAAAACACCGTCAAGACTTCGCCGAAGTCCACCGCCAACCAGATCAGAGCGCTTTCCTTGGTCAGCACCATCGGCAATAAAAGCCAAATATTTTTGGCGAGCTCGACCTTTCTTTTTCCCAAACAACGACAACACTTCATCAACAGCAACAATCTCATCTGCTGGCAAGCCAAGCAGTTGCCTGTGACCACTTTCACCGTATGAGCTTAAAGTTTCGACCGTATCGACCAACTTTGCTCGCAGTGGATTTAAATGGATGTAGCGCAAAAGTTCCAGTAGATAGAGATCGTCCTGGCAAATGATCGACTTGTAGCGGTTTTGAAAAAAATGACCAGAACGACTATGGCGATAATTGAAGGCTACCGCATAACCGGTCAGCAGTCGACGCATCACCGTGCTGAGCGGAGTCGTTGAAGTTCGTAGCAGAAGATGAAAATGATTCGGGATCAATGCCCATGCGTAGCAGAGCGTGGAGGTTTCGGTGAGGATTGTTTTAAGCCGATTGACAAAATCTTCACGATCATCGTCGTTGGTAAAAATGCGACTACGCTCTATACCACGACAGATAACGTGGTGCAAAGCGCCGGGCGCTTCTATGCGGGCTTGGCGTGGCATGGGAAGAATATGGCAGAGGCGACCTCAAAAAACAAGCAACTTATAATCTTATGAACGTCCCCCTTGTACTGACTTCCAACGTAGAGGACGAATGGCCGTTTCAGCTTCAACCTTATGGACGCAAGAGTTATGAATGGCTTCTTGATTCTAAAGAATTCACTCTGAGTATTGGTGACTGGAAAAGTCCAATACTACGCCCTAGTGTGAAAGTTGAAATCGGATCTGAAACTCTCTGGCATCTCGGAGCGGAACAAGCGATCTACAAAGTTTACGATCTGATTCAAAAAGCTGGCGGCTTCATTGTCACATCAAAAGCAAGTCGTGTTGATGTCTGCCTGGACATCCTCTGTCCAGAATCTCTTTGGGATTCCGATCTCCGGCACTTTGCCGTGACCCGCGCCTCTTACATTACCCCCCATTTCGACAATCAGCAGCTAACCGGTATCACCATCGGTAAAGGCAACGTGTCTGCCACGCTTTACGATAAGCCGAAAGAGATCGACCAGAAATCAAAGAAATTCTGGATGTATGACATCTGGGGTTTGTCTGAAGTGCCCGAACAACACAAAGTTATCCGGATTGAATTTAAGCTGCGTCGGGAAGCGGGTCAAGTCCAAAATTTGCTGTAAATTCTCTCCGGTCACTGACGTTTTTAGCTTGCCAGGGCAACCGTATTGCTACCCTGTTGAGCCGTTGTTTGGGCTTCTGCCCACTCCTTAAATTCATCCATA
>Ga0314774_1002441_pt1 | contig 10460 bp, 9 predicted proteins | sample MetaGCBIA2018_FD_204515 | JGI IMG/M metagenome (GOLD analysis project Ga0314774, IMG submission 204515) | Cryopeg brine microbial communities from Beaufort Sea near Barrow, Alaska, United States - CBIA 2018 | ecosystem: Environmental > Aquatic > Marine > Coastal | place: USA: Alaska | collected... | reverse complement strand
GACCACTCCCAAAAAATATATAATGTCATTACCTTCAGCAAATTAAATTCTGCAGGAATGAAATTATTTTTCAGATTTTTGTTTTCGGGATTATTCTTTCTGAATTTTATGCCAATGGCAGCACAGGAAAGTCAGGTTTTGATTTTTAATAAAACCGAAGCATATCATCATGAATCTATTCCTACCGGAACAGCAACTATAAAAAAGCTGGGAGATCTCAACAATTTTAAAGTTACAGAAACCGATGATGCAGGTCAGTTTACAGAAAATGACCTAAAAAAATATCGATTGGTCATATTCCTCAGTACAACGGGAAATATTCTTGACGAAGCTCAGCAAAAAGCTTTTGAAGATTACATAAATAGAGGTGGGAATTTTTTCGGAATACATGCGGCAACAGACACCGAATATGACTGGAAATGGTATGGAGATCTTGTGGGAGCTTATTTTTTGAGTCATCCCAAAATACAGGAAGCCAATGTTATAGTTGAAAAACCTTTAGATCCTACGGTAGCACATTTACCAAAAATCTGGACAAGAACAGATGAATGGTACAATTTAAAGGACATCAGTCCAAAAATAAATGTGTTGTTGAGTTTAGATGAAACTTCTTATGAGGGTGGCGAAAACGGTGAAATTCATCCCATAGCCTGGTACAGGGAATTGGAAGGTGGAGGAAAGTCAATTTATACCGGCGGCGGTCATACTGAAGAATCCTATTCAGAACCAGCTTTTCAGGAGCATTTGCTACAATGTATTTTGTTTGCTCTTGAGGGAAGGAAATGACAAAAGATTTTATCCAGCAATAGAAAAGAATAATAATAGGAATTCTTTCATTCCTATTAATAGTCTTATTTTTGTTTTGAAAAGAAAAAATTATGAGTAAAGGCGTACTGCTTGTTAATCTGGGTTCTCCGGATAGCACCGACCCTAAAGACGTAAAGAAATATTTGGGAGAATTTTTGATGGATGAAAGGGTGATCGATGTGCCTCTCTGGGCAAGAACGATTTTGGTTAAAGGGATTATTCTAAATACCCGCCCCAAACAATCTGCTGCTGCCTATCAAAAAATATGGTGGGAAGAAGGTTCTCCGTTAATTGTACTTTCCAAAAGATTGCGGGATAAAATTGACGAGATCACCTCTGTTCCAATTGTTTTGGCAATGAGATATGGAACCCCCAATATTAAATCGGGTTTACAGGAATTGCATGACCAGGGAGTGGATGAAGTGCTTATATTTCCCCTCTATCCACAATTTGCCATGGCAACCACCGAAACTATTCTTGTGTTGGCAGAAGATTTGCGAAAGGAATTTTTTCCCGGAATGAAGTTCACCTCAATTCCTGCATTTTATAACCACCCGGATTATGTGAGTGTATTGGCTGAGAGTGTAACTGAAAATTTGAAAAATGTCGAATTTCAGCATATCTTGTTTTCCTATCATGGCGTTCCCGAGCGGCATATCAGAAAAAGCGATATTACGAAATCTCACTGCCAGATTGATGGCAGTTGTTGTAAAACCCCCTCTAAAGCACATCAATATTGTTACAGGCACCAATGTTATGAGACTACGCGTTTAGTAGCTCAATATATGGGACTTAAAGAAAATGAATACAGCGTTTCATTTCAGTCAAGATTGGGTTTTGATCCCTGGTTGCAACCATATACCGACAGGACCATAGAACGTTTCGGAAAACAAGGCATGAAAAACCTGGCCATCGTAACGCCGGCATTTGTGAGTGATTGCCTTGAAACCCTGGAAGAAATTGCTATGGAAGGGGAAGAGATCTTTCACGAGGTAGGCGGGAAAACATTTACAGTTGTTCCCTGTCTTAACGATCGGGAAGAATGGGTAAAAGTCCTTTCCCGTTGGATAGACGAGTGGGCTTTTTCCAAGCAGGTTGAGGCGTAATGGCAAAATTAAATTCAGCGGTCCTGGGCAGTGAACCAATCGGGAAATTGCTGATCAAGCAGGCGGTCCCGGCATCTATTGGGATCCTTGTGATGTCGCTCAATATCCTGATAGACACCATTTTTGTTGGAAACTGGATAGGTTCTATTGCAATAGCCGCCATCAATGTTGTTTTGCCGGTTTCGTTTTTTATCGCTGCCCTGGGAATTGCGATTGGGATTGGCGGCTCTTCTATTATTTCAAGGGCACTTGGTTCGGGAAAAAATGAAAAGGCCCTGAAAACTTTCGGAAATCAAATCAGCCTTACCCTTATTTTAGCGAGCCTGCTTGCTCTTGTTGGGTTAACATTTGCCAACTCCATAATTCCTGCCTTTGGCGGAAAAGGGGATATTTTTGAACCTGCAAAAGTTTATTACACGGTTGTCCTTTACGGGGTTCCTTTTCTGGCGCTTTGTATGATGGGGAATAACGTGATAAGGGCTGAAGGCAAACCCAAATTTGCCATGATCGCTATGATCATTCCTTCAATAGGCAATTTGATCCTGGATTATATTTTAATTATTGAGATGGATATGGGAATGCTGGGGGCAGCCTGGGCCACAACCATTTCTTATTTATTTTGTTTCGCTTATGTGCTCTGGTTCTTTCTGTCAAAAAATTCAGATTTAAAGATCAACTGGACTCATTTCAGGTTCGATTTGTCCATTTTAAAAGAAACATCTTCTTTGGGTTTTGTTACCCTTGCCAGGCAGGCAGTAGTAAGTGTCACTTATTTACTGATGAACAATATAATGTTTGATTTTGGAGGCGAAGATGCAGTAACGGTTTACGCCATTATTGGCAGAATGCTCATGTTTGCCTTATTCCCGATTTTAGGGGTGACCCAGGGATTTTTGCCAATTGCCGGGTATAATTACGGGGCCCAACAATGGCATCGGGTTCGTAAAAGCATCAATACGGCGATTTTATATGCCAGTGTACTGGCATTAATGGTCTTTGCCGGGATTATGTTTTTTTCTAAAGATATTGTGAGCGTATTCACAGACAATCCAAAAATAATTGCAGAAACCCCGCGTGCCATGCGTTGGGTTTTTGCGGCCACTCCAATTATAGCTTTACAACTAATAGGCTCGGCTTATTTCCAGGCTATCGGTAAAGCTACACCTGCATTGTTATTGACATTGTCCAGGCAGGGATTCTTCTTTATTCCCCTTGTATTGATCCTGCCGAAGTATTTTGGTGAAATTGGAGTTTGGATATCTTTTCCCCTGGCGGATGTTCTATCAACTATTCTTACCGCCTTTTTCCTGAACCGTGAAATAAGGACAAACCTGAAGCCTTCTGCAGGATAAAATTAGATGCAAGAAAAATTTGTAAATGGCGATCTTTGTGTGACTGTCAATCTATTATTATGAAAATTAATCAGTTGAATATAGAACTTTTTAAAAAGATCATTGGATTTAATTAGATTTACGGGTAATGGTGATTTTTTTGTTACTTCGATTTTGATGCCCGGATTCAAATTGTGTCAACGCATAGGTTTAAAAAATCCCAATATATAATAATGCCTGATATGGTGTGATAATTGATTATTTTAGCAAAACCACTCATAAATTATATGAAGCTTTTAAAACTCTCTTTAAGGTATCGTATTTTTATTTCCATGATTTTACTTGTTTTGGGCGCTTCCATATTAATTGCGGGGGTTACGGTTATTCAATACAAAAAAGAATCTGAGGATTATCACAGGGAGCGCCTGGAACGCAAGGAACAGGCTATCAGGGAAAATATCAAATTTGTACTTGCCAGCACCACTCACGTTGTGAATACTGAAAATATGCCCGTAATCCTGAAGGAACGAGGCAAGATTTATGAAATTTCCCAGGTGCATGAAATGCAGCTCAATATTTATGACTTAAACGGGAAGTTGCTTATAAAATCCAGCGAATCTTTTTTCAGGGATACCACCAATGTTCAGATCCCCTCACATATTCTGGAAGAACTGGAAGCTTCCCGGAACAAGCGATATCTCAAAAAGTCGGAAGTCAGCGGCCAGAAATTCCAATCGTCCTATACTTATATCACCGACAATAAATTCAAGCCACTTGCCATTCTGTATTTACCTTATTTACAAGACGACCAAATGCTTCGGAAAGACCTCAATGAATTTTTGTTTAAACTGGGGGAGGTATATCTTTTCATGCTTTTTATAGCCATTACATTGTCCTATTTCCTCTCGAAATACATCATAAAATCATTAAATATTATTTCCGAAAAGATTGTTCAAACCCGGCTTGATAAACGCAATCAAAAAATTGAGATCGAGAATGCTTCAGAGGAAATCTATGCCCTGGTATCGGCCTATAACTCCATGATAGACGAACTGGAGGAAAGCGCTGTGAAACTGGCAACGGGAGAGCGGGAACAGGCCTGGCGCGAGATGGCTAAACAGGTAGCGCATGAGATTAAAAACCCGCTAACCCCAATGCGGTTGAGTGTACAAAGTTTTCAGCGAAATTTTGATCCAAATGATCCGGATATTGGCAAAAAGGTGGAAGAATACAGCAACACGCTGATCTACCAGATAGATACCATGAGTACTATTGCTTCTGCTTTTTCAAATTTTGCTAAAATGCCGGCGCAGCAAAATGAAATTTTGAATGTTCCTAAAATTGTGAAATTGGCATTGGACATTTTCAATGAAGATTACATCCTGTTCACATCAGAAAAGGAAGAGATTTTGGCGAAAATTGACAGGACCCAACTTATCCGGGTGGTGACCAATCTCGTCAAGAACGCCACGCAGGCACTTAAAGATGGAGAAAACCCGCGAATCCTGGTAAGGGTGGAAGAGGAAGAAACCGATGTTTGCATCTCAGTCTCCGATAACGGGATAGGAATAACCGAAGAAAATAAGGAAAGGGTGTTCGAGCCTAAATTCACCACCAAATCCAGTGGAATGGGGCTTGGCCTTGCAATGGTCAAAAACCTTGTTGAAACCTACGGAGGCAGCATCACCTTTACCTCAAAACGGAATAAAGGCACTATCTTTACAGTACGATTTCCAAAATAAGTCAAAAATAGGAATCAACAGAGAATTATATCGATTTCACTCCGGATAACCAACGCGAATCCGCTAAAAAATAATTTATGAATTACGAAAATATTTTAACTGAAAAGGAAGAAGGGATTTTGCAAATTACGGTAAACCGACCTTCAAAACTTAACGCTTTAAACAAAGACACAATCCAGGAATTGCATCTGGCTTTTAAGAATGCACAATCTGATCCTGATGTGAAAGTGATCATTCTTACTGGCAGTGGGGAAAAGGCATTTGTGGCCGGGGCCGATATCAGTGAATTTTCCGATTATTCTGCCAAAGAAGGGAAACAACTTGCAGCTGAAGGTCAGGCTAAATTATTCGATTATGTCGCCACTTTTCCAAAACCGGTAATTGCGGCGGTGAACGGTTTTGCCCTTGGCGGCGGACTGGAATTAGCGATGGCGGCACATTTCAGAATTGCGAGTAACAATGCCAAAATGGGATTGCCGGAAGTTTCCCTTGGGGTTATTCCGGGTTATGGTGGCACTCAACGCTTACCGCAACTCGTAGGAAAAGGCCGGGCCATGGAAATGATCATGACCGCAGGAATGATAGATGCCAATCAGGCTCTGCAATACAACCTGGTAAACCATGTAACCACTCCGGAAGAACTTCTGGATTTTGCCGAAAATCTCGCCAATAAGATCATGAGGAATTCATTGGTCGCCATCAGTTCAGCAATTAAAGCGATAAATGCCAATTTTGAGGACGGTGTGAATGGATTTGAGACCGAAATAGAGGAATTCGGGAGATGTTTTGGAACCGACGATTTTCAGGAAGGAACCACCGCATTCCTAAATAAACGCAAAGCCGAGTTTCCGGGGGAATAGGAATCAAGAGCCAAGAATAAAGACCAAAATAACCGTAGAGACGGACAGCCGTCCGTCTTTTTGTAGATTAAATTGTCATGTAGGCGAGAACAGCCGTCCGTCTTTTTGTAGATTAAATTGTCATGTAGGCGAGAACAATCGTCCGTCTTTTTGTAAATTGAAATATCATGAAATTATGGGTAGGTCATCCGCCCATGTGGAATTTAAAATAACATGTAGGGACGCACCATTGTCCTCCCCAGGATTTAAAAATATGGAATGTTTCCTTTAATATGGAAATATTCCATATTTTTGTAATATGTCAGGTTCAAACAATTATATAAAAGGAAGAGGGGCACAACTGAATGTCACCAATAAATTTGATGCCCACAGTCACGTATTCCGGGATGAATTTCTCAATTATTGTGCTGCAGAAGGTGAAGTAGGATCGGACGGCCGTCCGTTCCCAATCCAAAAATCCAAAACGGTTTTAATAGAGACTTTTCCTAAAACCATAGTCAATAAAATCACCAGTCCGGATGTGGGATTGGAGTTCTCCCTGAATCCTTATCAGGGCTGTGAACACGGATGCGTTTACTGTTATGCAAGAAATACCCATGAATATTGGGGTTACAGTGCCGGTTTAGATTTTGAACAAAAGATCCTGATCAAGAGAAATGCGGTGGAGTTGCTTGAAAAAAAGTTACAAAATAAAAACTGGCAAGCCGCTCCCATTGGTTTGTCCGGAAATACCGATTGCTACCAGCCAACCGAAAAAAACCTTCAAATCACAAGAGGGCTTTTGCAAACCTTTTTAAAATACAAACATCCGGTGGGGATTATTACCAAAAATGCCCTGGTGCAGAGGGATATTGATATCTTAAAAGAACTGGCAGAAGATAATTTAGTGCACGTAAATCTCTCTATTACTTCATTGGAGGAAGAAATTAGACGAATGATGGAACCGCGAACTGCAAGTGTAACAAAGCGACTTGAAACCCTGGAAAAACTTTCTTCAGAAAATATCCCGGTAAGCGTGATGATGGCGCCAATTATTCCTGGAATTAACAGCCACGAAATATTGCCATTGGTAAAAGCGGTTGCCGAAAGAGGTGCCTTGAGCGTGGGATACACTATGGTAAGATTAAACGGAGCAATTGGCGGAATCTTTACCGACTGGATCAGAAAAACCTTGCCGGACAGGGCCGAAAAAGTTTTACATCAAATTCAGGATTGTCATGCCGGAAATTTAAGCGACAGCGAATTTGGAAGAAGAATGAAAGGAACAGGCAATATTGCAGAGCAGGTACATCAACAGTTTAAAATAGCCCGGAAAAAATATCTTTCCGGAAGAAGTACTCCAAAATTAAACTGTGACTTGTACGCTCAGTATAAAACCGGGCAAATGAGTTTGTTTTGATTTTTTAAAATTGGCTGGCCTGTATAAATTAATAGTATCTTGAAATCAGAAATATTCAACCCTTTGTTAGCCGGCACTTTTCTTCCTCGTAAAAATCGCCACGATTGCAGTTGTCAAAATTCCCATTACCGGCGTTCCTATAATAACCTGAAGCAAATAGTTTTTAAGGTTAAAATACTCTTCTGCCGCTTCCTGTGTCAACTTTCCGGTTTATACAGAAAAATTAATCATATTTGGAAAATATTCAGGAGTAATAATCGTGGAAGTAATATATTGAGTCAAAGGGCTTAGAACAGTAACTATTGCTGTAATTATAAGTCCTGTAATAAATCCCTGTTTGTAGGTCATTGCACCCTTATAAAAGTTTTTACGCTTGTCTAAAAGGGCAAATACATAAATTGCAATTGCAGGTATCGCGATAAAGTTTGTATAAATTGGATGTTTGTCAATGTGCTCATCATGAAGTCCAACCAATTTTTCAAGGACCATCCATATTAAAGTCATAACAACAAAAATGATTGCCCACTTAATTTCAATTTTAATTTTTTTCATTCCTTGTTGATTTAAGTTTACTCAGCATTTTGACAGGCCTTGCTAAGCCATTCTAAAACTTCGGTTATTATATTATTTTGATCAGCCAGACTGATTTTATATGAACATATTTGGTTTGCGGAATTAATGGTTTCTAATCCCGCTTCATAATCATTAAATATAAGTGGTTTTAACAGATATTCTAATTCTTATTTATAAAAATAGCCAGAATTCTTTTGTTTTTGAGGTTTTTTTTAGAAAATCGTTTTACTTCATTAAATAGTGATTTAAGCATCATAATCAAGCGATTCACATCATTTACAGTTATATCGCGTTGATATGCAGGTACATTCGGGTATTGAAAATTAATAATCATTTAAAACCAACATCATGAAAAATTTATTTATTTACTCGCTATTGTTATTCTGTGTAGTTTCAGTTAAAGCACAAGAAATAACTCTATTGGAAGAAACCAAGGTTACTTTTCAGCCTTACGTAACCAATGTTAACTCCTATCTTGACAATTCATTCTCGGTTATTGTTGACGAGAATTATACCGGGGAATTTAGTGAAAACCCTATTGAATTTATGAAGAAAAATTTTGATATTCAAAGCTTCATTTCCTTTTTAGACAAACGAAATAGCAATGGTCTTCAAAAATCCGATTACGATTATTATCAAGTTACATTTTCAACAAATAAAGGGGATTTGGTTGCTAAATTCTCCAAAGAAGGGGAGTTGGAAGAAACTTCACAAAACTTTAAAAATATCCTGGTGCCATCAGATATTCGAAGAGAGCTTTATAGAAGTTATAAAGGATGGAACATGGTTAAGAACACCTATACAGCCAGTGGTAAAAGTGACCAAATAGATAAAGAGTTGTACAGAATAAAACTTAAGAACGGGCACAGGTCTCAGATTGTGAAAATTGTTCCGGATAGAATGAGAAGCGATATTGTGGCGATTGAGTAATGGTATTCTAATATTTATCCCAACAATTAAAGATAAGGGTAGCTTATTTCAAGAAGCTACCCTTATCTCTTTTCCTTTTTTTTTGATAGGGGTCGTGATCAAACAAAAGCTTACTAATAGGTTCTTAAAATTTTATGTGCTTATTGGTTACAATATGAGGATCCAGTTGGCATCCTTCTGCTTTTCCATGTTGTAGGGAAATATCACAAGCTGATTTTGGTTCTCCCTTCTCTTAAGTTGCTGTAAAAATAAATGGTCCATAGGTATAGGTCATATCTCCTGCCTTGTCAACTTCAACAAATTTCAATTCAGATTCTCATTCCAGGCTCATATTCTGCAGTGTCTGGCTTTCAAAATAGTTGACCATCTTGCTTTCCTTTAATGAGCTTTCCATTGCGACTCAGTACAGATCTGTCTGCTGCAAATTCTATAAAGGGTTCCTTCAGCCCAACTTCTTTGGCAATTTTAAAACTTCGGTTGCTGTATTACTTTGGTAAGTCAGGTTGATTTTATACGAACAGCTTCGGTTTGCGAAATTGTTAGTTTCTAACCCCGCTTTGTAAGCATTAAATTCAGGTTATTTTAACAAAAATCATAATGATTATTAAGTAAAAGCACTGAAATAGCTTTGTATCAGGGTGTTTTTTAGAAAATCGTTTCACTTCAAAAAACAAGTCACTGACCACGATAATTAAGCGATTCACATCATTTACCGTTTTATTGCGTTGATAATGAGGTAAATTCGAATATTATAATAATAATAATAATAATCTAAATCCAGCATCATGAAAAATTTAATCATTTATTCGCTATTTTTATTCTGTATCCTTTCAGTCAACGCACAGGAAGTAACTAAACTCGAAGCAACTACGGTTACTTTTCAACCTTTTGTAACTGATGTAATATCCTATCTGGATAATAACTCCTTTATTGTAAAAGAAAGTGTTGCCGGGGAATTCACTGCAAATCCTATTGCATTTATGAAAGAAAATTTTGATATTCAAAACTTTATCTCCTATTTAGACCAAAAGAGAAGTACTGATCTTCAAAAATCCCATTACGAATCTTATAGGGTTACATTTTCAAGTAACAAAGGATTCTTAGAGGCTAAATTTTCCAAAGACGGGGAGTTGGCAGAAACTGCACAAAATTTTAAAAACATCCTTGTGCCATTAAATGTTCGAAGAGAGCTTTATACAAGTTATAAAGGGTGGAACATGGTTAAGAACACCTATACAGCCAGTGGTAAAAGTGACCAAATAGATAAAGAGTTGTACAGAATAAAACTTAAGAACGGTAACAAGTCTCAAATTGTGAAAATTGTTCCGGATAGAATGGGAAGGGATATTGTGGCGATTGAGCAATAGTATTCTAATATTTACCCCAACAATTGAAGATAAGGCTAGCTTATACTAATAAGCTAGCCTTATCTTTTTTCCGGCTTTTATGATAGGAATTATGATCAAACAAAAGCATACTAATAGGTTCATAAAATTTTATGTGTTTATTAGTTTCAACAAAAGATCAATCATATATAAACTTCCAACTGCCATCCTCTTGTTTTTTCCATACTGTGTGAAAATATCCAAAGCTGTTTCGGGTTCTCCCTCCTTTGAAATTGCTGAAAAAATAAATGGGCCATAGGTATAGGCCATATCTCCTGCTTTGGCAATTTCAATAAATTCCGGTTCCCATTCCAGGCTCACATTCTG
>Ga0314774_1002440_pt1 | contig 10461 bp, 9 predicted proteins | sample MetaGCBIA2018_FD_204515 | JGI IMG/M metagenome (GOLD analysis project Ga0314774, IMG submission 204515) | Cryopeg brine microbial communities from Beaufort Sea near Barrow, Alaska, United States - CBIA 2018 | ecosystem: Environmental > Aquatic > Marine > Coastal | place: USA: Alaska | collected... | reverse complement strand
TCCAAGAAGACCTTATACTTTAGATCATATCAACGCACTTGCCGGGGAAACTTTTATGGAATTACACGGTGACCGAACATTTAGAGATGACAAAGCCATGGTAGGCGGTTTGGGAAAAATAGGAAACCAATCGTTCATGTTTATTGGCCAACAAAAAGGATACAACACAAAAACGCGCCAATACAGAAATTTTGGAATGTCAAATCCTGAAGGATACAGAAAAGCATTGCGATTGATGAAAATGGCTGAAAAATTTAGTATTCCTGTGATTACTTTATTAGACACACCTGGTGCTTATCCGGGATTAGAAGCGGAAGAGCGTGGACAAGGTGAAGCCATTGCACGAAATATATTAGAAATGACCCGTTTAAAAACGCCCATTATTACCGTTGTAATTGGTGAAGGCGCTTCAGGGGGGGCGGTTGGAATTGGTGTTGGTGACAGGGTTTATATGATGGAAAACACGTGGTACAGCGTTATCTCTCCTGAATCTTGCTCCTCTATTTTATGGCGAAGCTGGGAACATAAAGAAGAAGCCGCAGAAGCTTTAAAATTGACTGCGGAAGACATGAAAAAACAAAAATTGATTGACGGAATCATTAAAGAACCTCTTGGGGGAGCACATTTTGACAGAGAAACTGCTTTTAAAGAAGTTGAAAAAACCATTATGAAAGCTTACGATGAACTAAAAAAGCTGTCCCCTGAAGAACTCGTAAAAAAACGAATGGAAAAATACGCCGATATGGGTGTTTTTAAAGGATAGCTATTGTGGTTGAAGTTATTAGTTAAACTTTAGCCTTTAAACTTTGAGCTTTAAACTTTCAAACTTTGTTATGTATATTCTTTCACCGCAACAAACTGCAAAAGCAGATAAAGCGACCATTAAGAATACAGGAATAACTTCTGTTGATTTAATGGAATATGCCGCCACAAATTGCTTTCAATGGCTTCATAACAAGCTACATGGAGGCAATATTCAAATTCATGTATTTTGCGGTATTGGAAATAACGGCGGGGATGGTTTGGTCATTGCAAGACATTTGTACAAGCATAACTATAAGGTGAATTGCCATATTGTTAATTTTAGCGATATACGAACCGAAGAATTTAAAGTTAATTACAATAGAATAAAAGAAATTGGGTTAACCCCAATAGATATAAAAAGCGAAAATGACTTTCCTGAAATTAATGCTGACGACATTGTAGTTGATGCTATTTTCGGAAACGGCCTTAATAGAAATCCGGAAAGTTTCACCAAAAAACTAATCCAATATATTAATGGTAAAAAAGTTTTTACTTTATCTATTGATATTCCTTCTGGATTGTTTGGCGACAAATCGGTTACTGATGCATCTGCTGTATTAAAGGCGAGCCACACTCTTACATTTCAAACGCCAAAAATTGCTTTTCTTTTACCTGAAAATAAATATTTTGTAAATACTTGGGAGGTTATTGATATTGGTTTAGACCAAAATTATATCCATAGTTTAAAACCGAAAACCCACTATATTACAAAAACTGACATCATTCCCTTATACAAGCAACGAAACAAATGGGATCACAAAGGAACTTATGGGCATTCGCTTATTATTGGCGGAAGTTATGGTAAAATGGGCGCAGTTACTTTGGCTTCCAAAGCTGCCTTAAAAATCGGAAGCGGATTGGTTTCTGCCTATATTCCCAAATGTGGTTATACAGTTTTACAAATTTCAGTGCCAGAAGTGATGGTTGAAGTTGATACCGATTCTGTATTAACCTATTTTAATTTTAAAACCAATCCAACCGTTATTGGCATTGGTCCGGGAATGGGAACTTCAGATAAAACCGCTCAGGGTTTTGAAAATTTTATAAAAGAAAATAAACTTCCATTGGTTATTGATGCTGATGGACTTAATTTGCTCTCCAAAAATCTATTATTGCTTAACTATTTGCCGAAAAATACCATTTTAACACCGCATCCAAAAGAACTCGAGCGATTAATTGGCCCTTGGAAAAACGATTACGAAAAACTGAAAAAAGTAAGGGAGTTTTCCAAAAAATATGCAGTCATTGTAATCATAAAAGGTGCACATACTGTTGTAATCCAAGATGAAAATATGTATTTTAATTCAACAGGAAATCCGGCTCTTGCGACAGGAGGAAGTGGCGACGTGCTGACAGGAATCATTACCGGACTTATTGCCCAAGGCTATGAGCCCCTAAATGCTGCAATTTTTGGTGTTTACTTGCATGGTGAAGCGGCTGATATCGCTTTCCCTAAAACTGGTTATGAAACATTTACAGCAACCACTATTTTTGAGTATTTAGCGGATGCAATTTTAGCCGTTTCCATCAAAAAAGAAGCCTAAAAAAACCTGTAAAAACAGGCTCTTTAATACTTTATTTCAATATTTTTTTAATATTTATAAACCATCGCATTTATATTCATTCCGGCTCCAACTGAAGCCATCAATATCACATCTCCTTTATGAAGACTGTGAGGTTTTAGGTTTCCGTGTTTAATTAAATCGAATAATGTGATTACCGTAGCTACAGAACTATTTCCTAAAGTATGAATGCTCATGGGCATCACATTTTCAGGAATTTGGGTGTTGTATAATCTAAAAAATCGCTTTGTTATAGCCTCATCCATTTTTTCATTTGCCTGGTGAATCAATATCTTTTTGACATCCAAAATATCAATCCCGCTTTTATCCAATGCTTCTTTCATAGCTAATGGGACAAAGTTCAACCCAAATTCATAAATTTTTCTTCCATACATTTTTATGTAACGCACATGTTCATCACCAGTTTTATTGTATGTTTTTCCAAAAAATAAATAATAGCATTCCTCAAATGTATGGGTTTGTGCGGCGAAACTTAAAATACCTGTTTTAGAATTATTTTCTACTGCCTCAACAACACACGCTCCTGCCCCATCAGAATAAATCATGGAATCCCTGTCATAATCATCTAAGACTCTAGAAAGTGTTTCTGTTCCAATCACCAAACATTTTTTGGCCATACCCGATTTTATGAATGCTTCTGCCTGAATCATACCCTGTATCCATCCTGGACACCCAAAAAGAATGTCGTAAGCCACACAATTCGGATTCTTAATTCCCAACTTGTGTTTTACCCTTGAAGCCAGACTCGGCAAAATATCACTTTGATTGGATGCACTTTTTACATCTCCAAAATTGTGCGCCAAAATAATATAATCCAATTCTTCCTTATTAATTTTAGCATCTGCAATCGCTTTTTCAGCTGCAAAAAATGCCAAATCAGATGAATTCAATTCCGGACTCGCATATCGTCTTTCCTCAATACCGGTAATTGACTTAAATTTTTCAATGACCACCTCATTTTCATAGCCAAAAGGCGTTCCGTCCTCATTCAAAAATTGATTGGTTAAAAAATCTAAATTTCTTTTAACAATTGTAGGAATATAGCTTCCTGTTCCTGTAATTACTGAATTTATTGCCATTATCTTTATTTAAAATGCAAATATAACAAGTTTTTTTATTGCTTCTCCAAATCCGCTATTTTAATTTGCATTACTGTTGCGATGGAAAGCGCCCGAGATTTGGCTGCATGGGCAATTTCACCGCTAAAATGCTCATCAATTGTATTATTGAAATGCAGAAGCCAATGTTTAAAATGCTCGGGTTTAAAAGGTTTTTTTGGCTGTAAATCCAAGTGTGGTTTCATGGCATTTTTTTGATAAGTTCCTGAATAGAACAAAATATTATCCCAAAAATCAACCAATATTTGTAAATGTTTTTCTAACAATTCAGGATTGATAAATTCTTCAAAAAAATGATGCATTTTATCATCATTCAATAATTTAACATAAAAATCTTTTACGAGCAAATATATATCCTCTCGGTTTTCAATATCCTTTTTCATACAATTTTTTATAAAAAAGTTTTATCGAAAGCGATAGGAAGTAAATCTAATACAGATTCGGTTTTAATAATTTCACCAACTTCACCCATAAAATAAACTTCAATTTTATCCTTTTGTTTAATTTCATATTCTGATAAGGTTTGCCTGCAAGCTCCGCAAGGTGCCACAGGTTCATTAAGAATTTGGGTTGAAGAGCTTGCCGAAATGGCCAGCTTCAAGATTTTTTTATTCGGAAATTCAGAGGATACTTTCCAAATAGCAACACGCTCGGCACACATTCCTGAAGGATATGCTGCATTTTCCTGATTGTTTCCAGTAATAATGGTTCCGTCTTCCAAAAGCATGGCTGCGCCAACTTTAAACTTAGAATAAGGTGCGTATGCGTTTTGTTTGGCTTCAATGGCTTTATTCATTAAACCTTTTACTATTGTTGTCAGTTCATCAATGGACTCAAAAATAGTAATCTGGGTTTTTATTTCAACTTTCTTCATCAAAAATTTTTAATTACGCCTATTCCTATTAGGTTGGTTAGTATGAATTTCCAAAATCAAAAGACAAGGAGAATCGAAGTGTGTTTTCTAAAGGATTTTTAATTTCGGAGGCATTAAATAAATAGGAAATATCAATTTTAGAACTTTTAAATTTAAATCCTGTGCCTACCGTAAAATATTTTCGCGATCCTTTTAAATCGCTTTCATTAAAATACCCGGCTCTTAAAGCAAAAGAATTATCGTACATATATTCTGCCCCCATTCCCCATGTAACTTCTTTTAGTTCTTCGCCAGACCCGCCAGGTGCATCACCAAACGATTTGAAAATACCATCAAAAAAACTCACATCTTCTTGTCTATACGGCGCTTCACCATCATCATTTATGGAAACGCTTGGCGTAGGAACCAATAATTTATTAAATTCTAAATTGATACTTACATTATTGCTCCTGTCTAAAATAAAATCAAATCCACCGCCAACTTTTAAATTTGTTGGGATAAAATTCTCTTGGCCGTCATTTGTATAGGAAACTTTCGGACCAATGTTTGAAATATTGAAACCACCTCGCCATACACCATTAACATTACCATAACGCTGTTCATCAGATACATAATATCCTGAAACATCAACAGCAAAAGTATTTACTGGACTTATTGTGGAGTTAGCGGATTCAATACCTAAATCAGAACGAATATAACGCAGGGTTACCCCCATTGAGTAAGTTTTACTTAATTTCAGGGCATAAGAACCATCAACAGAAAACTCATTCAGCTTTTCAGTTCCTTCAGGAGTTCCATTAATATCCGTTAAATCTATCTGGCCTAAATTAAAATATTTTAAACTTGCTGCCCATGCACTTCTGTCATCTATTCTGTTTGCATAGGTAAATCCGCCCAAAAAAACATCATTCGTGAGTTCCCGCAACCAAGGCGTATAAACAATGCCCAACTTAAATTGCGAATCCATAAACGCAAATTTTGAGGCATTCCAGTGTTGTGAATTTGCATCTGGTGAAGTTGCAACGCCAACATCTCCCATACCGCCAGCACGCGCATCTGGAGCTATCAATAAAAATGGAGTGGCTGTTGTTATCGGATTGGGATTTTCTTGCGCATTAATTCTTACAAATGCCATAAAAACCATAAACGTCAATCCTATTATCTTTCTCATTAATTTTGTGTGTTTAATTAACAAATATCTTATTTTATTATTGAAGAATCCTAATTTTTCTAATTTTTCTGCATAGTTACAAAAATTAGATTCCTCTTAAATAATTTATAATAATAATAATGCTTCATTCCCTGTTTTCAACAGATTTTTTAATCAGAGTTCATAATATGATTAAGCAGCAAGTTGACATTTCATCAATGCAGTGGAAAAATTTAAACTTTCACAAACTTAAAATCATAGATAACTTCAAAGAAAAAACGTTGTTAAGGTCAAATTATTGTAGGAAATACAAAATTTATAAGTGTTTATAAATGATTATATTAAATCTGATCTCAAACTGTTTTTTTTAAATTTTTTTCACGAGTAACCTTACTGTTTGCCGCTACATTTTAATTCCAATTTTAAAAAAGCATATTCATTTCTTAAGAATTTAATAATTTTGACTTAAAGAAATCTTAAAAAAATATAAGATATTTACTCTTTGATAGGTGCTTCATTAAAAAAAATAGCCTTATTATTGAAATTTAGTACAACAATGTCATACTAAATACTGAAAACTATCGTTAGTAAAAGCGTAGCAAATATTTATTAAAATTATATCTTGCAAAAAAATTAATTTAATGTAAATTGCGGAAAAATATAACCCTAACCATTTTAAAATGAACTTAAAAAATCTAAATAACATTTATAAGTTAATCTTGTTAACTATTGCTGTTGTTTTCTTTGTGAGTTGCCATAACAGAAATCCAAGAAATAATGTATCTCTCACTGGGTGGAGTTCAAAAGATAAGAAAGCAGGCGGATTTGCAGGAGACACAAAATATAAAGGCCAGGAAGCTCCTCCGGGAATGGTTTTGATAGAAGGAGGAACATTTACCATGGGTCATGTGCAGGATGATGTGATGTTCGATTGGAATACCACACCTGTTCAAATGCAAGTTCGTTCATTTTATATGGATGAAACTGAAGTGACCAACTCAGAATATGTATTCTATTTAGACTGGATGGAAAAAGTTTTTCCTCCAAATGACCCAAGCTATGAACATATCTATGAAGCTACCGTTCCTGATACTTTAGTTTGGAGAGATGTATTGGGCTCAAATGAATTGTTGACTGAAAATTATTTGAGACATCCAGGTTATGCTGATTATCCGGTAATTGGCGTTAGTTGGATTCAGGCCACACAATATTGTTCATGGAGAACCGATAGGGTAAATGAAAAAATATTGATGGATAAGGGGGTTCTAAAACCTCTTTTCAAGCTAGATTCATTGGAGGTTAAGGGTGAAAATAATTTTAACACAGATACCTATTTAAACAATCCATACAATCTTTTTGACGGAGATTCTTCCATCTATGATAAAGGATTGCCAACCAATAAAAAACTTAAAAAGGGAGAATCTAAACCATCTAGAGGTTCATTTACCGGCAGACAAGTCAAAGTTTCTGATGGAATATTAAGTTCGAAATTTAGGCTTCCTACAGAAGTTGAATGGGAATTTGCAGCTAAAGCAGTTGTTGAAGATCGTGAATATAACAATACGAGAGGCAGAAAAAAATATGCCTGGAAAGGAAAATATACACGTAATAAATCAAAAAAATATAAAGGAGACCAATTGGCCAACTTTAAACAGGGAAATGGAGATTATAGCGGTGTTCCGGGATGGAGTAACGATGGCGCTGACATCACTATTCAAGTTAAATCTTATGAGCCAAATGCTTTCGGCTTGTATGATATGTCAGGTAATGTCGCTGAATGGGTGGCTGATGTTTACCGACCAATTATTGATAGTGAAGCTAATGACTTCAACTATTTCAGGGGAAATATTTTTACAAAAAAAATGATTAATGCTGAAGGAAATGTCGTAATTGCCAATGATCAGAGTGTTGAATATGATACTTTAGATAATGGTAAAATAGTGCCTAAAACTTTGCCAGGAAGTGTTGAATATACACCTGTCACCAAGAGAGACGCCTATATGAGAGTTAATTACGAGAAGGCTTATAATGTAGATGTGAAAGATGGTGATTTGGCTTCAACAAAAATGTACGCTAAAAATGAGGACGAATTAGAAACAAAGCCTCGTATGTACAATTCTCCTGTTAAACCTCGAATTATTGGTGAAAGCGGCTTATTGATGCAAGAATATGATACCAAAAAAAGAACCACTTTAGTTAGCGATATAACCCGTGTTTACAAAGGCGGTTCATGGAAGGATATGGAATATTGGTTAGATCCTTCTCAACGCAGGTATTTACCGGAATATATGGCAACCAGCTATATTGGTTTTAGATGTGCTTCTGACAGAATTGGTCCAATGACCTATAAAAAAAGAAAACCAACAACGACAAAAGTCAGATATTAAAATTATTACTAAAACAAACCCAAACCTCACCGAAATTTCAGTGAGGTTTTTTTTATATTTAATTGATGAATATTGAACAATTATACCAGTTATATATCAAAACCTATTTAGTAGATACCGATACCCGAAAAGTAAGAAAAGGAAGCATGTTTTTTGCCCTAAAAGGAGATAATTTCAATGGAAATGAATTTGCGGAAGAAGCGTTGAAAAGTGGTGCATGTTATGCCATAATTGATGAAGAAAAATACAATACGTTTTCTAACACCATATTGGTCAGCAATGCTCTAGAAACCCTTCAAAAGCTGGCAAATTTTCACCGAAAGCAACTTACCATTCCAATTATTGCATTAACGGGGAGTAATGGAAAAACCACTACCAAAGAACTCATTAATACTGTCTTGTCCAAAAAATATGAAACAGCCGCAACTGAGGGCAATTTAAACAATCATATTGGTGTGCCTCTCTCCCTTTTATCAATGACGCCAAAAACAGAAATTGGCATTATTGAAATGGGCGCAAACCATTTAAAGGAAATCGAATTTTTATGTAGTATCGCTGAACCTAATTATGGCTTAATCACCAATTTTGGAAAAGCGCATTTGGAAGGATTTGGAGATTTTAAGGGTGTCGTTAGAGCCAAATCGGAATTGTACGATTTTTTAAGATTGAATAAAGGAACTGTTTTTATGAATACTGATGATGAACTGCAGGTAAAACAATCGGCAGGCATAAATGCAATTAAATTTAACAACAATGTCGTTAAATTTATGGAAGCCAATCCGTTTGTAAAAGTTCAATTTAAAAATACTTTGATTGAAAGTAACCTCATCGGAAAATACAATTACAACAATATTACGGTTGCCGTTGCTGTTGGAAATTATTTTAATATTTCTGAAAATGATATTAAAAATGCCATTGAAAGTTATATCCCAACAAATAACCGTTCCCAAATCATTCAAAAGGGTACCAATAAAATAATTTTGGATGCTTATAATGCAAATCCGAGCAGTATGCAGGCAGCTCTTGAAAATTTTGCCCAATTGAAGGGTGAAAATAAAATTGTGTTTTTAGGAGATATGTTTGAACTAGGAAAAGACAGTAGAACGGAACATGAAAAAATAGCCGATTTGGCTACTTCCTATAATTTTTCGAGGATTTTCTTAATAGGAAAAGCATTTTCTGCAACTGGTACAAAAAATGCTTTTGTTTCTGAAAGTTATGAATCTTTCAAAAATTCAACTAATTATTCAAACATTAATAATGCCACAATTCTAATAAAAGGATCTCGTGGTATGGCTTTAGAAAGATTGTTAGACCTTCTCTAATTTTATTTTTTCTTTATGGTATTCAATTAAACCGTCAATTGGCCGTCTTACAATATTTCCTATTTCAAGCATGTAATATCTTGCAATATCAGTGATAATATCTTGAGAAAAGAAGGCAATTGAACCCACAAAATGAATAGGGACATGAGCCGATTCTTGATATGGCAATATTCTGTTTTTAAAGAATTCCTTAATGCCCTTTTGCAGTACTTTATTAAAATAAGGTGTTCGTTCATTTTTAAAAATGAATTCCGCAAAATGCGCTAAATAAGCATTCGGATTATCTTCCTTGTAAATATTTCTTTTGATGACATCAGCATCCAAATCAAATTGCGTTTCAAAAAGTTTTGCAAGCGATTTTGGCATTTTATGGTAGTAATAATCTCTTAATAATTTTTTGCCGAAATAATTGCCGCTGGCTTCATCCATTAAAATATAACCCAAAGAAGGAACCCTGACATCCACATTCTTTCCGTCGAAATAACAGCTATTTGAACCTGTTCCCAAAATACATACCATTCCAGGTTTTGTAGTTACGGAAAAAACAGCAGCGTAGGTATCCTCTTTTACAACAATTTCAGCATTTAAAAAAAATGATTCAAATATAGATTTCAAAAGCGATGTCAATCTCTCTGTTCCACATCCGGCACCGTAAAAATAAACCTCAGTCACTTTGTCTTTGTAACTTGTGATTTCTTCATTGGTCTGAATTCTGATTTTCAACAAATCGGGAGACAATATCTCTGGGTTTAGCCCTTCGGTTCTTGTCTTAAATATCTGATTTCCTGATTTATCAAGCAAAATCCAATCTGCTTTTGTAGAACCTCCATCTGCTATTAGAATCATTTTTTATTTTTTAATACTATTATTTCTTATTTAACCGAATGAATGTATTCAGCCAAATCAACCAATTTAGTTGAGTATCCAAATTCATTGTCATACCAAGCCACTAATTTAAAGAAATTATCGTTTAAAGCAATACTTGCTTCCGCATCAAAAACACTTGTTCTTGGTTCTGAAACAAAATCTTGTGAAACAACCGCTTCTTCCGTATAACCTAAAACACCTTTTAATTCATTTTCAGAAGCAGCTTTTAAAGCAGCTTTCACTTCTGCAAAAGAAGCAGATTTTTCTGTTTTTACTGTTAAATCAACAACCGATACATCTGCAGTTGGTATTCTAAAAGACATCCCTGTTAATTTTCCGTCTAATTCAGGGAT
>Ga0314774_1002436_pt1 | contig 10475 bp, 2 predicted proteins | sample MetaGCBIA2018_FD_204515 | JGI IMG/M metagenome (GOLD analysis project Ga0314774, IMG submission 204515) | Cryopeg brine microbial communities from Beaufort Sea near Barrow, Alaska, United States - CBIA 2018 | ecosystem: Environmental > Aquatic > Marine > Coastal | place: USA: Alaska | collected... | reverse complement strand
ACATTTACCAAAGTATTTTTGATTGTTAAACCCTGTCATGTAAGCCACTTCGGAAATATAGATATCATTCTTTTTAAGAAACTGGGCAGCGCGTTTTAGTCGTATTTTTTTTATGAAATTCACGGGTGTATCATTAATAATAACCTGCAATTTTCGATATAAATTAGCACGGCTCATGCCCACCTCAGACGCTAGATATTCTACACTTAATAAATTGTCGCCCATTGAATTTTCAATAATTTTGATAAGTTTTTTTATGAACTTATCGTCATTAGAATCTATATTAATTTCAGAGGGTTCTGTAGTTATAACTTTACTGAATTTCTCTTTAAGTTCTTTTCTTCTAATTAAAGTATTTCTAACTTTCCACTTTACAAATTCTAAGCTAAAAGGTTTTTCAATGTAGTCATCGGCTCCTAAAGCTAAACACTCAATTTTTGTTTCTTCTGAGTTTTTAGCAGTAAGCATAAAAATAGGAATGTTATTAATTTCCGGGTTATTTTTAACGCGCTTAAGCATGGATATACCATCTTCTACAGGCATTAGTATATCGCTAATGATAAGCAATGGGTTTTCTTTTATAATGTGTTCATAACCTTCTTTCCCATTTGATGCTTCTATAATATTAAATTCATCTTGTAATTCTTCTTTAACCATCCGTCTTAAATCCTCATTATCTTCAATAATCAAGACTTTTGGGTTTTTATGTTCTTTTGAATTTACTTTAGCATTAAATTTTGAAGTAACTTCTTCAATAACCTGGAATTCCGAATTATTTATAAAACTCTTTTTTAAGGGTATAGCGGTTTTAATCAGTTCACTTTTACTAAATCTGTCTTTATTGATTGGTAGGTAAAATGTGAACTCGGTGAATACGTTTTCTTCACTTTCAACTGAAATTATTCCATGATGCCTCTCTATAAGTTTGTGAACCAATTCCATACCTATTCCGGTGCCAGGTATTTGATTACTGTTTGATTTTGTGGCTTGGTAGTAGCGATCAAAAATAAACGGCAAGTCTTTTTTGGAAATACCCATACCATTGTCTCTAACTACACATTTAATATACGTGTTTTTTTCTAAATCTAAACCTTTTATATTTCCATCCTTAGCGTTTACTTGTTGAAGGCTAACTGTAATTTCACCCTTTTCTTTGGTGTATTTAAAAGCATTTGATAAGAGGTTGAAAAGCGTTTTTTCTAAAATATCCACATCATACCAACCTTTAATTTCTACTTCACTATAAATAAATTCATATTTGATTTCATGAATTCTGGCAAAATCATTAAAACTATCTTTTATGATACTAAAGTCTTTGGCAATATCGTTTTTTGATATGCTTAATTTGAATTTACCCACATCAAATTTTCTAATATCCATTATTTGATTTATAAGCCGGTGCATTCTAAGTGTGTTGTTGTATATACGTTGAGAGGTATGGGGACTTAATGTAAATTTTTTTTCCTTTATAACTTTTTCAATAGTTCCTAGAATTAACGATAATGGTGTACGCAATTCATGGGAAATATCAGTAAAGAAAACCATCTTCATTCTATTATGCTCGTTGTCTTTTTCTCTACTAATGGTTTCTTTAACTAAATTCTTTTTTAGATTATACCATCTGCGAATAAGTATAGAACTTATAATAATTATTAAAGTGGCTAATAACCAATAGCAAAAAATAGCCCAATTGCTTTTCCAAAAGGGTGGTTTTATTTTAAAATTAAGTATTGTAGGAGTTTCATTCCAAATACCATCGCTATTAGAACTTTTTACTTTAAATATATATTCTCCAGGAGATAGATCGTTATAATTGGCATTTCTGTTTGAAGCATTCGTAAAAACCCAATAATCATTTAATCCTTCTAAAGTATAGGCATATTCATTTTTGTTTGGAATGGTTAAATCTAACGAAGAGAAATTAACCACAATATTGTTTTGGTCATAGGGCAGTATAATTGGACTTTTCGAATTGACATTAATTTTATTAGTGAGATTTAATTCTGAATTTGTGCCATTATTATTTGTAGCTCCCAGGGTAGAAAAGCGTGTAATTACAGTAGTTGGAATAATGTCTTTTTGTGAAAAGTTATTTGGGTTAACTGTATAAAAGCCATTCGGACAGCCAAAGTAAAGTTTTTCTTTGTTGTTACTTGACGAACTGGAATTGTATGTAAATTCACTTTCTACAATACCATCTTCATCCCCAAAAGGAATAAATTTTTCGTTTAAAACATCAAAACGTACTAAACCGTTTTTTGTGCTCATCCAAATGTTATTACCACTATCTTCTTGAATTGCACATACCGTGATGGTTTTTATAGAACTATTAGTATTGCCAAAATGCTCAAAGCTATTAGTTGATTTTATGTATTTATTAAGACCTCCACCACGAGTTCCAATCCACACATTTTTTTTGCTATCTTCAAAAACACATAATATCGCGTTAGATGTAAGTCCGTCTTCCACTGAAGGTAAATATTCTTCAAAAGTTTCATTGTTTAGGTTGACTTTGAACAAGCCTTCACCTCTTGTGCCAATCCACAATTCGTTATCCTGTGTTAATAAGATATTAGAAATATGTGCCTTCGCTAATTTAGTAATTATTCTTTTTTTAAATTTGGAAAGTTCATTTTCTGAGTTTAATATTCTAATGCCTTTACCCCAAATACCAATAATAATTTCATTTCCATTTATAACGGCTATATCTGTAATGTGAGCGTCAAAGGTTTTTACTTTAGTAACATTTAAATGATGCTTAACAGGTTTATATTCTTCAGTTTCATACAACGTATTGCCATTTGCTATGAGCAGGTTATCATTTTCATATCTTTTTTCAATAACATCAACGTTATTAAAAGGTAATGCAACTTTTTGATAGTTTTGGTTTCGTGGATTAAACCTATATAAACCATTTTGCATTCCAACTAAAACGGTGTTTCCAGAATAGTTGTAAATGGTGTTTGTCCTGGAGTTGTTAAATTTATTTACTTTGGGAATCTTATTATGTTCAAAAATTGAGGTTCTATTTATTTGTTTGTTAATACCTTTAGATGAGCCTATCCATAGGTTATTATAAGAGTCAAAAATCACAGAACTAATTTGATCGTTTAATAAATCTCCTTTAGAGTTGCCCTTTAAAAACACTGAGAAATTGTAGGAATTTTTAGTTCTTAAAGCCTTGATTAATCCTTGAGAAGTACCAATCCATATATTTTCATTACATGGGTTTATTGTTAAATCGTTTAATACACCATCTAATCCAAAAGGAATCATAATGTTGAGATATTGTTCTAGAATTTCTAAGGAATAATCAGTTTTATTGTAACCCAGAATATAAAGATCTTTATCCGTAATTGCTATAAATCGGTTATTTCCAAAAGTTTTTAGTGAGCGGATCGATTTCTTAAAGGTAGATGCTACATATTTGTTGTTTTTATCTAATATAAAGTTGCCTTCTGGAGTACCTATCCACTTTCTGCCAAAATTATCTTCAGATAGAGTGTTTATTTGTATATCAAATTTTAATAAGTTGGGATTGTCATAATTAAAATGGGAGTCTAGTTTGATTTTTCCCATATCTTCATTTGGTTCTATCAAAATCAAACCAGTATTTCTTGCATTTGCCCAAATATTTCCGTTTGCTGCCTTTTGTAAAACAGTCGAGGTGATATTTTTATAATAACCCTTAAATTTAACTTCATTCCTATTAAAGTGTATCAAGTAACTTTCACTACCTATCCAGAGGTTTTTATTGGCATCTTCAACAATTGAATTAATAGAATTGTTTGGTATAGAGTGAGGGTTAAAGACGTTATATTGATATTCTATCAACTCATTTCCATCATATTTATAAAGGCCGGTATTAGTGCCAATCCACAAAAATCCAAAACTATCTTCAAATAATACATTTATGCTTTTATTAAATGATTTGCCTTGAATATCTAACTCATTAAAGTAATGTTGGTTGGATTGTGATAGTGAAGAGTTATAGATTAGTACAAAACAAATAATCAACGAGCCTTTTATAAAATGTGATAAAGCATTGAATGTCATAAAATTAGGAGTATTTATGGACGTTAAATATTATATTTAGGTTTATTAACCATATAACTTTGAATTTGGGAATGCTCCATCATGCTGTTATCTACAAAAAAAAATAATAAACCTATGTAAATCAATAGGGGCAATAATGTTGCATTTGCGTAAAATTAATTTTTTTTGTTTAAAATGCAACATTTTTAGGTATAAAATGAGATTTATATAGTAGTTAAAGTTTATAAATTTGAAAAGTATCATTTATTTTTCTAACCCATAAACTAACTAAATTATGAAGCGCATGAAAATTCTTATTACTTTATTGCTGTTTTGTTTCAGTTTTATTCCTTTGCTGGCTCAAGGAATAGTTACCGGGACGATAACTGATGACTCTGGGCAGCCCTTACCTGGTGTGAACATACTTGTAGAAGGAACAAATACTGGTTCAATATCAGATTTTGATGGAATGTATTCTATAATAGGGAGCCCAAATAATGTTTTACAATTTTCTTTTATTGGTTTTATTACTAAAACAAGTACGATAGGAAATCAAACAGTTATTGATATCATCCTAAAGGAGGATTCAGAAGCCTTAGATGAGGTTGTGGTTATTGGTTATGGAACCTCATCAAAAAAGACTTTGGTATCAGCTGTAGCTTCTATAAAATCGGATGTATTCGAAAATCAGCCGGTTGCTCGGGTGGATCAAGCTCTTCAAGGAAGGGCAGCTGGTGTGGAAGTTACATCAAACAGTGGGGCGCCAGGTAGCGGAGCTACTATTAGAATTAGAGGTGCTAGTTCTATTAATGGAAATAATGACCCTTTGTTTGTAGTTGATGGATTTATTGCTGGATCTGGTTTTAACCTCAATAATATTAATGTTAACGATATTGAATCCGTAGAAGTTCTTAAAGATGCTACAGCACTTGCAATATATGGAACAAGAGGTGCTTCTGGAGTTATTTTATTATCCACCAAAACAGGTAAAGGACTTCCTTCTGGCAAGCCGACCATAAGGATTAATTCTTATGTTACAACTGAGATGTTGGCAAATAAAATAGAAATTCTTGGTGGGCAAGGTTACGTAGATTATTTAAATGAATCAGGTCAATTTGTGCCTGGTCCAGACGTTGATTTTAATGGTACCATGTTGCCTCTTGGATTAACAGATGCTTCATTACCACTACAATATGATGATCCTGGATCTGTGCCTACCACAGATTGGATAGACGAAGTGTCTCAATTGGGTACTATTTACAATACCGATGTTTCCATTACAGGAAATACTGAAACAGCTAATTATTATTCCTCAATGAGTTATTTTAAACAAGAAGGGGTTATAAAAAGTTCTGGATTAGAGAGGGTTACATTCAGAAATAATTTGGATGTAAGATTAACAGACCGTTTTAGTACAGGGGTTCGTTTAAATTTAAGCTCTTTTAAGAAAGAGAATAATAAGACGAATTTTGGACAGATAATATCCAGTGTATTGCCTGTAAGAACTATTTTTGATGACGATGGTAATTTTACCGGAACAAACCCAATTAGTGGGTCATTGCAAAGAAACCCTGTTGCTGATATTCAATTACGAGATGATCATGATTTGGTGACCAATATTATTGGTAATGCATATTTTGAATATGAATTAATTCAAGATTTAAAAATCAAAACAAATATTGGAGCTACGTTAAACTATTATAAAAATAATCAATATCAACCAGGAGCATTACCGGAAAGAATATTAAACAATAACATTGGTGGATTTGCGAGAGTAAGTACCAATCAGTCAAAAGATATTTTGAGCGAAACAACCATCAACTATTATAAGAAATTTGGAAATCACGTTATAAAACTACTGGGTGGGTTTTCTGCTCAAAAAATAACCTCCGAAGGCACCGATGCGTCTGCGGAAGGTTTTCCAAATGATGTGGTAAAATTCAATAATCTCTCATTAGGTTCAGATCCTGAATCATATCAAGTTGGTTCAGGTTATAGTCAAAGAACGTTATCCTCGGTTTTTGGGCGTGTTACATATTCTTATAATGATAAGTATGTTGCAACAATAGTGGGTAGACGAGATGGTTCCTCCGTTTTTGAAGAAGGAAATAAATATGCTTTTTTCCCTTCTGCAGGGGTAGCCTGGAACATTGATGAAGAAGCATTTATGGATAATGTTGATGCTATTAATACTTTAAAACTTAGGGCAAGTTTTGGTGAAGTTGGAGAACAAGGTGTAAATGCTTACAATTCATTTGATTTGTTTAATCCACAATTTAATTATTTTAATGAAACACTGGTTCCTGCAGTTATTTTGGATGCACCAGGTTCAACTAACCTGCAATGGGAAACTACAGAGCAATTGGATTTAGGATTAGAGCTTGGGTTATTTAATAATCGAGTAATATTTGAGGCGGGCTATTATAAGAAAACAACTAAAGATTTATTGCTTTTTAGAGATTTACCTAATACAGCTGGTAATAGGGTTTTAGAAAATGTAGGAAGTGTTGAAAATAAAGGCTTTGAATTTTTATTAGATACTAAAAATATAGATAAAAATGATTTCAGATGGAATTCTACACTTACTGTTTCCGCTAATAAAAGCAAAGTCCTGGATTTAGGTACTGAAGAGTTTATTAATATACAATCAACCGGAAATCAAGGGGGACCATCAGCAAGATTAATAGTTGGGCAACCTATGCCGGTATTTTATGTAGCAGAGTATTTGGGAACGTATAAAGATCCGCAAGAAATTATTGATGACCAGGCCGAAGGCCGTGCATTCCTTGGAAGCCCAAGATATAGGGATGTTAATGAAGATGGGGTAATAAATCAAGACGATTACAGTGTGGCAGGTAGCCCACAACCAGATTTTTATGGAGGGTTTAGGAATACCTTTTCCTATAAAGGATTAAGTTTAGATATTTTCTTTCAAGGTTCTTACGGAGGAGAGATATTTAATATTGTTACACAAACATCAGTATTTGGGCGTGGAGATGAAAATGTAGATCCAAGAGTTTTAGATAGATGGATTCAAGGTGTAAATGAAACTTCCAATATACCAAGAGCTGGGACCTCTGCCAGCTTATTTAATCCCAATAGCACTTTAAATGTTGAGGACGGCTCTTTTTTAAGATTACAAACTGCAACATTGGCTTATGATATTCCTGTTGAAAAAGTAAGAATGGAAAATACGGTTAAATCTTTAAGCGTATTTGTAACAGGGAGAAACTTATTGTTGATTTCTGATTTTAAATTAGGTGACCCAGAGGTTAATAATTTTGCAGCAGGAAGCGGATTTGGGTCTGTTTCACAAGGTTTTTCAGGTGGAGCTTATCCTTATGCAACTAGTATAAGTGTAGGAGTAAAAATGGAATTTTAATAAAAAACATTAAGCAATGAAAAATTTAATAACTAAGATAAGCCTATTGCTTTTCGGAATTCTCTTATTAACCGGATGTGATACGTTTTTAGAAGAAGACTTAAGAGATCAAATAGCAACAGATAATTTTTTTAAAAACGATCAGGAAGCGATATTAGCAACGAACGGTTTATATAGAATATTGCATAGAGGTAGTTTGTATAAAACTCGTGGTTTGGATAATTATTATGTAAACGGGGCAGATGAAGTAGGGCCTAGTAGAAATGTAAATGGGGAGATCCATAATTATTTAATAGCAGAAGGCGTAGCAGATGGTAATGGAACCTGGGCTTCTTTATACGAAATAGTTAGAAACTCTTCACTTTTTATAACAAATATTGAAGGTAATGAAAACCTATCTGAAGAAGTCAGAAATCGAACATTAGGAGAATGCCTTTTTATTCGTTCTTTAGCCTATTTTCACTTAACAAATTTATGGGGTGATGTACCTTACTTTAGGGAATTATTACCCCTAGCCGAATTAGGAACATTAGAACGGTTTTCAAAAGATCAAATAAGATCAGATATGAAAGATGATCTTTCCAGGGCTATTGAGCTTTTGCCAAATTCATATTCTGGAGGAGATTTAGGAAGAGCGAGTAAATGGGCGGCAGCAGCTTTAAAAGCAAAGTTTCATTTATTTGATAAAGAATGGGCATTAGCTAAAAGTGAATGCGATAATATAATTGATAATTCGCCACATACATTATTAGACGATTTTTCCTCTGTATTTGACCAATCCGATTTAAACAATCAGTATAACGCTGAGCAGATCTTTGCTATTGATTTTACAACCGATGGTCTTTTTGGAGACGCTTCCACACAGCGTACAGATGATTATAACCCTAGGTTACGTGATGAACCAAATAACAGAAATAATAGGCCAGGGGGGCCGGGCACACCAGCACGATGGGAATTATTACAGGCGGATCTTCAAGCTGTTAATCAGGATATGTCTGGCTTTGGCTGGGCTATACCTTTGCCGCAGATTGCCGATCAAAATAATTGGGATCCAGATGATTTAAGATATGATGCTACTATAGCTACAGAGTATTTAGGATATGAATTAAGTTTTCCATATTTCAGGAAAAACTGGAACTTGGACAATTCATCTCCAAGACAAAATCACAATGAAAACTATATCGTTTTCCGTTTAGCTGATATTTATTTGATGGCTGCTGAAGCTGAAAACGAATTAAACGGACCCAATAATGCTTTTCCTTATGTAAATAAAGTTCGGGAGCGTGCTTTCGAACCGGATAAGCCATGGTCTGGATTATCCCAATCTGGATTTAGAGAAGCTATGTACGATGAGCGTAAATATGAGCTAAGTACAGAAGGTTATAGAAGAATGGATTTAATTAGATGGGGCATATTATTAGATGTAGTAAGCACCGTAGAACATAGAGCCTGGAATAACCCAGCAGCAAATATAAAACCTTATCACGTTTTATTGCCAATTCCACAAGACGAGATTTTGCTTAATCCAAATCTTCTCAATTCAGACCAAACAAATAATGGTTACAGATAATATACTAATATAAATTATTAATGTCTTTAAATATAAGGATAAAGGATCCTCCTTTATCCTTAATAATTATTCAACCCAAATGATGAAAAAAATAACAAGCTTTAGTTTAGCAATATTTTTATCGATAGTTTTTATTTCTTGCAATTTTACAAGTAATAAATCTTCTTTAGCAAAAGAGCATAACGAAACAAACGCGCCCATTAACAAGCCTAATATTATTTATATTCTCGCAGATGACCTTGGTTATGGAGATTTGAGTTCTTATGGACAAGAAAAGTTTGTAACACCAAATATAGATAAGTTAGCCTCGCAAGGAATGCTATTTACACAACACTATTCTGGAAGTACTGTTTGTGCACCTTCTCGTTCTGCACTTTTAACAGGTATGCATACTGGTCATACTGTGGTTAGGGGCAATAAAGAAATCATGCCCGAAGGTCAATATCCTATTCCAGATAACACCTATACTTTAGCTGAAGCTATGAAAAAAGCAGGATATACCACTGGTGCTTTTGGAAAATGGGGACTAGGTTTCCCCGGTTCGGAAGGCGATCCAACAAACCAAGGATTCGATACTTTTTTTGGGTACAATTGTCAGCGTTTGGGGCATAACTATTACCCAGATCATTTGTGGTCCAATAGAGACTCAATTGTTCTAAAAGAAAATGAAGGATTCTTAAAAGGGATGTATGCACCAAGTTTAATTCATGAGAAAACCTTACAGTTTATTGAGAAAAACAGTGACAAACCTTTCTTTGCTTATGTAGCGTCTATTATTCCACATGCGGAATTAGCAGCACCAGAATCCTTAATAAAAAAATATAGGAACAAATTTTTACCAGAGGAAAAATATGAAGGAGTAGATGATGGCCCTGAGTATGGAATAGGCGGATATGGATCACAAAAGGAACCTCATGCGGCATTTGCGGCCATGATAGATTTGTTAGATCAGCAGGTTGGTGAAATAATGGATAAAGTAGACGAGCTTGGAATAGCAGATAACACTATAATAATTTTCACATCAGATAATGGTCCACATACCGAAGGAGGCGCAGATCCAGAATATTTTAATAGCAATGGCCCATTTAAAGGAACCAAAAGAGATTTATATGAGGGAGGTATAAGGGTGCCAATGATTGCAAAGTGGCCTGGAAAAATTGAAGCGGGAAGTGCCTCAAACCATATTTCTGCATTTTGGGATATATTCCCAACCTTTTCTGATATTATAGGGATTAACACACCCGACAATGTAGACGGAATTTCTTTTTTACCTGAACTATTAGGTGATAAGAAAAATCAAAAAGAACATGATTATTTATATTGGGAATTTCATGAAAAAGGTGGGAGACAAGCTGTTAGAAAGGGCGATTGGAAGGCCGTTAAATACAATGTTCTTAAAAATCCAGATGCACCATTAGAACTTTATAATCTTTCAAACGATAAGGGCGAGAATAACGATGTAGCGGGTCAATATCCAGACATTGTTGC
>Ga0314774_1002434_pt1 | contig 10489 bp, 12 predicted proteins | sample MetaGCBIA2018_FD_204515 | JGI IMG/M metagenome (GOLD analysis project Ga0314774, IMG submission 204515) | Cryopeg brine microbial communities from Beaufort Sea near Barrow, Alaska, United States - CBIA 2018 | ecosystem: Environmental > Aquatic > Marine > Coastal | place: USA: Alaska | collected... | reverse complement strand
CTGAAGAGAACCAATTCTATGGATTTGTCGTACCATAAATCGCTTATAATTTTAATAAATTCAACCGAGGCGCGTCTCCTATCGGTTTGAAATGCAAGTTCCTTTTCGTAAACTTCGTTAATTCCCATAATTTTACAGCGTTGAGTTTTTGTTTAAACACTGTAAAAGTATTGATTTCAAACGTTTTCGTAGGGTATTTTCAGGGAAAAATTCACCCATTGTTAGGTATATAACCGGTGATAAAAATAAGCTTGTTTTACCTCCAGATATAGGTTTGTTCTTCCCCTTGTTGGTTTAGAAAAGTGACGCTTATGGGGTCTGAAGTTTCTTTTGAATTTAAAATATTTTTTACACCCGCAATATTCATAACTTTCCTGCCGTTAATTTTTGAAATTATCACTCCTAACAAGGCCTGGTATTGTTTTTCAGCTTTGATTGTACCTACAACTTTCACCCCGTTTTTGGTATTGAATTCCTTGAGATCATCCTCAGAAGCATTGGTTATTTCCAAGCCTATTGGTTCAATCAGGAAAGTTTCATATTTGGTCAATATCACTTCTACTTTGCGCTCATTTCCTTTTCTAAATAGACTTACAACTACAGTTTCACCAGGTCTTTTTGAGTTGATATAACCGGTTAGATCAGACATTTTCCTGATCTCTATATTGTCTATTTGTTTTATTACATCGCCTGTTTTGATTCCTGCTTTTGAGGCTCCACTTTCTGAATCTACTGCAGCAACAAATACACCCTGACTGGTGTTGATATCAAATTGTTTTGCGATTTCCGTATTCATATCACTTCCGCGAATTCCTAAAATGCCCTGCTGCACATTCCCATATTCCATGATATCCTCTACAATTTTTCGGGCGTTGTTGGAAGGAATGGCAAAACTATATCCTATATAACTTCCTGTTTGGGAGGAGATGGCTGAATTGATACCTATTAACTCCCCGTTTATATTTACCAAAGCACCACCGCTGTTTCCAGGATTTATGGCAGCATCAGTCTGAATAAAAGATTGTGGGGAACCATCATTTAAATTTATATCCCGGGCCTTAGCGCTTATAATTCCAGCCGTTACGGTAGAAGTTAGGTTAAATGGATTTCCAACAGCCAATACCCATTCCCCTAATTTGATGTTATTTGAATTTCCGAAGACGAGAAAATCCAGATCACTGGCATCTATTTTTAGGAGGGCAATATCTGCCTTGGGGTCCGTACCAATAACCTCTGCTTTGTAATTCTTATTGTTATTTAATGTCACCTGAATTTCACTTGCGCTGGAAATAACGTGATTATTTGTAATAATATAACCGTCTGGAGAAATAATGACCCCGGAACCCACACCCTGTAAAATTTTTCCGTTATTCTGGCCGTAATAATAATATTCCCAAATACTGCCGGGCTTATTAAATACTGCCAAATTCTTTACGTTTACAACCGCATGTACCGTCTTTTCAGCAGCTTCGGTAAAATCGGCATTTGTACCATATAAATTGGAGCCATAAGAAACGGGTAAGATCCCGGTTTTGGTTTCGGCAACAGTATTTTCCTGAAAGAATGGATGGTTCTCTTCAATAAATAATTTATAGGAACCTAACGTGAGGACTCCTCCCAGCATTGAAATCAGTAATAAAATTGCAAAATTTTTCATGTTATTTTCAATATTTTTTCGAAGATGTTATTCTAAAATTAAAGTTTTCAAATTCTTTCTGCTAATCTTTAACGGGCTATTAACAATATAGAAATACGCCATATTGTTGTACCTTTGGCTTGTTTAAATAAAGCTATGAAACTTAATTTTTATAAATACCACGGAACAGGAAACGATTTTATAATGGTTGATAACCGTATGTCATCCTTCCCCAAGAATGATACCAATTTGATCCATGAGTTATGCCATCGCCGGTTTGGAATTGGTGCAGATGGTCTTATTTTATTGGAGCAGCCACTAAATCATCAGGAGGATTTCAAAATGGTATATTATAATGCCGATGGAAATCAAAGCAGTATGTGTGGGAATGGAGGAAGATGTTTGGTGGCATTCGCCAAATTCCTGGGGGTCTTTGAAAACGAAGCTGTTTTTAGCGCGATAGATGGTCAGCATAAAGGGATTGTAAAAGATGGGATAGTAAGCCTTAAAATGAAAGATATTTCATCTGAAAATTTAAATGAAAAGGAATTATTTTTAGATACGGGGTCGCCTCATCATATTTTATTTTCAGAAGAAGTTGGGGATATAGATGTCAAAAAAGAAGGTGCAATAATTCGCTATTCAGATAAATATGAAAGTGATGGAGGAACAAATGTCGATTTTGTGCAGCAAACCGGGGAGGATTCCTTTTTGGTGCGCACCTATGAACGCGGGGTAGAAGATGAAACTTTTTCTTGCGGGACCGGGGTAACAGCGGTGGCACTTGCGGTTCATGCCGTTGGAAAAACCAAGGCTACAACTGTGCATCTTGAAACTCCCGGAGGAAAATTAACTGTTTCTTTTGAAAAAGAAGGGGAAAATTTTAAGAATATATGGCTTACAGGACCCACAAAGAATGTGTTTAAGGGAGTAATAGAATGCTGACTTTAAGAGGGGATAAAGTTTGTTTAAGGGCTTTGGAGCCTGAGGATCTTGATTTTATTGTGGAAGTAGAAAATTCTGAAGAATTTTGGGAAATAAGTGCTACACGAGTGCCCTATTCAAAGTATTTAATAAAAAAATATTTACAGAATTCTCACAGGGATATTTATGAAGTCAAGCAGGTGCGATTGATGATTTGCGATCTGGAAAAAAACCCGATAGGTTTAATCGATATTTTTGACCTTGAACCAAAAGACCGGAGGGCCGCGTTGGGAATTTTAATTGTCAATGAAACCGAAAGAGGGAAGGGCTACGGTGCCGAAGTGCTGTCTTTAATTTGTAATTACTGTTTCAAGCACCTTGATTTACATCAGGTTTATGCTAATGTGACCGAAGATAATCTCGCAAGTATTAATCTTTTCGAAAAAAATAAATTTGTGAGGGTTGGTGTTAAAAGAGATTGGGTCATTGCAGGCGGAAAATTTAAAAACGAGATATTATATCAACTGATCAATAATGTACATTAAAAAAATTCTTCTGATTACCGCCCTTCTAGGCCTTGTTGCCCTAGGTATTTTTAGCTATATAATTTACAACAAAATTTTTTCTCCAAATACGGTTTTTGAAGACGAAACCACCACGGTTTTTATTCCTACAGGTGCAAATTATGAAAGCGTTCTTGACAGCTTAAAACCAAAATTAAAGAGTTTGAATGCTTTTGATCTTGTTGCTCAAAAAATGGATTTTTCCTTAAATGTGAAAGCCGGGAAGTTTATACTTGGAAAAAACATGAGCAACTATCAAATTGTTAAGGTTTTGAGAGGCCGTAGCATTCCTGTTAAAGTAATATTTAACAATCAGGAGCGATTAGAAGACCTTGCAGGAAGAATAGCAACCCAAATTGAAGCAGATAGTTCAGACTTGATTCAAGCGATGATGGATGAAGAATTCCTGTCGCAAAACAATTTTACCAAGGCCAATGCCCTTTCCATGTATATTCCAAATCAATATGAGTTTTATTGGAATACTTCAGCAGAAGGATATCGGGATAGAATGTTAAAAGAATATCAAATTTTCTGGACACCGCAGCGTTTGAAAAAGGCAGAGGAAATCAATTTAACTCCTTCTGAAGTTACGGTAATAGCATCAATAGTTCAAAAGGAAACAGCCAAAACAGATGAGCGTGCAAGGGTAGCTGGGGTTTATATGAATCGTTATAAGAACGGTTGGAAACTGGATGCCGATCCCACCGTGATTTACGCATTAAAACTCCAAAAAGGAGATTTTGACACAGTTATAAAACGAGTGCTATATAAAGATTTGACAATTAATTCTCCTTACAATACATATTTATACAAAGAATTACCTCCTGGCCCTATTGCAATGCCGGATATTTCTTCCATAGACGCAGTTCTTAATTATGAGGTTCACAAATATTTCTTTTTCGTGGCCGATGTTGAAAATTTTGGTTATCACAAATTTGCCGAAACTTTAGCCCAGCACAATCGCAATAAGCGGGCTTATGTACGATGGATAAACGAACAGGGAATTAACAGGTAATTGCTAATTTATTCATAAATTAGCAATTACCTGTTAATTGTTTTTTTTAGTCTTTTAGCAGGGTTTAAAGGGGACTCAAATCCTTTAGTAATTATTTAACAATCTGTATATCAAATTATTAAAATTTGTTGTATCTTTGCACGGCGAAATTGAAAGGGGTCCATTTGACTATCAACTTTTCAGAATCAATAAATTATGAGAAGGAAAATTGTAAAATTTTCAGTTCTACCAGCAGTTGTAGCAGGATTTATGTTTTTGAGTTTTTCAACCAAAAAAGTTGCGAATTTAAATATGTACGCTACAACCACTAATCACACCTTTGAATCCACGGTTCCTTCTTTAGAGGAAGACGCCTTATTTGAAGAACCTGTTATAAAGGTCATTCCCAAATTAGGGAAATCCTATATTGGTTTTAAGGAAGCTGTAGCTTTTAAAGAATCCCGCGGGAATTATAAAACCGTGAACGAGTATGGTTATATGGGAAAATATCAATTTGGAAAAGGCACCTTGGATTTAATTGGAATACGCGATGCCAAATTATTCTTAGAAAGCCCGGAGCTTCAGGAAGCGGCATTTTATGCCAATGCATCCAGGAACAAATGGATATTAATAAGGGATATAGCTCGATTTGAAGGAAAAAAGATCAATGGAATTGAGATTACCGAATCGGGGATTCTGGCAGCAGCACATTTGGCCGGACCGGGTAGTGTCAAAAAATATTTGAGAAGTTGGGGTGCCAATTCCTTTAGCGATGCTTTTGGAACTACTATTGGCTATTATATAAAGAGATTTGGTGGTTACGACACCTCCTTCGTGCAACCTGACAGAAAAGCAAAAGCTATTATTGACAAGGCTTAAAGTTCTTTCTGAATAACAAAAATAGTAGGCCTTTTATGAAGGTCTATTTTTGTTTTTCCCCAATCGTAAATTGATTTAGTGACAATAATTTCTGAAGACAAAGTTAAATCACAAGCAATGCAAAGCTGCGTTGCCGGATTGAGGATTTGTTTCATGTCTTCCAGCAAATTGTTGTTCCGATAAGGGGTTTCAATAAATATTTGTGCCTGATTTTTTTCTGAAGAAATTCGCTCCAGACTTTTAAGCTCGTGTTTCCTATCTTTCTTGTCTATAGGAAGGTACCCGTGAAATGTAAAACTCTGCCCGTTCATCCCGCTTCCCATCATTGCAAGTAAAATGGAAGAAGGTCCTACTATTGGGATGACCCTAATTCCCATTTGGTGTGCGATCTTCACTATTTCAGCCCCGGGATCGGCTATTCCCGGACATCCAGCTTCACTTAAAAGACCAACATCCAGACCTTCTTTACAAGGTTCTAAAAAGGAAGACAGCATACTTTTATCTGTAAACTTATTGAGAATGCTCAATTTTAGAAGTGGCTGACTTTTTTCAGGAACGACTTGTTTTATGGATTTGCGGGCAGTCTTTTCGTTTTCAACAATATAATAATCTACTCTTTCAATTATTTTGGTAACTGAAATGGGAAGAACTTCAATTGGATTTGATTCCCCTAAAGTAGTAGGAATTAAATATAATTTACCGGAATACTTAAAGGGAGCTTGAGCCATGAAGATTGAAAATTGTAATTTAATTGAGAAAAATAAAACGTTAAGTTTACATTAGTTTGGCTGCAATAATTTTGCAGGCCTCTTCCAGCATCTTGTAAACATTTTTAAAACCCAGTTCACCTCCCTGGTAAGGATCAGGGACATCGACATTTTCTCCGGGAAAAACTTCATTCAAAATAAGATACACCTTTTTTTTATCTTCTTCATTTCTCGCCAGGGAAATTACATCAGCAAAATTGAAATTGTCCATTACGTAAATAAGGTCAAACCTTTCAAAATCTTCAGATTGAAATTGCCTTCCACGTTGGTTGGAGATATCCAGGCCATTACGCTTTGCAACCGCGATAGAACGGGAGTCGGGCATATCGTTTATGTGATAATCCCCCGTACCTGCAGAGTCCACGTGGACTTTTTCCGGATTAACCTTGGACTTTAGAATTCCTTCGGCTAAAGGTGATCGGCAAATATTACCCAGACACACCATCAAAACGTTGGTTTTCATAAAAAGAATATTAGAATATTATAAGGTTAGTTTTTTATTAAGGTCCTCAACAAATTTTTTGAATTGTTTATCGGTAGCCGCAAGATTATTTACTGTTTTGCAGGCATGAAGAACGGTAGCGTGATCGCGTTTTCCTATTTGACTCCCAATACTTGCCAAGGAAGCTTTTGTGAATTTTTTGGAGAAAAACATAGCCAATTGTCTTGCTTGAACAATGTGGCGTTTACGGGTTTTAGATTGCAGTGTTTCTACATCCATCTGGAAATAGTCACTCACAATTTTTTGAATGTAATCTATTGATACTTCCCGCTTGGTGTTTTTTACGTAATTGTCTACTATCTTTTTTGCCAGTTCCAGAGTGATGTCTTTTTTATTAAAAGACGAATGGGCGATAAGTGAAATAATTGCACCTTCCAGTTCCCTGATATTGGTTTTGATATTATTTGCCAAAAACTCAACAATGTCTATGGGCATTTCTACCCCATCCCTGTATAGTTTGTTTTTTATAATAGAAACACGGGTTTCAAAATCAGGGTTTTGAAGCTCTGCAGAAAGTCCCCATTTAAACCGTGACAACAAGCGTTGCTCTATGTCCTGCATATCTACGGGAGCTTTATCGCTTGTTAAAATTACCTGTTTTCCATTTTGGTGCAGATGGTTGAAAATGTGGAAAAACACATCTTGTGTTCCTACTTTTCCCGAAAGCAGCTGAATGTCATCTACTATAAGGATATCAATAATTTGATAAAAGTGAATAAAATCATTCCGGTTGTTCTTCTTTACAGACTCTATATACTGTTGCGTAAATTTTTCAGCAGAGATATAAAGAACGGTTTTTTCAGGATGTTTATCTTTAATTTCAACCCCAATAGCGTGACCCAAATGTGTTTTTCCTAATCCAACTCCTCCAAAAATAAGCAATGGATTAAATGAAGTGCCGCCAGGTTTATTGGCAACTGCCAGCCCGGCCGATCGCGCCAAACGGTTTGAATCGCCTTCAAGGAAATTCTCGAAATTGTAATTTGGATTTAGTTGAGACTCTATTTTTATATTCCTGATCCCGGGAATGATAAAAGGATTTCTTAGTTCTGCACTTTTGCTTTTCACAGGAACATCCACTTCCTGTGAAACCATATGGCTTCGTTGGGTGCTTGGGATTTTTTCTGTAAATGGAAGTTTGTTCCCGTAGGTGTTTTCCATTTTGATCACATAAACCAATTTGGCTTTTTCACCTAATTCTTTAGTGAGGGAAACCTTCAACAATTTTACGTAATGCTCTTCCAGCCATTCATAAAAAAATTTGGAAGGAACTTGTATGCTCAACGCACAATCTGTAAGTTTTACTGCTTGGATGGGTTCGAACCAGGTTTTGTAGGCTTGTGGGGTTATGTTATCTTTGATAAAAGCTAGACAGCTATTCCAAACTGATTGCGCAGTTTTTGACATGCTATAAATTTGGTTTAATATTGGTTAATAGTTGGTCCTAAAGTGGTTGGAAAAATATTCCCATTCAAATTTCAGAAGGACAAATATGTGAACAAATTATGTAATAAAAAAGTCATTTGCCCCTTGACTTTTAATAAAAATTTATGCATACTTTCTTCCGAGTTTGAATATACAAAAAGCAATTTTAAAAAACTGATTTATTTCTTATGAAAAGACAACAAACCTATGTTAAAGTTAGATATTCCGAAACCGATCAAATGGGAGTGGTATATCACGGCAATTATGCCCAATATCTTGAAATTGCCCGTTTAGACTGGCTTGATCAACTCGGGATATCCTATAAGTCTATGGAAGAACAAGGAGTTATGCTTCCGGTTTATGAAATGGAATTTAAATTTATTAAACCTGCAAAATTTGACGATATTTTAAGAATTGAAACCAATTTACATGAAATTCCCAGGGTTAAAATTGAATTTAATTATACCGTCTATAATCAGGAAAACGAACTGATAACAAAGGCTACTACGGTTTTGGTTTTTATGGATGCAAAAACAAAACGCCCTATTCGGTGCCCTGAATATATTTTGGAAAAGCTGGAGAATTAATCCTCTAAATTTTTTATTTCAACTTTATAGATCGCCTCGAATTTTTTAAAAATTTCTTCGGCAATTTTTTTTCTTACCGAAATATGGATCTCACAGTTCAGTTCCAACTTTTGTTCAGTGATATTTAAATTGTGCTCTTTGATTACCCGCATCACTAAATTCATCTCGGGATAATCAAATTTTATCAAAAAAACCTCGTCTATGGTTCTCTTGACGATCTTGCTGTTTTCCAATGCCATTTGGGCTGTGGTTTTATAGGCGTTTATCAGGCCGCCCACCCCTAGTTTTATACCGCCATAATGCCTCACTACAACTATTAAAAGATTGGTGACATCAAAAGATTGAATTTGCCCATAAATTGGCATTCCAGCTGTATTTGATGGTTCACCATCATCATTGGCCCTAAAATGGTGGATTTCCTTGCCAATTTGCCAGGCGTAGCACCAATGTCGTGCCTGGTGATGTTTTTTCTTTAAATCTTCGATATGTACTTTAGCCTCCTCCTCTGAGGTTATCGGGAAAGCGTATCCAAAAAACTTGGAGTTTTTATCTTTGAACAGAACTTCTTCCGAAGCTTTTGTAATGCATTTGTAAGTATCTTTCAAATCGATTTAATCATTTTAGATTTAATTTCCCGTTCCATAAGCAAAGTGATGCCTCGTTACTCTTTTCTTTTTTTTTGGAGTTTGGTGCTTGGAATTTGGAATTTTACTTTAGCCGTTGGCAACCAGTAAAATACTGATAATGGCCAGTGCAATTCCAATCCAGTTTTTGAGAATTAACCTTTCTTTGAACAACGCAATTCCCAGAATAGTAGAAACCAATACAATAGCGACATTATTGATTGTAAAAATGGAGGAACTTTCAAATCCTTCACTTCTTAAGGCCATTACCAAAAAATAGATCGAAAAGAAGTTAGGTATTCCCAATGCGATCCCGCCCAAAATATTTTTACTTGTAATTCTCAATGTACCCATAAAACCCTGAACAACCAAAACTCCGGTCCCAATAGTTCCTGCAACAAAAAAAATGGTTGAGGAGAAAAGAGCCACATCTGATTTGTTTACATAGCTGGATTCCAAAAATTTTAGGCTTGTATCAATAATTCCACTTCCCAAAAAAACCAAAATTGGAAATATCAGGTTTTTCTTTTTTATGGCTATCCCGTTCCTGCTTTTAAGCGAGGTTAAATAAACCGCGGCCAAAGCCAGGACAATCCCTATAATTTTTACAATGCCGGAACTCTCTTTGAAATATAAGATGCCAAATAAAACCGGTATAGCAACCGACATTTTTGTAGCTACAGAAACAACCGAAAGTCCGCTGCGCTGAGTGGTGATCGCAGCCAGGTTAAAAACAAGAATAAACAATACGCCCAAAATTAATGTTCCGGGAAACCAGGGTTTTAAGGGAACTTGGGTAATATCAGCCTCTTTTATAAAAACAAAAAAACCTACTGTACAGGCGATGAAATAATTGAATACAATCGCCTGGAACGTATTTAAACCAAACTTTTTAAATAATTTAAAAAGAACAAAAATGAAGCTCGATGATAAAATACTGAGCAAGAGATATATCAAAAGAATTCTTTATTTGAGTTGAAAAGGTCGATAATATCCTCCATTGCAGGATCAATATTCCAGGTGTTAATTCCCAGTGCCGCCGCCGCTTCGGTATTTATTTTGGTGTCGTCAATAAAAAGGCATTCTTCGGGTTTTAGATCGTGCTTTTTAAGTACAAATTCATAAATTTCAGAATCCGGTTTCCTGAAATTTATTTCGTGAGAAAAATAAAACGCATCAAAACACGCGACAAATTCTTCAAAAAACGGGATATTTTCTTTAACCCAATTTATATGTAACTCATTGGTGTTGCTCAACAGGATCAATTTATAATATTTTTTTTCTGAAAGTAATTTTAGAAAAGTGTATCTATATTTTGGAAAATCGATTAAAATAGCATTCCAGGCAGCTGTAATTTGAGGCTTGTTTAAAGAGGAAAAAGATTTTAAATATGAAGCTAAAAAAGCATCAGAAGAGATCAATCCCTTTTCATAATCCATGTTTGTCTGAAGTAGTCCTTCAGATAGATCTTCAATTTTTAATTTTCGCATTTCCCTAATAGTGGCCGACTTGTCTAAATTGATAAAAACGTCGCCAAAATCAAAAATAAGTGTTCTAATCATTTGTATAAATTTTTAATTGATCTCCAG
>Ga0314774_1002433_pt1 | contig 10490 bp, 12 predicted proteins | sample MetaGCBIA2018_FD_204515 | JGI IMG/M metagenome (GOLD analysis project Ga0314774, IMG submission 204515) | Cryopeg brine microbial communities from Beaufort Sea near Barrow, Alaska, United States - CBIA 2018 | ecosystem: Environmental > Aquatic > Marine > Coastal | place: USA: Alaska | collected... | reverse complement strand
TGTAAGCGACTGAAGCCGAGAGAGCTGCCATTATTGAACCAATCTGACAAGTGCACTGAATGGCGCGTCAAGTTGGCGTTTTAATCAAAAAACCGTGTCAAGAACTTTTTTGCTGAATAGTTACCAAATCGTTAAAAAACTGTTGAATGCTGATTTTAGCTGTGGTATAAAACTCTGTAAATTCAATGAGCTAAATGGACTCTGGAGGTCTGGGTTATGACCAAGGCAGACTTGGTAGAAAACATATATCAAAAAACGGGTTTCTCGAAGAAGGATTCTGCTGACATTGTAGAGACCGTTTTTGATCTTATCAAAACAACCCTTGAAGATGGTGACAAGATCAAAATTGCCGGTTTCGGCAATTTTGAGGTTAAGGAGAAAGCGACCCGTCGCGGTCGTAATCCCCAAACCGGTGATGAAATCAAGATCTCATCGCGCAGAATACTCACTTTCAAGCCGAGCCAGGTTCTCAAAAACTCTATCAATGACGTTTAGGCTCAGATTGCCAGCAGATCATGATAGATCTACAAATCCCTGATAAGCTCTATTTTAAAATTGGAGAAGTTGCTGAATTTGCCTCTGTGAAGCCGCATGTGCTTCGCTATTGGGAATCTGAATTCAGTGCTTTTCGCCCCTCCAAAAGCCGCAACAAGCAACGTCTCTATACCCGCAAAGATATCGAACTTGTCCTTCATCTCAAAGACCTCTTGCATAAGCAAGGTTTTACAATTGCCGGTGCTAGAAAAAAATTGCGCGAGGAATCACGAAAAAAAAGCGTGACGGCATCGACACCTGAAGTTGATTCTGATGACAGTCAGATGTCTCTCCCTCTGGTTTCTGGCTACGATAGTCGCATGTTGACTGAAATTATTGGCGATCTGGTTGCTCTGCGTGATTCGCTGGATAAACCTGTCACTGAAAACAAATCTTGAGGTCTCTCCCTTTGTTAATAATGGTCACTAATGATGACGGCATCCATTCCTATGGTTTGCAGGCTTTAGCGAAAAGCCTCTCTTCGCTTGGCACTATTGTCGTTGTTGCCCCGGATCGAGAGCGGAGTGCGGTCGGTCATTCCCTGACCCTGCATTCGCCCTTGCGAGCCGATGAGCTTTCTGCAGGTCATTTTGCTGTCAGCGGAACACCCACCGACTGTGTGAATCTCGGCATTCATGGACTTTTGCCGACGAAACCTGATCTGGTTGTCTCCGGGATCAACAGGGGGAGTAATCTCGGTGATGATCTCACTTATTCGGGAACCGTCGCCGCAGCGATGGAGGCGACACTCATGGGGGTTCCGGCTTTTGCCGTGTCACTCGACTCAAAATCGTTTACTCTGAACGATTTTTTACCGGGTGCTGAGATCGCAACCGACGTTGCCAGATTGGTCTTGGCAAACGGTCTCCCTGCCGATACTTTTTTAAATGTAAATATCCCGAGTGGGGTGCCAAACGGAGTGCAGTTAACCCGGCAGGGGAAGCGGAGATATGCTTCCACTGTTGAAAAAAAACACGACCCGAGAGGTCGTGCCTACTACTGGATCGGCGGTGGCGAACTCGGTTTTCACGATGTTGCCGGAACCGATTTTCATGCCATCCAGAACCGGTCCGTTTCCATTACACCACTCCATCTCGATTTAACCAATTATCATTCATTCGATTCCCTCTCCTTATGGGATTTCGATTCACCCTGTAAGGGAAGTTTGAGTTAATGCCATTGGACTTTAGCATCGCCCGCCGCCGTATGGTCGCTCAACAACTTACGGCCCGCGGTATTACCGACCAGAAGGTGATCGATGCCATGCTGGCCGTGCCGCGTCATCTTTTTGTTGAACCAGGGCTCAAAGATCAGGCGTATAGTGATTTCCCTCTCCCGATCGGGCACAAACAGACCATCTCGCAACCGTTTATTGTCGCATATATGACCGAAGCTCTGCGCCTTACAGGAACTGAACGTGTTTTGGAGATAGGGACAGGCTCCGGATATCAGGCGGCGATACTGGGTAAAATTGTCCGCCAGGTTTACTCTGTTGAACGGGTTGCCGATCTGGCCCGATTAGCCCGTAAAGCACTCGACGGTTGCGGGGCTTATAATGTCCATATCAAGGTCAATGACGGGACCTGCGGCTGGGTGGAGCAATCCCCTTTTGATGTCATTATCACAACAGCTGGAGCACCGTCAGTCCCTGAAACACTCAAGGCGCAACTCGAGATCGGCGGACGCATGGTAATTCCTGTCGGGACGTTAGGGGAGCAGACCCTCCATCTTATAACCAGGGTCGCTACAGACAGGTTCAAAGATGAACCGTTGATCGATTGCCGTTTTGTCCCCTTGGTCGGGCGTCACGGTTGGAAGAGTGAGACAGGGGATTAATGAAGTTTTTAAGGAGTCTGTACGACTGGGTTTTAAAATGGTCTGAAACCCCGTATGCCGGGTATGTCCTCTTTTTTCTGGCGTTGATGGAAGCCTCTTTTTTTCCGATCCCGCCGGATGTTCTGTTGGTCGCCATGTCGATCTCTATTCCGGATCGGGCCCTGTTCTTTGCAACGCTGGCTTCGTGTGGCTCTGTGATTGGTGGCGCACTCGGCTACCTGATCGGTCTGCTCCTCTGGAGTGCACTGGCGGATGTTTTTTTCAGTTATGTCCCAGGGTTTACCCCCGAGCTGTTTGCACGCGTCCAGGGTTACTTTGAGCAGTATGACTTTCTGGTGATTTTTGCTGCCGGTTTTTCTCCCATTCCGTATAAGGTGTTCACCATCGGGGCGGGGGTATTCGAAATCGGTTTTCCAACATTCATGTTAGCCTCCATCGTAAGCCGTAGTGCTCGCTTTTTCCTTGAAGCGTGGCTACTGAAGCGGTACGGTGCCCCGATGCAGATCTTTATCGATCGCTACTTCAACTGGTTGGCGATCGGATTTGTTGTGTTACTGATCGTCGGTTTTGTTCTGGTCGGAATGGTTAAATAATTTTTCAGATTTGTCTGTTCAAGAGAAGCTGAATGCACCTTTTTTTTAAAAAAATCTACCTACTGCTCATACTTCTCGCTTTAACAGCGTGTGGTGCATATGTCTCTTCGTCCAGTGTCTATCATACGGTTAAACAGGGGCAGACTCTTTACACCATCAGTAAGGTTTACGGGGTGGACGAGATCTACCTCGCCCGGATTAATAAAATCAGCGATCCGACGCAGCTCCGTGTCGGCTCACGTATTTATATCCCTGGCGCAGCCGGAACAAAGAATGTCCCGGCGACCGTCTTCAATCAAGAACCTCCGGAAACTAAAACGACAACAAAATCTGCGGTCATCCCGCGGGTCCAAAAGACTCCTCCGGTCAAGAACTTACCAAAACCGACAAGGCAAAAAAACACAACCCGTTCTGCACCGGTTCAAAAAACACCGATCGCTAAGGGCTCTTTTATCTGGCCGGTCAAGGGGCAGATGGTTAAAAAATTCAACACCCATTCCCCTGTCGGAAGCAAGGGGGTTGAAATCTCAGTCAGCAGCGGGACTCCGGTTTCATCGGCAGCCGCCGGGAAGGTGATCTACAGCGGCGATGGGATCACCGGTTACGGGAATCTGTTGATTGTCAGACATGACGACTCTTTTTTTACCGTATACGGTTACAATAAGAAAAATCTGGTTCAGACCGGTGCGTTTGTCAGTAAAGGTGAAAAAATTGCTCTCTCCGGCCAGCCGCCGTCAGGTGGAGTCCCGAGAGTTTATTTTGAAATACGTTATGGGAAAAAACCTGTTGATCCTGTTACATACTTGCCGTAACTTTTGAATCTATTTTCTCTTTCTTGGGGGTGGGTGACGATATGACAATTCAAAATCCTGATGATGTTGAGCCGGAGGTATCTCTCTTGGCAGAAGTTGAACAACAGGAAGATGAGATCGAAGAGGACGATGAAGATATCGAGCTTGAGGTGGAGCAGGGGGTTGCCAGTCATTACGGCGATGCGATCAAGCTCTATCTGAAAGAGATCCAGAAAGGGACGCTCCTCACCGCCGAGGATGAACGTTCTCTCGCCATTTTGATTGAGCAGGGGGATGAAGCAGCCCGCGCCCGGATGATCGAATCGAATCTGCGGCTGGTGGTGAAGATTGCCAAGCGCTACATGAATCGCGGGCTTCCGTTTCTCGATCTGATCGAAGAAGGGAATGTTGGTCTTATAAAGGCTGTGGAGCGCTTCAAGATCAGCAAAGAGTGCCGTTTTTCGACCTATGCAACCTGGTGGATCCGGCAATCGATTGAACGGGGGCTGGTGAATCAGAGCCGCACCATTCGGCTCCCGGTGCACGTCTCTGATGAAATCAGCAAGTGTATGAAGATTACCAGAGAGTTGCTGCATCAGCTGAATCGCGATCCGTTGCCAGAAGAGGTTGCCGAAGCGATGGAGGTTAATGTTGCTCATGTGCGCAAACTGTTAACCCTGGTGAAAAAAACTTACTCCATTGAACATCCGCTCGGTGACAACAGTGATTACAGTCTGATCGATACGGTGGAGGATTCAAAAGCGGTTGATCCATCAATATTAATTGAAGAGTTGAATAAATTTTCATATGTGTCACAATGGCTCGCCGAACTTCCGGAAAGCGAGCAGGAGATTCTCGAATTACGTTTCGGGCTGAATGATCGGGAGCCGCAAACCCTCGATACAATCGGCTGTAAGTTCGGGGTGACACGCGAACGGATACGCCAGATCGAATCGAAGAGCCTTGAGAAATTGAGGAAAATTTTAGAAGAAAAGCAGAGTCAGTCACCTTTTGACTGATCGGAGGTTAGAGTGGACGAGCTTAAAAACAGTATTCGAGACATTTTGGACTTTCCCAAGAAGGGGATCATCTATAAAGATATTACGACGCTGTTGGCCGATGGCCGCCACTTTCACCGGATGGTCGATCTGATTGCCCATCGCTATATCGGCAAGGATGTGGATCAGATTGTCGGCGTTGAGGCGCGTGGCTTTATTTTAGGGGCTGCTCTCGCCTATAAGCTCGGTGCCGGGATCACCCTGGTCCGCAAGCCGGGGAAGTTGCCTTCAAAAACCCGTAAGATTGCATACGGTCTGGAATACGGCACAGATACCCTTGAAATTCACGAAGACGCCTTCAAGCCGGGGACCAAAGTGATCATCGCTGATGACCTGTTGGCAACCGGCGGTACCGTTTCGGCGGTTGTCGATCTGGTTGAGGGGTTGGACGCCGATATCCTCGAGTGTTGCTTCATGACCGAACTGAATTTTCTGGAGGGGAGAAAACGCCTTCCGGAAGGGAAAGTGTTCAGTCTTCTGCAGTTTTAAATTGATTGACTTTGGCTTCGTAGCTCAGTGGATAGAGCAACCGCCTCCTAAGCGGTAGGTCGTGCGTTCGACTCGCACCGAGGCCACCAGTAAACAAGCGGGTTTAGCTATAATGGCTAAACCCGCTTGTTTGTTATGCAACCTCTGGTGCAACCTTTAGTCTCTAAAAAAGATAGGTTACCGATCCCGATCTGCTACCACCACTGAAGATACTTTTTTTTAAATCTCTGTGATGGACCTCCTTCTGGTGATGCCTTTTTTGGTGGTGGCGCAGGTTTACATGCAGAACAGAGGTAAATGAATTTGGCCCATTCTTTTTTATGTTCCCTGGTCATCTCATGATAAGGAAATATTTTTTTGCAACTGAAACATTCTCTGGGTGTTTCGGTTTTCTCGTTTGTGTTCATGACTCACCTGGTAGTTATAGAAGTGGATAGATGCATATTAATTGTTTTTTAAAATACAATCCTCACAGAGAGAAAGCCTTCCATTCTCCAAAATATTCTTTTCGCAGTCCTCACAATCCTCATCGAACCTTGCTTCTTCGAGGGGGATTCCGTTTAATTGTTTTAGTGTTATTTGGATTTCATTTCCAGGGTCAATTGATTTCTCAAATGTTTTAAAATATGACAAGGATTTTGCTTCATCTGGAATCTCCTCCGGCCAATAGGAACCCTCTTCAATAGAGGAGTCGTAATAATATCCACCTAGATATTGAAGGTTATATTCAGGATATTCATCAGGCTCTTCTTCGTGCATATCGCAATAGGTCAATATGAACAATTCACAGCCTTTTATGATCTCCTCTTGTTTCTTTGGAAGAAATGCAAATGCCGCCATTTTGCTTTGCATTACATAATTGACAGCTTGTTGGAAGTTCATGCTTTCACTCATACGCCCACTTGTTAATTTCACATCTAATGAATAATCAAACGTTGGTAATCATCTTTTGGTATAAGTCGAAAAGATATCCAACTCTCTCAGCTTCTGTATTGAACTTTCGGCGACCATAAGCAGAATCAACTGCACGATCCAGTGACTGGTGGGCCTTCTGAAGATCCGAGGGCATTGCTAACGGATCATACAGATCTGCCAGTGTCGATTCTGGATAGTTTTCCCGAGCAGCAAGAATCCCTTGTGCCGCATCAGAAACGTCTTGGGCTTTTTTCTCGCTAAGATTAACGGGCCAAGGGAAGTTATTGTAGACGATCCCTACTGAATAGCGATAGCGGCTTTCAAGTCGACCACAAACTGCTCGCATCCAAGCATTATGCATGACTGAGGAAAGGATGCCTAAGTGGTAAAGATCGGCGTCCGGAAGGATGAACACCAAATCACTGCAGAGGGTATCTGGACCCATGAAGCCGATCGGGATGAAATGACGTCGTTCCGAGGACACCTTTGGGATTACAAGGAAATTTCCTGCAGGCATATTCTCAACATGGAACCTAGTCGGCGTGTTTGCAATCTTTCTAGTAGGAGCACTTTTGCTTGCCAACCTTACTTGATGCACAGCTTCAACTCTCTTCATGGACTCAGGCATTTTCCGCAGTTGATCTGGAGGGCAATTACCTAACCAGAGGCACCACCGCTCATACCCATTTAAGAATTCATGCGCTCCAATCCACCGTCGAAAGATGGGTGCAGCTTGAGGTTCTATAGCGATAAATGCATCACGCTCTTCGGTTGTGAATAAATAGTGGCCGCCGTCGATCGGCTTGTTGCCAATACCGATTGACGGGACATTGCTAATAGGTTGACGCCGATTTCCTAGTGCCACGTTTGGGCCATCCACAAGATAGGGGTTGATATTGGAGGCTTTGATGGCATGAGGCTCGCCATTGATAGATTCATATTCAAAAATCCACTTTTCTTGGGTGTCACATAAACCAAACCCGATAATGACACAATGCACGGCAGCCTTGCCACGTGCTTCCGATGACCACTGGAAGGTGCGGTGAGCAAAGTTGATTCGCACGCCATGTGAGAACAAGTCTGGCCAAAGCACTCCTGTCTGTTCCCCTTGGGTAATTGAATTGGTCGAAACAAAGGCAGTATGAATCGAAGAATTGTCCTCCATGAACTCGGTCGCCTTGCGATACCAGCAGGCTACATAATCGAGTACTCCGGCACTTTTCGTTCCCGTAAAAACGTCATTAACTTCTGCCCGCTGTTGCGCAGTTAGGAATTTGGAACCAACAAATGGGGGATTGCCGACGATGTAACTTAACTCATTTGGTGCTATTACTGTTTGCCAATCGATCGTCAGGGCGTTGCCATTGACGATACTTGGAGCTTTTTTAAGTGGTAAACGAGCGAAGTATTGGCCGAACTCTTCTGAAACTTGAAGGTTCATCTGATGGTCTGTGAGCCAAAGGGCAACCTGGGCAATCTGTGCAGGGAATTCCTCAATTTCGATTCCATAGAACTGATCGACATTGAGCCAGATGATCTGCCCGATATCCAGGAACCCCATTTTCTGAGTTTTATGGACAGCTCTGAGGATTTCGAGTTCCAGGATGCGTAGTTCGCGATATGCAATAACGAGAAAATTCCCGCACCCACAGGCCGGGTCAAGTATTCTCAGGTTTGATAACTTGGTATGAAATTCAACTAGGCGTTTCGGGTTTTTTTTGACTCGTTCAAATTCGGAGTACAGTTCGTCGAGAAAGAGAGGTCGCAATGCTTTGAGGATGTTGGTCTCGGTTGTGTAATGAGCACCAAGGTTGCGCCGTGCATCACTATCCATAATAGACTGGAACAGCGAGCCGAAGATCGCGGGTGAGATCCTGCTCCAGTCGAGACTACATGCATCGATTAGCGTCTCACGCATTACTCGATTAAATGCCGGGATCCGCAGCGGCTCTTCGAATAGGCGGCCATTTACGTAAGGGAAGTCGGCCAGCTGTTCATCAAGACTCTTCTGTCGTTTCTCTGGTGAAGTATCAAGCACCTGAAATAAATGAGACAGGTGCGAACCAAGATCTGAACCATCTTCTTCGGTGCGCTGATCGAGATAGTCCTGAAACTGGTTGCGCTCGAAAATTCCAGTATCTTCAGCGAAGAGGCAGAACAGCAATCGGACCAGGAACACCTCAAGAGTGTGCCCGGTGTAACCGGTACCGAGCATCTGATCATGCAGCCGACCAAGCTGCTCAGCTGCTTTGACGTTGACTGGATCTTCCGGTGCGATTGGCCGCGATTCGTAGCCAGCCATAAAGCCGAAACGCCTGACATGTTTGTGGAGGTCTTTTAGAGGGAATTCGAAGATGTCATCGGTATCAAGATCATAAATTCGAAAGCGAGCGAAGTCTGAGACCAGAACGTACTGTGGCAAATCACGATCTTTGAGCCCAGGGAAGTAATCGAGTGCCTGGGTAAATGCTCGGTCGAGGTCTTTTCCAAAGGACTTATGCTCGACTAGCAGTTTACCTTTCCAAAGCAGATCGATAAAGCCACCCTGGCCATTTGATTTCTTAACGGGTTTTTCAAAGGATGCAACGCGACGGCGGGGGATTCCAAAAACTGTGAAGAAAGCATCCCAAAAGCTTTTTGCCTCGGCATTTTCTGATGTTTCTCCCTCCCATTCTTTCGAAAAGGCCAGGCTATTCGATCTGATTTCGTTCCAACTGAGTGGCAAGGTTTTCTCCTGTAATGTTGAATTAAAGTTTTAATAGTAAATTTGATTTAGGAGGAGGCAGGGAAGGGGGTAAACTATTCCCCGTAAACCTTCACTTTGGCGACGGCGATCCAGCCGTAGCTGCTTCGTTCTTGCACTGCATAGGCTTTGGTGATGTTGCCATTTTTCATGGCTTGCTCGATTGTGGCGTCATCGAGGCCGTAGCCGAAGAGGGCTATGCCATCGGCGTGACCGGTTTTATATTCATTGTCTGCTTGTTGCAGATATTCGATCAGTGGTGTGGTTTGTGAGAAGTCGGGAATAAACAGGCCGCTGCAGCCGGTGAGGGCCATGGTGAAGCCGATGATGGCAGCAGAGCGTTTAAGTTGCTTGACGGGCAATTGCTTGCGGTTGCGGACGATTGTGATCACGAGCAGTATCAGGCAGAAGAGGGCGGTCTGCGCGAACAGTCTGAAGGTGGCCAGGTGCGGGATGGTGGCGCCGATCAGGCAGACGACTGTGGCGATGGTGAGATAGAGGATCGGCGTTGCCGGGCCGTTGCTTGAACCTTGTACGGCCTTCTTGATATCTTTAATAAAATTTGGCCGGTCTTTTCGGAGCTGTTCTACTTTGGACATGACCCCTCCATATACAAAATGACATAAAGTAAGTTACGGTATCCGCTGACTCCCCAGTACGGACGAAGATGGACACTGGCAGGTTAGAGTTTTTTTGAAATGTTTGAGTAAGTCATGTAGGTAATTAAAACGGTATATCTTCAACCTCTTTTGGCCCTTCTAGTAAGTCAATAAGCTGTCTTGTTTTATCAAACAACTCATCAAATGTTATAACGTTTAAGCCTGGGAACTGATGACGAAACAACTCAAAGGCTTTAATCTTTTTGTTATCATCCAGTTCTTTTGAGTTGCCTATAATAACAGCACATTGTGGATTTAGTGACTCAAGCTGGATATCTATATCAGGTTTTAGATCGCGAAAATGCTCTTGCAAGGAATGCTTGTAATGCAAGGTTTGCATTATTGACCCAGATAGTTCGGTTGACACATTATAAGTTTTTCTATATGGACGGCCCAACAATAGAGCCGTAGGGGTTTTTATTTCAACCAGTGCTGCGCTGTTTGTTAATTTGTTCTGAACTAAAAAATCAACTATATTCCCGTCTTGATTGTATATGTTTTTCCCTCCTATATAGGCTTTACTTTTAATAATTGAAGTAGGCCAAGAAAAGACTTGCTCCAAAACATAAGAGTGTCTGCTTAGGCTTGTTTGCCAAAATTCTTCATCTGGGTTATCTATATTTCTTTGCCAAACATCAAGTGCCTGTTTAAGACTTTGTAAGCCAACGGCTACACTTAGTTTATTCAGAGAATCTGATTCTAGTTCAACTAATCGTTCTACAAATGGCGTGGGATCTTTTAATTTAAGCCTCTTCCGCAGAATCTGTGGGTAGAAGGCGGTAAAAGTTAGAGCATTGCTTCCCCGTGTGGGGTTAGGATGGATTTGCGAGAATCAATCCATTCCACGGAAAGAGAAGCAATGCTGATAAAGA
>Ga0314774_1002432_pt1 | contig 10497 bp, 9 predicted proteins | sample MetaGCBIA2018_FD_204515 | JGI IMG/M metagenome (GOLD analysis project Ga0314774, IMG submission 204515) | Cryopeg brine microbial communities from Beaufort Sea near Barrow, Alaska, United States - CBIA 2018 | ecosystem: Environmental > Aquatic > Marine > Coastal | place: USA: Alaska | collected... | reverse complement strand
CCAGTTTACGCTTCACGCCAGCACCAAAAAGGGAAATCGTCCCGGTTACATAAAGGCTGCCAGGCCCGAAGTCGCAATCCCATTATACGAAGAATTTATAAGGGAGTTTGAAAAAATATTTGGCAAAAAAGTAGGTGCGGGAGTATTTGGGGCCGATATGAAAGTTTCGCTTTTAAATGACGGTCCGGTCACAATTTTATTAGATTCAAAAAACAAGGAATAATTCGAAGTTTATAAAATAATAAATCTTAATTTAACAGAAATTTAAGTTAAAATGAGGTTTTTTCTACTTTTTACCTGCTGCTTTTTGCTTTTTATTCCAAAATATTTTAGCCAGGAACCTTCACTGTCAATAGATAACATTCCGCCAGAATTACTTATTAACTCCAATTCGGTTGTCAGGAATGAAGAAATTATAATTGAGATCGAATCAATTGATGAATTCACTATTTCCACCAAAATAATAGTTACGATATTTAATTCCCTGGGCGATGATCATGGTTTCGCAAGCGAATACTATAATGATCAAATGAATATTAAAGATCAACGCGTACTTATTTATGACGCTTCTGGAAAAGTTATAAAAAAATATAAGGAAAAAGATTTTGAAGATGTTAGCGCAGTAAGTTCTAACACCCTGATCAGCGATATGCGGTATAGTTATTTAAGATATATTCCTGTCAAATATCCTTATACAATTCAGTATACCAGTGAAGTAGTTTCCGATAATACCGTCTTTGTGAATCCCTGGTTTCCTGTGGGGGATTATTTTCAAAGTGTTCAAACTGCATCATATAGAATTATTAATCCATTAAATTTAACCATCAGGGTGTCAGAAAAAAATCTTAGCGATTTTACTAAATCAGCTAAGGATGGCAATGATCTATATTATTCTGCACAAAATATTTCCGCATTGATTCCTGAAGTTTTAAGTCCCGCTTATTACGAAATATTTCCTATGGTACGTATCGCTTTAAACGATTTTTCTTTAGTAGGGGTTCAAGGATCAGCGAAAAATTGGCTGGAATTTGGACAATGGCAATATGATAATTTATTGAGCGAAGAACATGAAATATCTGCCAAAACATTGGGCGATATTTCCAGGTTGACAAAAAATGTCACTGATGAGATTGAAAAAGCCCGGGTGATCTACCAATATGTTCAAAATAAGACCCGGTATATAAGCGTGCAATTGGGAATTGGAGGTTGGGTTCCAATGACAGTCAAAGATGTTGATGCATTGGGATATGGTGACTGCAAGGCGCTCACTAATTACACCAGGGCCCTTTTAAAAAGTCAGGATATAAATTCTTACTATACGGTAGTTTATTCCGGAGAATCAAAAAGAGATATTGATCCGGATTTTGCTTCCATGCAGGGGGATCATGTAATTCTCAATATACCCAGAAAAGATCAGGAAGATATTTGGCTTGAATGTACCAGTCAAACAATGCCGTTCAACTATTTGGGGGATTTCACCGATAACAGAAACGTTCTGTTGATGACGCCAGAGGGCGGGCAGATTGTCAAAACCAAGAAGTATTCTATCAATGAGAATCTTGTAGAAACTAATAGTGAAATAGTATTAAAGTCTAATGGGGATTTTTCTGGCGTTTTGGAAAGAAGAAACGAGGGAGTTATGTATGGGAATATGTACGGATTAAAAGATATTACGGAAAAGGATCAGAAAACTTATTATAAAAAACATTTCTGGAAGTTGAAAAACCTTGAAATTCGTAATATCTCTTTTGAAAATAATAAAAGAGACCAAAATTTTACGGAAAGCCTGGAAATTAGAGGAACCAATTTTGGAATACCCGCGGGCAATAAAATTTTAGTTCCGTTAAATATTTATGATCTGCCGGTAGAAAAAACTCCAAGATATACACCGCGAAAATTACCGCTTAAAATTTTGAGGGGTAAAACCTTTATTGACCACAGTAAAATTATAATTCCTGATGGTTATAAAATTGAAACTATACCAGATCCATTTTTAACCGAAAATGAATTTGGAAGTTTTCAATTTGTTCCGGGAACAAATGCTGATAATGAAATAATAATTACAAGGACTTTTATTTTAAAAGACGGCATCTGGGAAAAAGGAGCTTATGAAAACTTTAAAAATTTCATGAATGAAATTAACTCGGGTAATAAACAAAAAGCAGTGATCTCTGCACTCATAAACTAATTAAAATGAAAAATATCTACTTATCAGCTTTAATGCTGATTTTTGTTTTAAATACTGCGGCGCAGGATTTTCGCTATGGCAAAGTTTCTAAAGAAGAATTGTTGGAAAAGAAGCATCCAAAAAACCCGGAGGTGAATGCCGCTGTTTTATATAAGGATCATAAGGTTTATTATGAATATAACCAGTCAAGTGGTTTTACGTTAATTACGAAGGTTCATGAACGGGTGAAAATTTATAATAAGGATGGTTTTGAATGGGCTACAAAAAAAATCATTAATTACAAATCAGAAAGCGATAAAGTAGAAGTATCTGGGATAGATGGGGAAACCTATCACCTTGAAAATGGGAAAGTTAAGTCTGACCGACTTCGAAATAATGCCATATTTGATGATGATCTTAATAAATATCACACAAGTACAACTTTTACAATGCCTTCTGTTTTGGAAGGGAGCGTAATAGAATATAGGTACACCCTTAGGTCACCTTTTTTGATCAGTATTGATGATATTCCTCTTCAATATACAATCCCGATAAATAATTTGGAAATAGATGTTACAATCCCAGAATTGTTTGTTTTTAGGAGTCACTTCAATCCAAGAGCTAAGGTGTTAGTTAAAATTGACCAGAGCGCCAAAACATTTAGGACTTCAAATTCAAGGATGAAGACAAATATGACTAGCGGAATCGTTACGAACCAATCAATAAAAAAGAACATTATAGAATTTAGGCAGAATATTTATAGCATTAAAAAAAAGGATATTCCTGCATTGATCAAAGAAGATCATGTGGGATATTTATATAATTATGCCGCGGTTTTGATCTGGGAGCTTCAATATACAGATTTCCCAAATTCTAGTATAGAAAACTATACCCAAACTTGGGATGGAGTGGTTAAGAAAATTTACGAACATCAGGAATTTGGAAATGAGTTAGATAAATCCAGATATTTTGAAAATGAACTTGACGATTTACTTAAGAATGTTAGCTTACCAAAGGATAAAATATCGCTTATTTTCAACTTTGTAAAAGCGAAAGTTAAATGGAATGATTATGTGGGTTATTATACCGATAATGGTGTGAAAGATGCATTTAAAGATGGAGCCGGAAATATAGCAGATATTAATTTGATGCTGATAGCCATGCTGAAATATGCAGGACTAAAAGCCGACCCTGTTCTAATTAGTACAAGGGATAATGGAATTCCTTTTTATCCTACCCGGAACGGATTTAATTATGTAGTTGCAGGGGTAAGCCTGGATAATCAATTAATTTTTTTAGACTGCTCCGATGAATATTTGGAAATGGGAATGTTGCCTTACCGCGCCAGAAATTGGCGGGGCAGAATTATTAGAGAGGATAAAAGTTCAGAATGGGTAGATTTAATGGGAGGCAATACTTCTGAAAAAACAACGGTGCTTAATATAAAGTTAGATGACCAGTTTCACTTTGAAGGTAAAGTAACAGAGGAGCTGGATGGTTTTTATGCGAAAACCTTTCGGGAAGATTTTATAGATCTCAATAATGAAGAACGTATTAAGAAATTGGAACAAAGCAACGGGAAAATTATTATCAGTGATCTCGATGTTCAAAATGAAACAGAGATTGACAAAAACCTAAAGAAAACTTTTAAATTTGAAATTCCAGATGGAGCAGAAGAAATTGGAGATAATATTTATTTAAATCCTTTATCATTTCTGGCAATTACTTCTAATCCGTTTAAATCTGAAGACAGGCAATTTCCGGTAATTCTAAAATATCCAACCTCAATTATTAATACCGTGAATTTTATGTTGCCAAATAATGTAAAAGTTGAAGCTTTGCCGGCCAATCAGGCTTTTTCAATAAATGATAAGGACGTTTTGTTTAAATACGTAGTAATACAGAACGGTAAATTTTTACGTATCTCTACCGAATTAAAGCTAAATACGATCCTTTATTTACCTGAAGAATATGAGGTGCTAAAGGAATTTTACAATCAGATAATTTTGAAGAATTCTGAAAAAATTGTTTTAATCAAAACATGATCAATGAGCATACAAAATGCACAAATCGCGGTAAATACCAAGATTATTGATACTCCCGGGATCAAGGGTTTTGCGGTTGTGGTTATTTAAAAAGAGCAATTGGAAAATTATTTTTCCGAGTTTTACAAAGGGATGCGTAAACCTCAGTAGGAATAGACAATAAAATAATTTTGCCATAAAAGAAGGATTTCTAATTCTGCTCGGGATTGAAGATGCCGATACCTTTGAAGATATTAAATTGCTTTGCAATAAGATCGTGAAAATGCGCATTTTTTAATGATGAAAATGTCGTGATGAATCTTTCTTTGCAGGAAAGGATTTAATTATGTAGTAGCAGGGGTAAGCCTGGATAATGAATTGATTTTTTTAGACGGCTCCGATAAATATTTGGAAATGGGAATGTTGCCTTACCGGGCCAGAAATTGGCAGGGCAGGATTATTAGAGAGGATAGATGTTCAGAGTGGGTAGATCTAATGGGAGGTAGTCCCTCTGAAAAAATAACACGGTTAAAAATAAAATTAGATGACCAATTCCACTTTGAAGGTGAGTTAACAGAGGAAATGGATGGTTTTTACGCGAAAACCTATAGGGAAGATTTTACCGATCTCAATAATGATGAACGCATTAAGAAATTGGAACAAAGCAACGGGAAAATCATTATAAGTGATTTGGAGGTTCAAAATGAAAAAGAGATTGACAAAAACATAAAGAAAAGTTTTAAATTTGAACTTCCTGATGGAGCAGAAGAAATTGGAAATAATATTTATTTAAATCCTTTATTATTTCTCGCAATTACTTCTAACCCATTTAAATCTGAAGACAGGCAATTTCCGGTAATTATGAAATATCCAACATCAATTATTAATACCGTGAATTTTATGTTGCCAAATAATGTAAAAGTTGAATCTTTGCCGGCTAATCAGGTTCTTTCAATAAGTGATAAGGACGTTTTATTTAAATATAAGGTAGTAGAGAACGGTGATTTTTTACGTGTCACTTTTGAACTAAAGTTAAATACGATCCTTTATTTACCTGAAGAATATAAATTACTGAAGGAATTTTACAATCAGATAATTTCAAAAAATACTGAAAGAATTGTTTTAATTAAAACATAATCATGAACATACAAAATGCACAACTCGCGGTAGATGAATGGATCAAGGAACACGGAGTCCGGTATTTTAACGAGCTTACCAATATGGCGCAATTAACCGAAGAGGTTGGGGAAGTGGCACGGATTATTGCAAGACGTTACGGCGAACAAAGCGAAAAGGAAAGCGATAAGAACAAGGACCTGGGCGAGGAATTGGCAGATGTTATGTTTGTGGTACTTTGTCTTGCCAATCAAACCGGGATCGATCTTCAGGAAGCTTTTGACAAAAAACTGGATATAAAAACCAAACGTGACCACGACCGGCACCAAAACAATAAAAAACTACAGTAATGGCATTTAAAAAAATAGTCAGGAATAAAGCTTTTTGGAAATCGGTAGCAGGAATGGCGATTGCCTTTGCTATTGTGTACCATATTATCACGATGTTATTCGAATTGGGTGGATTTTACTTTTCAGCATTTTTTAATGAAAAAATAGCAGGGGAACGATGGCTCAGGTTTGTTCTGGGAACGATACTATCTTCATTTTTATATGGTTTCATTGTGTCTTACGGTTTATTTGTAGCCAGGATAAAAAAGGAAGAAAGAGAACAATTGTAAGAATTTATGTTCCGTGTTTAAATCTATAAGACCCTCGTGGTTAATTCCCGGATGTCAGATTTCCTCATTTCAAAACAAATATAATTGTCACTAATATCACAATTCAAACTGTTTCAATAAATAATGCACTCATGAATATTCATCTTTCACATCCCGGGAATCAACTTTCGGGAGAATTAAAAATTACGGGGTCCAAAAGCGAATCCAACCGGGCGTTGATTTTACAGGCATTGTACCCAAATATAAAACTCGAAAACATATCCAATAGTGATGATTCAAAAGTTTTACTGGAATCCCTGAAAAAGGGGGCAGGGCTTATTGATATTCACCATGCCGGGACCGCGATGCGTTTTTTAACCGCATATTTCGCTTCTAAAAACGGTTCAGATGTAGTTCTTACCGGCAGCCAGCGCATGCAGGAAAGGCCTGTTAAACTATTGGTTGATGCCTTGAGAAGCCTTGGAGCCGATATTTCTTATGAAAAAAATGAGGGGTATCCCCCCTTGAGAATTAAAGGTAAAACGCTCACTGAAACCAAAGTTAGTTTGCAGGCGAACATCAGCAGCCAGTATATTTCAGCTTTAATGCTTATTGCTCCATCGCTGCCACAAGGATTGGAAATTGTTCTGGACGGGCAAATCACCTCGGCACCTTATATTTCCATGACCCTGGAAATTATGCAAAATGCAGGCATCAATGGCAGTTTTGAAAATAACAGGATCGCAATAGCACATCAGGAAGAACTACCTTCAAAAATCATCAATATTGAATCTGACTGGAGTTCGGCTTCCTATTTTTACAGTTTGGCGGCAATTAGTGAAACAGCAGGTTTAAGTCTTTCAAATTACCGGAAAACAAGCCTTCAAGGAGATTGCTCTATCGTTGAAATCTATGAGCAACTGGGTGTAACAACCAAATTTTCAGATAATTCAATTAATCTTGAAAAACAGCCCTGTAAAATACCTAAACGCATTGTGAAAGATCTTCGGAATTCACCCGATATCGCTCAAACCATTGCTGTTACTTGTTTAGCTCTGGGGATTGAATGTGAATTAACCGGTTTGCACACCTTGAAGATCAAAGAAACCGATCGATTGGTGGCTCTGAAAACTGAGATCGAAAAGTTTGGTGCCAGGGTTGAGATCACAAATGACAGTCTTGAGCTATTTCCTGCGAAAACCCTAAAGGAAAATGTTTCGGTTGCCACTTATAACGATCATAGAATGGCGATGGCTTTTGCACCCTTAGCTCTTAAAATTCCTTTAAATATTGAAGATGCAGGAGTTGTTTCAAAATCCTATCCCACCTTCTGGAAGGATCTGGAATTCCTGGGTTTTCGGGTGTCAAATATTTTTCAATAATTCATTTTCTAAATAAACAGCTATTTACTTGACAACCCCTACGTTGAGGTTGTATATTTGCAAACTTAAAAAACTGCAACTATGGGAATGAAACTTTCACAATTCAATTTTGAACTTCCAGATGAACTTTTGGCTGAATATCCTGCGGAAATCAGGGATGAAGCAAGGCTCATGGTCCTTAACAGGAAAGAACAAACGATTGAACACAAGTTATTTAAAGATATATTGGATTATTTTGAACCTAAAGATGTTATGGTTCTCAATAACACTAAGGTTTTTCCGGCCCGACTTTATGGGAATAAGGAAAAAACCGGCGCCCGTATTGAGGTTTTTTTGCTTAGGGAATTAAATCCGGAAACCAAATTATGGGATGTGCTCGTTGATCCTGCGAGAAAAATAAGAATTGGGAATAAACTTTATTTTGGTGAAGACGAAAGTCTTGTGGCTGAAGTTATAGATAATACTACTTCCAGAGGAAGGACACTTCGGTTTTTATACGATGGTTCTTATGAAGAATTCAGAAAAAAATTAGAGGAGTTAGGGGAAACCCCACTGCCAAAATATATAAAAAGATTAGTACAACCGGAAGATAAGGAACGGTATCAAACCATTTACGCTAAAGTACAAGGTGCGGTAGCGGCTCCAACTGCAGGTTTGCACTTTTCAAAACAACTTCTTAAACGTCTTGAAATTAAAGGAATTGATTTCGCCGAGGTGACTTTGCACGTTGGTTTGGGAACTTTTAGCCCTGTAGAGGTAGAAGATCTTTCGAAACATAAAATGGACAGTGAAGAAGCATTTATTGAGGGAAAAGCTGTGACGGTTATTAATAACGCGCTTAAGGAAAAACGCAGAATTTGTGCTGTGGGGACTACTTCAATGCGGGTTATTGAAAGTGCTGTTTCTACAAATCATACCCTGAATGAGTTTAGCGGATGGACCAATAAATTTATTTTCCCTCCCTATGATTTTAGTATTGCCAATTGTATGGTCACCAATTTCCATACGCCTAAATCTACGTTGATGATGATGGTTTCTGCCTTCGCGGGACACGATTTTATGAAAAGGGCCTATGCTGAAGCGATCAAGGAAAAATATAAATTTTATACTTACGGAGATGCAATGCTGATCATTTAATCAGACATTTTTTTATTTTTTAAAGCCACGAATCCACGAATATCTAATTTGTGGATACGTGGCTTTTTTGTTAGAAATGAACAAGTTTTGATTTGGGATTGGAAAAAATAAAAATTTGTTTCATTGAAGGTAATAAGCCACAAATGCACTAATGTTTTTTTAAGTTTGAATAGACTGAAGACCGTAGACGTAAGTGTTTTTTATAAATCAATTATCAATTATCAATTATCTCTTATCTTGATTCTTGATTTCGTCCATAAAGCTTTTTTTTATTTCGATTGATGGAACGCATTAAAATCGGGTTTTTAATTGACTGATACTCCACAAGATCTATTTTTCGTTGAAATAAATTATGAAGCGATTTTTTGAAATTAATGAAATTATCAAGATAATCCATTACCGAAATATCATTGAATTCGACCAAAAAATCTAAATCACTGTCATTTTTGAATTTATTAGAAAGAACCGATCCAAACACGTATAAGTCCTTTACCTTGTATAGTTTACAAAGTTTTCGGATTTCATTAATATGTTGCAGTATCAATGTCATAAAATCAAGAATACGAAATTTTCAGATTATTTTCAAATTTTAATGTCATCACAATTATGCTCTGGTTTGATTAGTTATTCTTTAAGGGGAAGTTCTTAAGCCACGAATGCACGAATAATTTTTCTATATCTCTTCTCTCTTATCTTTCCTCTTAGTTCTTGTCTCTTGATTCCTGTCTCTCGACTATTGTTTCTTCTTTGAATAAATCGTTATAAAATCCTTACTTTTGCAGCGTGAAAAATGAGAAGAAAGATATACGCGCTTTAACCAAACAGCAACTCCAGGATTTTTTTGTCGCTCAGGGCGATCAATCCTTCCGTGGTTCGCAAGTGTATGAGTGGATTTGGAATAAAGGCGCACATAGTTTTGAGGATATGACGAATATCTCAAAACAAACCCGACAAATGTTGCAGGATAATTACGTGATCAACCACATTAGGGTAGATGTAATGCAACGCAGCAGCGATGGCACTATTAAAAATGCGGTTAAATTGCACGATGATCTAACCGTGGAATCGGTTTTGATCCCAACCCCTAAAAGAACAACGGCCTGTGTTTCTTCCCAGGTAGGATGCAGCTTAAATTGTAAGTTTTGCGCCACTGCGGCCCTTAAGCGTATGCGCAACCTGAATCCCGATGAAATTTACGATCAGGTAGTGGCAATAGATAACGAGAGTAGGTTATATTTTGACAAACCCTTGTCCAATATTGTTTTTATGGGAATGGGAGAACCCTTGATGAACTATAACAATGTAATGAAATCCATCGAAAAGATCACTTCAAAAGATGGTTTGGGAATGTCTCCAAGACGCATTACCATTTCAACTTCGGGAGTGCCAAAAATGATCAAGAAACTGGCAGATGATGAAGCCAAGATAAAATTAGCAGTTTCCCTACATTCTGCAATCGATGAGGTTCGGACCAGAATTATGCCATTTAATGAAACTTTTCCGTTAAATGACTTAAGGGAAGCACTGGAATATTGGTATTCAAAGACCAAAAGCAGGATCACCTACGAATATATTGTGTGGGAAGGAATAAATGATACCCCTAAGGATGCTGAAGCCCTGGTGAAATTCTGCAAGTATGTGCCCTGTAAGGTGAATTTGATAGAATACAACCCAATAGACGACGGACAATTTCAACAAGCTTCTTCCCAGGCTACCCATATGTACGAGGTTATGCTTGAGCAAAACGGGATTACAGCTACAGTGCGAAGGTCCAGGGGAAAAGATATTGATGCCGCTTGTGGGCAACTTGCCAATAAATCTTCTTAGCAATTGGCCAAACCACCTAAATACCATTATCTTACGCTATCTTTAAAATCCTTATGAAGGTCATCTCACAAATAAAATTACCGATTGAGAAGGAGATGGAGCTTTTTGAAAAAAAGTTCTTGGAGTCCATGTCTTCCAAAGTGGCCCTGTTAAACCGGATCACACATTACGTAGTCAACCGAAAGGGCAAGCAAATGCGGCCCATGTTCGTGTTTCTTGTGGCTAAAATGATTTCTGAAGGAAATG
>Ga0314774_1002431_pt1 | contig 10498 bp, 10 predicted proteins | sample MetaGCBIA2018_FD_204515 | JGI IMG/M metagenome (GOLD analysis project Ga0314774, IMG submission 204515) | Cryopeg brine microbial communities from Beaufort Sea near Barrow, Alaska, United States - CBIA 2018 | ecosystem: Environmental > Aquatic > Marine > Coastal | place: USA: Alaska | collected... | reverse complement strand
GCGCCGCGGATTTCCGAAGCGACGTCCCCGACGCGCGCCGTGAAGAATACCATCCGCTGCTCCGGTGGCTTTGGTTTCCGTCCCATTTCGCTCCTCCTACGAAGCACTTTAGGAGGTCGCCACGGTCGCACCGTTGCATCGACCGCTTGAAACTGTCAGCATCCACGGACTACTTTTCGAAGAGCGTCGACAAGCTGAGCGACACTCCGACTTGTCGGGCTGCCTCAGACCCCGACAGGCCGTCCCGGATAAATTCAAAGTAGCGCCGATTAACTGCTGCCGGCATCTTGTTAGGTGCGAATCTGACCATTGGTTTTTCCCTGCTCGGGATTCGCAACGGAAGATGTCAACCTTTGTGAGTCAGTTTCTTTAGCCGGTCATTGATTTCGTTCCTTCCTTTTCGGGTTCGTTGATCCAGGTCGTCGTCGGGAACGTTGGGGTTTATGGGCGTCCGAAAGGAATCGATGAAAACGCTCGACTATCAGTTCGACGCCAGGATCAATGAAGTCTTGGTGAAGCCGTTCCCGGTGAGCCGCGCGCCGGAAGAACTTGACGTCGCGGACAATCCGATCTCACACGGCGCTAACGCGGTTCCGGTTGCGGCTCAGGTGCGCTACCCAGAAACCGTGATCCGCGCAGAAGGTGTCGCGTAGGAGTGGACAGCGAAGGATGTCCATGCCCAGTGGCAGGCGTGTTCGTCAGCGTCTGGGCAAGCAGAAGCTGCTTGAGCTCGTATATCTGGCTGATGCGGCCACTGAGATTATGCCGAGCGAGAACGCGAACTTTTGGGTGCTGTCACCAGGCAAAGCACTCAGCAAAGAGAGCCCCGATGTGCGCGCCCACATGGGCCGCTATATTGACGTGCTCGATATCATCAAAGCCGAGGGCGTTAGGGTTGAGTCCCACGACCGACCACGGCGGTAGACCAGTAGCCACGAGGCATACGAGAGACCAGGCAGCGCAGAAATGATCGAGGGACCGGCGACGAATGCTCATCGCCGAACCGACCTCAAGCCTCGGCAAGCCGGTGAGCTCACCCCACCAAGCGCGCGGCAAGGGCCCCCCGTCGCCGTATACGACACAGTCACGGAAGGGTTGACTGGATGGCAGTTCCTGCGCACATGGCGATGGTTCGGATACATTGCCGCGGCCATCATGTTCGCTATCGCCTGCGTACTTCTCGCTAATTGGCAACTCGATGTCGGCCAGCAGAAGTCAGCCCGCAACGACATAATCGCCGCGAACTTCTCTGCCACCCCCGTACCGATAGAGAAAGCACTACCCACTCTTCAGTTCTACGATGCGAACCAAAACTGGCGACGGGTCACCATCACGGGGGTCTATCGGCCGGACGACGAGCTCATCGTCCGCAACCGCTCCAACAGCGGCAACAACGGCTTCGAGATTCTCACTCCTCTGCAACTAAGCGACGGCTCCTCGTTCATGGTCGACCGAGGCTGGGTGGCGCCATCCCCCGATGACGCCCTGGCTCCCGACTCGATACCGCAGTCAGCGTCAGAGACAGTGAAAGTCGTCGTGCAGCTGAGGCCGAGCGAAGCACCACGCGGAACGGGGACTCCGGCGGGAAATCAGATCCAGTCGATCACTTTGTCCGCAGTCCAGACGAAGATCGTCGGAGATCTCTATACCGGGGCATACGGAGTGCTTGAGCGCCAGTCTCCCTCTGCGGAAACGGGACTCGCTCCCATCCAAACGACCATCCCGACCGAAGATGCCGGCACCAACTACTCTTACACCCTGCAATGGCTGCTCTTCGCCCTCATGGGCTTTATCGCGCTCGGTCTCGCCATGCGTCAGGAGTACCGGCGGCTCAATGTCGACGACCCAGAAGAGCGGGCGCGAGCGTCCGCGCGGCTGCGCAAGCGTGTGAGCAAGCCATTCACCGACGAGGAGCTCGAAGACGAACTACTCGACGGATACATTTCATTCACTCGTTGGGGCATTTCCGGCGGCACCGTGCCGCGGTCTGCGCCGGTGCCACATGCGGTGTCTCCTGGGACACAGGACGCGCTCGACAACGAGAAGGCGAGGAAGGACAGACAGCCCTCTGTCCCTCCGACCGTCTACACGATTCATGCAGGCCACGAACCCGGCGATATCGACCCCTGACGGATGTTGGGGTATGGTCAATGGCTCGGTTCTTGGGGACTCTCCACCGTTCGTGTCACCGATCATTTCGGCGACGTCGGCGTGTCTTGCTCAAACTTGTGAGTGACGACGCTGGGAACCTGGGCGTAGATCGCGTGGATGAGGTCACGGACGGTCGCCGCGAGTCCATCCAAGCGCCGGGCTGAAACGATCTCGACCTTCTTGGGGTGGCATGTGATTTGTTGAATATCTGCCGCTAAGAGTCTTGTGGCGTTCTCTGTAATGCTTGGCGTGAACTCGCCTATGTAACGCACTACCGGGTTAGCCGTGTTCCTCAGCTGTCTCGGAGACGTCCGCGACCGGTCCTTCGAACGGAAACGCTTCTGCTGGAAGCCCTTCTACTGTCCGCGATCGCCCGCACGCGTTCAAGCTCTGCTTGATAACGCTCGCGAAACTCGTCCCACGCGAGGGCCTTGGTTGTGACTTTTGGCGCTCTTTGGCGGCGTTCTGTGAGCGCTTTCTGTCGCTAATTCCCAGTGACGAGAGGGCCCGAGAGCGTCCCAGCTCGCGTAACGGCGGGCGGAGTTGGTTTTGCCGTCACCGTGGCAGATGCCGACGACTCGGAACAATGGCATTCCGTTTTCACAGACGACTTCGGCCCGGTACCCGAGGGCATTCTGCACGCTCGTACTGCGCTCTTCACCCCGACCATAGCTGCTGCCGTCCGTCCGATCGACCAGGGCCTCCCTCGGGCATGCCAACAGATCTCTTTCGCGCTCGACTACGCCGAGCATGGAGTCGTCGATCCCTACGTCCACGATGAATTGCGCTCCAGCGGCCGTACCGAACTGCTCATCATCGATGAGGCCGGCCGCCTCAAGTCCACCGACCTCGAGCAGGTCCGCGACTACTTCGACCGCCACCACATGGTCGTTATCCTCATCGGCATGCCCGTCATCGAGAAACGCCTCGCCCGCTACCCGCAGCTCTACAGCCGAATCGGATTCGTCCACGAGTATCGACAATTGACCCCCGGCGAACTCACCCCGGTCCTCATGGGTCGGCTCCCGGCCGCAGCCGAGGCTCCGGCGGGAACGGCCCCACAGTCTGACGCCCCACCCGCCTGAGCAAACTTGTCGCGTATACGCGCCCGCAAGGAAAATCCCGCATGCGATTTAGGGAGCAACCATCCGCGGCTCTCCCCGACTTTCAACCCATGGAGGTGTCCGCGATGCTTAGTGACAGCTCCGGGTGGTCCCATACTCCTGTCAACAGGGTGGTCCCGTATCACTGGCCAGCGACAGGCTGTTGCGGTCATCCTCTGGGAGAATGGTGTCATGAGGACTTCCACCAATCCGAACGCCGGCGCAGTCCCTGAGGATTCGTAGTCGTGTCGGAGTGGTGGCAGGTGGCAGTCGGCGTCGTCGGCGGGCTGGTCCTGTTCTGGCTGGTGCTTGTCCTTGTACTGTGGTTCGAGCAACGCAAACACTCGGGCCGTGCGTCGCTGGTAGATCTTCTTCGTCTCGCTCCGGACGTCGTGCGACTGCTGAAACGTCTCGCTCTAGACAGGTCCGTCCCGATCGGGGTCCGGGTCTGGTTGGGCGTGCTGTTGATCTACCTGATCTCGCCTATCGACCTCATCCCGGATTTCATCCCGGTGCTGGGATATGCCGACGACGCGTTGGTCGTAGCGATCGCTCTCCGATTCGCGACCAGGCGCGCGGGCAGCGACTCCATCACGAAGCACTGGCCGGGGACCCCAGCTGGTCTGGCTACTGTTCTGCGTCTGGCCGGATTGTCCTCTTCCTGACTTCAGGTGGAACGCAATACCCAGACGCCGGCAAGGAGGTCTCACCGGGCTGACGGAGACTATCTCTGCTACTATCTGCATATGGATGCAGATAGTAGGATTTGCGGTCGTCTCCCGGACAGTGATTTCGTCGAGCTCGCGGTCGAGGTCTTCTCGATGCTGGCGGATGCCACCCGAGTGCGGCTGGTCATTGCCCTGCGTGACGCCGGCGAGATGTCGGTCAATGATCTAGCTGACGTCGTTGATAAGTCGCCGGCCTCAGTGTCGCAGCATCTGGCGAAGATGCGTTTGGCGCGAATCGTAGCCACCCGACATGAAGGAACGCGCATCTTCTATCGTTTGGAAAATGAGCACGCCGCGCTGCTCGTGCGCGATGCAATCTTCCAGGCCGAACACAGCCTCGGCGACACCCCCCGCCATCACCACGCCGATCTGCACACCACACCCGTCGAAGCGGTCCACTCATGACGGGCACATTGACGGATGCCCCCATCAGGTCGGGCGGGCGCGTCCTGGCGAAACCACCGTCGATCTTTCGCACCGGTGCGCGCCTACCCGAGGTTCGCTGGGCCGCCCTGGCGCTGGTGCTGTTCCTGATCGCGTGGCCGCTGCAACTTGCCGGTGCACCCGCCCCCGTGTGGTGGACGATCTACCTTGCTTGCTACCTGGCCGGCGGGTGGGAACCGGCTCGGGCCGGTCTCGCAGCTTTGCGGGGACGGGTACTCGACGTCGATCTTTTGATGATCGTCGCCGCCATTGCCGCAGCATCCATTGGGCAGGTTTTTGACGGTGCACTCCTGATCGTTATCTTTGCTACCAGCGGGGCTATCGAAGCCCTCGTCACCCAGCGAACCGCCGATTCGGTCAGCAGCCTTCTCTCCCTCGCCCCCGAACAGGCCACCCGTCTGACGCGGTCGGCAACCGGGGATGACCTCGTCGTCGTCGACACGGCCGATCTCGCTGTCGGTGACCTCATTCTGGTGCGTCCCGGTGAACGGATCGGCGCGGACGGCATCGTCGTCGACGGCATGAGCGAAGTCGACCAGGCCGCCATGACCGGCGAATCCGTGCCCGTTCGGCGCGAGCCCGGGCAATCCGTGCTCTCCGGCACCGTGAATGGTACGGGGGCCCTCACAGTTGAGGTCACGAGCCCGGCGAGTGAATCCGTCGTCGCCCGCATGGTGGGTCTGGTCGCGGAAGCATCCGAGACGAAATCAACCCGAGCCCTGTTCGTGGAAAAGGTCGAGCAGCGGTACTCCATCGGCGTGGTCATCGCCACGGTCGTCGTCTTCTCCCTTCCCCTCTTGCTCGGTGAGGATTTTCGCGACGCCCTTCTCCGGGCGATCACGTTCATGATCGTCGCGTCTCCCTGCGCGGTCGTGCTCTCGACGATGCCGCCGCTGTTGGCCGCGATCGCCAACGCCGCCCGCCACGGAATTCTCATCAAGTCCGCCACCGCGATGGAAGCGATCGGGCGCACCCAGCTGGTGGCTTTTGATAAGACCGGCACTCTCACCGAAGGCGCTCCCCTCGTCCTGGACGTCATTCCGGCACCCGGGCGTGACGTCCACGAGGTCCTGACGTTGGCGGCCGCAGTCGAACAGCACAGCGAGCACCCGCTCGGCCGCGCCATCGTGCGCGCTGCCGGAGCAGCTGTGCCCGCGGCAACGGACTTTCGCACCATCCCCGGTCAGGGCGTCGAAGGACGAGTTGGATTACAGATCGTTCGCGTCTTGCAAGCCCCCGATGAGTACGTTGACACTCTGGGAACCGTCGTCGAGATCTTCGTCGATGGCCGCCTCGCCGGAACCCTGACATTACAAGACGCGCTTCGAGCCGATGCGTCCATGGCCGTCGCACGCACTGCCGCCATCACGGACCAGTCCGTGCACCTCCTCACCGGCGACAACCAACACACAGCAGCCGACATCGCGGCACGCACGGGTATCACCGAGGTTCATGCCAGGCTCTTGCCCCAGGACAAGGCGGATATCGTTCGCAGACTCGAGAACGACGCCATCCGAGTCCTACTCGTTGGGGACGGCGTGAACGATGCCCCCGCCCTCGCATCCGCCAGTATCGGCATCGCGATGGGACGCCACGGGTCCGATCTCGCCCTGGAGACGGCCGACGCCGTCATCATTCGCGATGAACTCTCGGCAGTCCCGAGCGTCATAGAACTCTCCCGGAAAGCACATCGATACGTAGTCGCCAACCTCGTCATCGCGGGCACGTTCATCACCGTGCTCGTCACCTGGGACCTCATTTCAACCTTGCCCCTGGCGCTGGCCGTGGCCGGACACGAAGGCTCCACCGTCATCGTCGCTCTCAACGGCCTGCGACTACTCCGTACCAAGGCCTGGCGCTATGACTCGAGCTTCCGAGCGCATCGTCCGCGTCTCTAGAATGAGATCGGACTGGCCACACCGCTCGCGTTCGCGCACCTGGCTGCAACCACTCCGGCAGAGCGGATGGGGGGAAAGTGTGGGCAAGAAATCGCCTCCGATTGATGGAGCCGTCCGAACGACAACCGGTCTATGGTCGGCTCCGAAGTCGCCCCCCTCTGGCTGACGACTCGTGCCGCCTAGTTTCTCTAGCGGTACGTCATTTCGACCGCGGTCTCTGCCGGCATGTGGATCGGTCAGCCGTCCTAACAGGTGTCGGTCGGCCGCACCGCTACAGATCAGGGGTTCCCTGGGAACAGTTAGCGCACGAACCTAGGTATTGGGCTGAAACTGTCTAAGCGCGCGCCCCTGCGCCAATTTCCACAGTTCACCATCCAGTCCCTCAGGGGCCTCGCCTACGGCGCTTGTGCCCCACCGCCGAAGCCGCTCTACCGGCATAGCAACGCCATACCCCTTCACTTCCACCCCTTGGTCTGTAATAACCCAATCGTCTGATACGAGCTCGTAAACTACGCTTCCATGGATCCAAGTACCATCGCGACACTCGCGGGTCTTTATAGCTTCCTCAAGGGCCGCCACAAGGTTTTTGAAAAATTGAGTGGCGGAAAGCTTCTGAGCAGCGGCACCTGCACCGGATCGCACCATCTCCCTTGACAGCGCGGCGAAGACCGCTACGGCGTCTTCCCCTTGGGCCCATTCAACGTGTGCCGGGTTGTTACCTTCGCATATCGTCAAGACGAGGATTTCCTCATCAATCTGATTTAATACTTCCTTCTCAGGCGTGTAGTCCACCCGTATGCGAGGTGCGTCTTTCGTGTTCCCCGCTGGCACAGTAATGGTCCCGGTCCATCCGTACGGACCTGTGATCGGAATAGCCCGAATATCAGTAGCTTCACGAAGCAGATGGAATGTCGTCTCACGGGATGGCTCCTGGCTTAAGGCAGTTGCTGCAGTTCGTTGCTCTTCTGCTACGCCGCTATTGCGCTCGGCAATGAGCCGATCCAGTTCGTCGATTTTCGGCTGTAAGCGCGCAGCCGCATCGTGGACCGCCTCTGCCGCCGCCTGATGAGCGACGTCCTTCACCACGGCTATTGTCGTCGTCGCCACCTTTCGAAGTATTAGGCGTTCGAACCACACGAGAATCGCTGCAAGCACTAACGCGCTTCCGATGTTGACTGCAACGCCGGACCAGTAAGCCGCCCTTTCGCCCGCCAGCGGCCAGGGCAGCGCGCTGTCCGCGACGATTGCACCCAACCAGATCGCGCCGGCCCCGAGCACTACAAATAGCAAAACCAGCCACCACCGGACGGTAATCGAAACGCCTGGCTCAGGTGATTGCATCATAGGTCGAGCCTATGAGATGGGCGAGCTGCCGTTTGCATCGAGGGCACGCGCTCACATGAATAGTCTTGGTACTTGGGTATCCACACGAGGGGAAATTATGGAAGGCCATATCAACTGGCGTCACATGGAGGATCAAACTTTCAATGAATTGGTGGATGCCCTCCTCGTTCGCCACCACACCGGAGGAGGGTTGCTTGCGACCGCGATTGATGGACGCGGCGGAGATGGCGGGATCGACATTGACGTCACGGCCAAGAAGACAGGTCAGATTGTCAACATCTTCCAGGTGAAATGCTTCCCCGAAGGGTTCTCTGGCGGTCAGATCAAGAGGCGTGGTCAGATCAAGAAATCGTTCGACATGGCGATGCGGGAACACCATCCCCCGGTGTGGACATTAGTCGTGCCTCGCAAGGTTACCGCGCAGGAGCGCACGGCAGTCAGGGCTATGCGCCGCGGTCGCATCGTTCGCATTGAATTTGTCGGCCCCGTAGAGCTCGATCTGCTTTTAGCCAAATACCCGGAAATACGAGATCATTTTCTGAGTGACTATGCGATCAAGCTACTCTCCACTGTGAACAGGGCTCAGGCTGCACTCGCTAAGGCTGGCGACCTCGAGGATGAATCGCGACGAATCCAGAAACAGTTAGACGGTCGCAGTCAATACTGGGGCGTCGCCTTCGGGATCGCGCCTGATGGGACGTACACCGAGACGCTTTACGCCAAGCGTTCCGACGCCCATCTTCGCGAGCCACTCACCATTTCTTTCAATGCAGTCTTTAGACCGAACAACGAAGAGCTTCGACTCCAATTTCAAGCTGGACTGGACTATGGCATGTCCCGCCCCCTAGTACTTCCCGCCGAACTCGTCACTTCATTCAAGAAAGCCGGCGCCTCGTGGTTCGAGGAGGATTCAGCAGGTGGAGAAATTCGCTTTATTCCTGTGCAGAATGCCGTTGGCAAGACCGTCCAAATCGTTGCCCTTGACGCTACTGGCACACGTATCGCGGCGATCAGCGGCATCACTCGTAACATCGCATCGGGGACGAAGGGAGCAACCGTCGATGTCTCCTTCAGCGGCGGGCTTGCGCAACTCTGGCGCTTTCCTCAGGACCTGTCTGAGCCTGGACAAGTCGCTTTCGAGTACAGCCCAACGGGACATCGGGCGCGCGACGTCAGATCAGCCGTTCGATTCATCAGCGCCCTTCCAGAAGCTGCGCACTTGACAATTGAGATCGACGGTCGAGGGCCGATCCTCCTTCTCTTGAACGGAGACGAAAGTCTGGTTATCCCAGCAGTCCTTCGCGACTTCATCGAAGACCTTGCCTCTATAGAGAACGAGCTAGACGTCTCGCTCATTTTTCCGAAAGAGGGCGTCTCGAACAACGATCGCTTGTGGGCGCGGATCGTCGCCAAAGTTCTCCAAGGTCGGGCCGTGCCGTATCCGGGCATAGACGGCTTCAGCTTCAACCTGACCGGCGATACTGGATCAACGATTGAAGACTTCATGACAGAAGGCGGCGCAATCGCCGTCAACAACCCTCGGTGGGCAACGTCGCTGCTGGGAACGGAGATCCACCTCGGCGACGTTGTAACGTATCATCCGCACGTGACTGTCGTCGCGGGCTCCCAGCACATGGCCGCCTTGCGCGCCGGGACGGCCGCCGACCGCCGCGTGAACGTCAACTCGATCGATAACCTGCCATTCACCTTCTACAGCCCGTCCCGTATGCCGATGGGACAACCAATAGTTACGGAGGGATGGGGAATCATCGACGCACCAGAAGTTGCCAATTTGCACGAACTTCAGGCGATGCAGAGGAAAAACCCAATGGCCGGTCCACCTGACCGACCAATCCTTCACATTTGAACAGTGCCGCCGGCCATTGATCGGCGAGAGCCAGCATCTCCACGATCGCGAGAGGGGCGGGCTTTTTGCTCGACGCCCGGCCGTTCGGTGCTCCTAGCCTTCGCTCAGCTGCGAGATCCTCCGGTACAGCGTTGCGCGGGACATGCTCAAATCTCGTGCGACCTGGGAGGCTGACTCACCGGCTTGAACCAGCCGACGGGCATTCAAGATCTGGCTTTCGGTGAATCGTGGGCGACGCCCGCCGAGATCTTTGCCAGCTGCGCGGCGTTTGCTCACGCTGTCCACGATGCGTTCGCGTTTGATAGCCAGTTCCATCTCGGCCAAGGCCGCCATGACTGTGAAAACCATGCCGCCCATCGGTGTGCTCGTGTCCACGTCTCCCCCGCCGAGGTTCAATACGCGAAGGGCGGCGTCGCGCGTGCGCAGCGTTCCAGCGAGATCCAGCATGTTGGCCGTCGACCGACCCAAACGGTCAAGCGTCGTGACGACGAGGGTGTCGGCCGCCTCCAAGGCGTCCAGTGCGGCGTCGAATTCTGGACGCCGCGCGCGACCGCCGCTGACACCGTGATCGACATAGACGTCGTCACGGCGAACGCCGGCAGCGAGTAGGTCATCGACCTGTCGATCCGTTGTCTGGCTCTTGGTCGACACCCTCGCGTACCCGATCAGCTTCGCCATTGATGCCTCCAGATGTCTCGCAACCGTCCTTGCCTACCTTGATATTATTGGGAGGTCGAAACACACGTTGCGAGACACGCCGACTCCTCCGTTGCCTATTACGGCGATGGCGAGATCCCTGTTAACGCCTGGGGCGTGGTCTGCGATCTTCAGAACAAGTTCCCACGGTGTTTCTGTCTCGTCAAAGTGTCTCGCAGCCCTCGGCTTGCGAGACAGCAGCCAATACCGTTGAGATTTGATTCCTAATATTGCCTCAATGGGCAGCGGGACCGACCCAAAACTCGC
>Ga0314774_1002429_pt1 | contig 10516 bp, 11 predicted proteins | sample MetaGCBIA2018_FD_204515 | JGI IMG/M metagenome (GOLD analysis project Ga0314774, IMG submission 204515) | Cryopeg brine microbial communities from Beaufort Sea near Barrow, Alaska, United States - CBIA 2018 | ecosystem: Environmental > Aquatic > Marine > Coastal | place: USA: Alaska | collected... | reverse complement strand
CCAGCATTGGAAGCTTTTCCCGGTGAAAAAAGAATTTTTGCCTTTTGAAATACCTCAATAGCTTCAGGAGTACAAGGCATATTAGCGCCTTCCCCCACACAAATACAACCGTTTTTTACCAATGTTTCGGCATCCCCCTCTTTTAGCTCATTTTGAGTCGCACAAGGCATGGCAATATCACATTTGGTAGCCCATGGAGTTCCTCCTTCAAAATATTTAGCGGAAGAATGTTGTTTTACATATTCGCTGATCCTTCCTCGTTTTACATTTTTTAGCTCCATGATAAAAGCCAGTTTTTCTTCATCAATCCCGGCTTCATCAAGGATATAGCCACTAGAGTCTGACATTGTGATTACCTTCGCTCCAAGTTGGGTAGCTTTCTCGGCTGCAAACTGGGCCACATTCCCGGATCCGGAAATTACCACCGTTTTACCTTCAAAACTATCTCCTTTAAGCTGTAGCATGTTTTGTGAAAAGTAAACATTCCCATAACCGGTAGCTTCAGGACGAATTAATGACCCACCGTAAGAAAGTCCTTTTCCGGTTAAAACACCTGTGAATTCATTTTTAAGGCGCTTGTACTGACCAAATAAAAATCCAATTTCACGGCCACCAACTCCAATATCCCCCGCAGGCACATCGGTATCGGAACCAATATGGCGTTGCAATTCAGTCATAAAACTCTGGCAAAAATGCATCACCTCAATATCCGATTTTCCTTTTGGATCAAAATCAGATCCTCCTTTTCCGCCACCCATTGGCAATGTGGTCAAACTATTTTTAAAGACTTGTTCAAAAGCAAGGAATTTTAGCACACTTAAATTCACCGTTGGGTGAAACCGCAAACCTCCTTTATAAGGTCCAATTGCAGAGTTCATTTGAATTCTAAACCCGCGGTTGATTTGGGTTTTTCCCTTGTCATCAATCCACGTCACCCTAAATATGATCACTCTCTCCGGTTCTACCATACGCTCCAGGAGCAAGGCATTTTGATATTTTTTGTTTTTTTCAATAAACGGGATTACCGTTTCGGCAACCTCATGCACAGCTTGCATGAATTCTGGTTCATTCCGGTTTCTGACAGAAACCATGTCCAAAAAATTTTTTACATTTTGCTCCATATTACAGTGCTAAATATTTGTACTTAATTATAAAAGTTTAATCATTACAAATGTAAAAGTAATATAATAAGTACACGCCGATATTAACTTATTTCCTTGATATTAAATTCATGTTTTTAGTTTCCTTTTTCAGGTACTGAATTTGTTCTAAATTAGTTAACTTCAATTTTATATATTTGTTTCTAGCAACTTGTGGTCTATGGGGAAATCCCGATTGGTTTTACTTATTTTATCCCTCTGTCTTTTTGCAAAAGAAAGCAGTTTTGCCCAACTCGGGATTTCTCACGAAATTGGAGTATTGGTGGGCCCAGCTTCCTTTTTTACAGATTACGGAGAAAGCTGGAATGTTGAAAATAACGCAAAAAATTCTGGATTTGGAATAGGCCTGGTTCATTATATGAATTTTGCCTACAAAGCAGAATGCAATTGCTATACTTCCGACAAATATTTTAACGATCATTTTAAAATACGAACGGAAATAGATTATTTTTATACCAAATTAGAGCATTATGGGCCTGTCTCTAAAAAAAATTCCGATGGCGGAAAATTGTTACGAGCCATGCACGGACAAACGCAAACATTTGAAATAGGCACTCATCTGGAATATTATCCCATAAGTATTCGTGACTATACGTCTTTTGGCTATTCGTTTTCCCCATTTGCAAGTCTAGGGGTTCATTTTGTCAATTACCAACCCGATGCTTATTCCGATTTTGGGCCATTGACCGATCCTTCCAATGTTTTCCATACATTTAGGGATGGAATCAACCTGGAAAATGGCTCTACCATGGCAATTGCAGCCAGTATTGGTATTCGTTACAGGCTTAGTCCCTCCAGCGATCTGGCAATGGAAGCACGATGGCATTATTATGATTCGGATTGGATAGAGGGATTAAATATCGATCCAATAAAATACCCCCAAAATAAGGCGAACGACTGGGTTTATTGGATGAATGTAGGTTATATCTATTACCTCAATTATTAAAATTCCAAATTCCAAATTCCAAATTCCAAAAAAAAAAGAAAAAAAATAACGAGGATTAAACCCAAAGGGAATTAAGTGAAATATTTCAAAATAAAGCTTCAGCACAATACTGAAGCCTTAAATATACCAGGGTTTTGAGCTTTATTAAGGTGAGGGCAATATATTGACACATAAAATTATGTAACATATTAAGTGTCAACTTAATAGTCTTTCATCTATTCTCAATATCCTTTCGTCTGGTTAAAAACCCAAAGCTTGTTTTAAGTCTTCAATCAAATCTTCATCATCTTCAATTCCCACACTCAACCGAATCAAGGAATCTACAACTCCTGTTTTTTCGCGTTCTTCCTTAGGAATTGATGCGTGGGTCATACTTGCGGGATGGCCGGCAAGGGATTCTACTCCGCCCAATGATTCTGCCAGTGTAAACACCTTAAGATTTTCCAAAATAGTGACCGCGCTTTTTTCTGTTCCTTCAGCAGTAGTAAAAGAGATCATTCCGCCAAAACCTGTCATTTGTTTTTTTGCGATATCGTGATTTGGGTGATCCTCAAAACCCGGCCAGTACACCTTATCCACTTTAGGATTCGATTTCAGGTATTTCGCGATTTTTTCACCGTTTTCACAATGGCGCTGCATCCTTATATGTAAGGTTTTGATTCCTCTCAATACAAGAAAACTGTCCATGGGGCCGGCAATAGCACCACTCGCATTTTGAATAAAGTATAACTTATCTGCCAGTTCCTGGTTATCTACCACAAGAGAACCCATTACCAAATCACTGTGACCGCCAAGATATTTGGTAGCACTGTGCATTACAATATCGGCACCCAAATCCAAAGGTTGCTGCAAATAGGCTGTGGCAAACGTATTATCTACTGCGAGCAACACCTTATGTTTTTTGGCTATTTTGGAAACTGCTTCAATATCAATAATTTTCATCATTGGGTTTGTAGGAGTTTCAACCCAAATAAGCTTTGTATTTTTATTGATATGCACCTCTATTTTTTCGGTATCCTGCATTCCAATAAAATGGAATTTAATCCCTAAACCTTCAAAAATTTTGGTGAAAAGACGATAAGAACCTCCGTATAAATCGTTCGTAGATATAATTTCATCACCTGGTTTAAACAGTTTCATCACAGCGTCAATAGCCGCAAGACCCGATCCAAAAGCAAGTCCGAATTTACCGTTTTCAATGCTGGCCAAAGCATTTTCCAGGGCTGTCCTGGTTGGGTTTGCACTTCTGGAATATTCAAAGCCTTTATGGCCTCCCGGAGTGGTTTGGCTGTAAGTACTGGTTTGATAAATTGGTGGCATTACAGCTCCGTAAGCGGGATCCACATTGTGCTGTCCTCCATGTATAGTTTTTGTATTGAATTTCATAAGTTTATGTATTATAAGTCAATATTTAAATAAATTCCTCTTTCTGAATTTTATTATAAATAATGATGGGCAAATGTACTACTCGTATTGGGGATTGACAAAATAGCGTGTACCTTTATCGCTAATTTAACCCTGTTTTGTTATTGTGAAAAAACTGTTTTTACCCTTTATAATCACTGTGTTGCTAGTGGGATGTAAAAAAGATGAACAAGAACTGGAATTTGAAGTTCTGTCAATTGAGAAAATCTCAGAAGAAAATTGCATTCCCGAAGAAGAAAACTGTACTTATATAAGTATTGAAATTCCCTGGGCACTTAATTCTGAAACCCGAAGTAAAAAAATCAATCGTAAGATTGAAAAACATATTATTCAATTAATAGATTACCAGGACGAGAATAATTTTAAGAACCTGGAAGATTTATCCGAAAAATTTATTGACGATTATGAAACCTCCTCCTTGGAGTTTCCTGAATATAATATTCCCTGGGAAGCTTCCGTAGACGGCAGGATTTCGCACAGATCTCCCGATTTAGTTTCCATAGAATTTGACCTTGCACTTTTTACCGGTGGGGCGCATGGCTATACGAGTGTGAGTTATTTAAATTTTAATTCCAAAACAGGAGATCAATTTGGGACCAAAGATATATTTGAAGATGAATTTAAAAGTTATGCCGAAAAACTTTTCAGGACTAAATATGACATTCCGGAAGATCAACCCATAAACAGTACTGGTTTGTTTTTTGAAAATGACAGCTTTCAGTTGCCACAAAACATTGGATTTTCAAAGAATAAGATCATTTTAAGGTACAATGCTTATGAAGTTGCCTCCTATGCTAAAGGAAGTATTCAATTGGAAATTCCGATTAAGGATGTTGATGAATTTTTTAAAATTCTTTAAACGCAGCTAAAGGTTTTTACTTTATAAACTTTCAGTTTCAAGTAATTTTCTTTTTGAAAAAAATCCTGTTATGAAAAAAATTTACCATCTCTCCACCTGCACTACTTGTAAAAAGATCCTGAAAGAATTAGAAGTTCCTTCTTCTTTTAGGCTTCAGGACGTTAAAGTAGAGTCAATAACCGTGGAACAACTGGATGAAATGCAGCAACTCTCAGGAAGTTATGAAGCTCTATTCAGTAAAAGGGCGCAATTATATAAGGAACGGAATTTAAAAAATGAAGATCTAAGCGAAGATCTTTATAAAAATTTGATACTGGAACATTACACTTTCTTGAAACGTCCCGTTATCATCAATAACGACAAAATTTTTATTGGCAATGCAAAAAAAACGGTAGAGGCTGCCAAAAGATCTATTAATGAATAAACGAATTTTGGCCATATTGGCCGCTACCGGGGCGAGTACTATCTATGGTGTAAATCATACTATAGCAAAAGACGTGATGCCCATTTATATTGAACCTTTCGGATTTATACTTCTGAGGGTAATGGGTGCTGCTATTTTGTTTTGGCTGATTGGCTTTTGGGGACCAAAAGAAAAAATAGCAACCGCCGACTGGCCCAGAATTATTGGTTGTACCTTTTTTGGAATGGCAATCAATATGTTGGTGTTTTTTAAAGGCCTTAGTTTGACATCACCCATTAACAGTTCAGTGATAATGACTATTTCTCCTATCCTGGTGTTGATGATGGCCGCCATTTTGATCCACGAACGAATCACATGGCTAAAAACTGCCGGCATCATCACTGGTTTGGCCGGGGCATTGACTCTTGTGTTTTTTAGCACTCAAACTAGTGTGAACGCACCAAATGTTCCCCTGGGAAATCTATTTGTGATCATGAATGCACTTTCTTATGGCATCTATTTGATCATGGTAAAACCGTTAACCGCCAAATATCATCCCTTCACACTTATGAAATGGTTGTTTTTATTTGGAGTTATTGTAAATTTTCCAATCTCCATTTCAGAATTTCTAGATGTTGAATGGACTTCCCTTCCGTTTCACGCACTTTGGAAATTTGGGTTTGTGGTAGTGTTCACAACTTTTTTGACCTATTTGTTGAACATCTTTGCACTGAAAGAATTATCTGCTTCCGGCTTAAGCGCTTTTATATATCTTCAACCCCTTGTGGCGATTGCATTTGCAATTGGCACAGGGGCCGATTCGCTTAGTGCCGTGAAAATTATCGCAGCAATATTGGTTTTTTCAGGAGTTTATATGGTTACCAAAAAACCAAAACCTATAGAGAACTCATCTCAAGATCTTTAGGTTTTCTCCCAAATTTTCTGGAGTCCTCTTTGGTAAGGACCCTGAAATCATCGGTATGGGTGAGATTGTTTAAATTTACAAACAATTCAGAAGGCAATCCAACCAGTTTTCGCGCTTTTAGATCGATCCAGCCACCCATCATTTCACAACTCGCAAGATTATGGCCTTTTTGATCATAAAAATTATGGATAAATTCAAAATACATTCCATCTTCAGAAAGTCCCTTTAGCTGAAGGCTCACAGTCACCGGTTTCCCTGCAAAAATCTCCCGGAAATAATAGATATGTTCATAAAATGCCACAGGCCCAATATTGTGAGTGTCCAGTTCTTTTTGACCGAATCCGTTTTCCATTAAAAATCCCATTCGGGTATGGCTCATAAAATTGATAAATGCAGAATTTGCCAAATGCCGGTTTGCATCTAAATCACTCCATCTTATATCAAATTCTTTTACATACATAGATTCCTGTTTTTCGCAAAATTACAAATAATTACTGTGCACGCATATTAGTTTTTATTTATATAAATTTCGAAGCCTTCAAATATATTATGTAATTTGGATTCTATGCCAATACTAAAAAACAGATATTTCCCGCCGGTTCTATTCAGAAATTACCATATTTCAACAATTTACGCGGCTATGTTCAGAAGGGTTTCCCCGGTTAAACAAACCAGGGAACGACTGGAATTGAAGGATGGGGATTTTCTGGATCTGGACTGGAGCTATTCCATTTACGGAAATTCAAAAAAGGTTTTGGTTGTTTTGCACGGCCTGGAGGGAAATGCCCAACGCCCTTACATTCTTGGCCTTGCACGCTATTTCAACCAAAATGGATGGGACGTGGCCGCCCTCAATTTCAGGGAATGCAGCGGGGAGATCAACAGGTTGTACAAATCATATAACGCCGGAGCCACTTCCGATCTGGATTTGGTTATTTCCCATATTATCTCAAAAAACCAGTATAACAGCCTCGCGCTTAACGGATTTAGCCTGGGTGGAAATTTAATACTGAAGTATTTAGGCGAAGGAAATAAATTGCCAACTCAACTTAAAGCCGCGGTTGCCATTTCTGCTCCCTGCGATTTACATGGTTCGCTTAAAAAACTTGAAGAACCCAAAAACAGGATCTATTCCGGACGTTTTGTAAAAAGATTAAAAAAACAATTATTTCTCCGTGAAAAACATTTTCCGAAGAACCTTCAAAAACAACAAATTTCAGCCTGCAAAAACCTGTTTTCAATAGATGATCTTTACACCAGCAAGGCTCATGGTTTTGAAAATGCCCTCGATTATTACAAAAAAAGCTGCGCTTCACAGTTTATCCCCAATATTAGCATTCCCACGCTGCTTATCAATGCAAAGAATGACAATTTCCTTTCAGCTTCGTCTTCACCGGTGACAATTGCTGAAAACAATCCAAATTTTTATTTAGAAATGCCGGATCATGGAGGGCATGTTGGATTTCTTCAGAATAAAAAACAAACATACACCGAAGAACGGGCATTGGAATTTATTGAATCATTTATAATCTGAAATATTCGTTGAGAAATACCTCAAAATATCTCCCACCTGGGATCAATTAAAAAACTATTTTTCGTTATTTCTTTCCGTAACCTGAAAAATAGGGTTACACTTATTTGCTTACCTTTGCGCAACTTTATAAAAAATCAAACATGATTCAGTCTATGACCGGATTTGGAAAAAGCCTTTTGCAACTTCCATCCAAGAAAATTAAAGTAGAAATAAAATCGCTTAACAGCAAAAACCTGGATCTCAACGCAAGGATCCCCGGACAATACCGGGAAAAGGAATTGCATTTGCGCAATCTAATCGCCAAATCGCTCACCCGTGGAAAAGTTGATTTTTCATTATATGTTGAAGTTACAGCCGAAGAAACCACAGCTTCAATTAATCCAGCAGTGGTTAAAAATTACATCCAACAATTAAGAGCGATCGTGGATGGGGATGAAACCGAACTACTGAAAATGGCAGTGCGAATGCCAGATGTTCTGAAAACTGAACGGGAAGAAATAGAAGAAAACGAATTTGCCTCAATTGAAGATGCTGTTAATGAAGCTTTGGAGGAAATAAACAAATTCAGGTATGATGAAGGAAGTGCCCTTGAAAAGGACTTGAAATTGCGGGTCGCTAATATTGAAAATTTACTTGTTGAAATTATTGCCATGGATCCAGAAAGAATTGCGGGAGTCAGGGAACGATTAGCAAAAGGAGTCGCCGATTTGAAAGAAAAAGTAGATGAAAACAGGTTCGAGCAGGAACTGGTTTATTACATTGAAAAGTTTGATATCACCGAGGAAAAGGTACGTTTGGACAATCACCTCAAATATTTTAAAGAAGCTATTGACTCTGAAGATTCCAACGGCAGGAAATTAGGGTTTATCTCTCAGGAAATGGGTAGGGAAATCAACACTATTGGCAGCAAATCAAATTTTTTCCCGATGCAGCAATTGGTGGTTCAGATGAAAGATGAACTTGAGAAAATAAAAGAACAACTTTTAAACGTGCTTTAAATGAAAACCGGCAAACTAATTGTATTCTCTGCACCTTCAGGATCAGGAAAAACTACCATTGTACGATATTTACTCTCCAAACCGGAGTTGAACCTGGACTTCTCGATCTCGGCAGCTTCCAGACCTCCTAGAGAAGATGAAGTAAACGGAAAAGATTATTATTTTCTCTCCCTGGAAGATTTCAAGAAGAAGATAAAAAACGATGAGTTTTTAGAATGGGAAGAAGTGTACAGGGATAATTTTTACGGAACACTAAAAACCGAAATCGATCGGATCTGGGCTTCCGGAAAAAACGTGATCTTTGATATAGATGTTGTGGGCGGACTGGATATTAAGCAAATTTATCCGGAACAAACACTGGCTGTATTTGTAAAACCTCCCAGCATTGAGGAATTAAAGATCCGCTTAAAAAAACGCAAGACTGAATCTGAAGACAAAATAAATATGCGGGTTGCAAAAGCTTCTATTGAACTTGCCACGGCTCCCCAATTTGACTTTATTATTGAAAACAACAACTTACAAAAAGCACTGGATGAGGCCTATAACTTGGTTTCCGATTTTGTGAATGCAGATAAAAAAAGAGAATGAGAAAGAAGATCGGGCTGTACTTTGGGACTTTTAATCCTATTCATATAGGGCACATGATCATTGCCAATTATATGGTAGAATTTTCAGATTTAGACGAAGTCTGGATGGTGGTTACCCCGCAAAACCCCTTTAAGAAAAAAAGCAGTTTGCTCGATAACTACCACCGACTGGAATTGGTTTATATCGCCTGTGAAAAATACCCGAAATTAAAACCCTGCAATGTTGAATTTAAACTCTCCCAACCCAACTATACTGTCAATACCCTTGTGCACTTGGAAGAAAAATATCAGGACAAGGACTTTTCTCTAATAATGGGTGAGGACAATTTAAAAAGTTTTCACAAATGGAAAAACTATGAAGTAATTCTTGAGCAGTATTCTATATATGTGTATCCAAGGGTTTCCAAAGGAATAGTGGAAAATCAGTTTAAGGATCATCCAAAAATTCATAGGGTAGAGGCACCGGTTGTGGAGATTTCTTCCACCTTTATAAGGAAGGCAATTAAGGCAAGAAAAAATATTATCCCCATGTTACCGGAAAAAGTATGGGAATATATTGACAGCATGAATTTTTACAAAGGAAAAACTGTTTAAAAAATTTTTTTGAACATCTTGTTGATTAAATGAACCTTCTTTTTTCATGGAGGAACAATAACCTTGCACTTCGATTGCGCTCAATGGAACATTCTCAAATTTTTTAAACAGCTTTTATCATATTATTTTTTCAATGTCGGGATTCGCAGGACTTGTCCCGGGTATATTATATCAGGATCTTTGAGCATTGGTTTATTGGCTTCAAATATCTCAGGGTATTTATTTGCATTTCCATAATGCTCTTTTGCTATTTTACTCAGGGTTTCCCCTCTTTCCACGGTATGAAAAACAGATTCAGGCTCTTTGTTTTCCACCGTCAAATTATCTTCCACCTGGGAAATTCCTTCAACATTGCCAATCACTAAAATCACTTTTTCACGAGTTGACTGTTTATCTGAATGTCCGGAGACGATGGCCAAATCACCTTTTATTGTAATATTGAGATTCTCAACCTTCAAATTTAAATCATGAATGGTTTCTTCGATTTTTCTTGCCGCTTTTTCGTTTTCTATGCCTTCTTCTTTCTGCCTGTCAACGGCTACTTTTGTAGTAACTCCTTTAGTCTCTTTTCCTGGTCCAAAAGCCTTGGCTCCGGAATCCTTAATAAATTTAAAAATTCCCATTTTCTTTATATTAATTGTATCTGTAAATTACAAAATTCACTTTATTCCGCTGTTGTTAAAACTATTAAATTTTTGTTAGTTTTTGTTTTAAATCAAAAAAACAGCGCCACGTATACGATATACCCGGCGCTGTTTCACTAAATAACCAACCAAAAAACTAAACCAAAACTGATAAAAAACCAGCATTGCATTTTCTTAATATATAACGCAAAAAGCCTCTGTTTAATTGTGGACAACAAACATAAAAATCCAAATTATTTACATTTCTTTTAAATTTGTGTATTTTTGCATTGAATATAAAACATTATGAATAACACTCCTAAATTTGGTGTAATTGGCGGCGGAAGCTGGGCTACGGCTATTGTCAAGATGTTAAGCGAAAATCTTGACGAAATTCAATGGTATATGCGAAACACTATTGCAATAGATCATATTAACACTCATAAACACAACCCCAATTAT
>Ga0314774_1002428_pt1 | contig 10524 bp, 5 predicted proteins | sample MetaGCBIA2018_FD_204515 | JGI IMG/M metagenome (GOLD analysis project Ga0314774, IMG submission 204515) | Cryopeg brine microbial communities from Beaufort Sea near Barrow, Alaska, United States - CBIA 2018 | ecosystem: Environmental > Aquatic > Marine > Coastal | place: USA: Alaska | collected... | reverse complement strand
CAAACAATCTAAATCGGTTTTAAATTTATCAAAATATTCCAGAATCCCTTGGCCCTTGAATTTTTCCATTTTCCTTTTATTTTACCTAACAAATATAAGTATTTAGGTAGACACCTCTAAAAATCTTAAAGGATACTTCTAATTGATGGTTTGATTTAAAAAAACTGAATTTAATCTGTGAAATGTTAAAAATTTAAGTTTTTTTTATATAAATTTTTTTGTTTAATATCTATTATATAGCTTTGGGTAATCGATTGCATTTAAAATTAATGCTATTGGGAAGGGCTAAAATAGCTCCTTTTTATACCCGATAAATTGACTTATTTCTAAAAATTGGATACAACCCTATGGTTGCAACAATTTCACTTTCATTGGTTTGGGAAGTTTTTAAAAATTTTGTCAAAATTTTAATTGGACTCGAAAATAATTAACTTCTAATTAACTAATTCAAAAATGACTAAATTATGAGAAAAAGATTCTTGTTCAAGAAATCATCCTGTCAGATTTCTTTCTGTATGCTGCTCCTGCTATTTTGCGGATTGAGTGGGTTTACTCAGGAAAAAAATGTAACGGGTACCGTAACAGATGTGAACGGGCTTCCTTTGCCGGGAGTAAATGTCGCAATTCAAGGAACGAACGCTGGTACCCAAACTGATTTTGACGGATTATATTCCCTTAAGACTACTCCGGAAAATGTATTGATTTTCTCTTTTATTGGTATGAAAACGATGGAGTTGACCATTGGAAATGAAAACACCTATAATATTATCCTGGAACAAAGTAGTTCTGACCTTGATGAAATTATTGTTGTAGGATATGGGACACTAAAAAAATCGGACTTAACGGGTTCTGTAGGAAGTATTTCTTCTGACGCCTTAACTGAAAGAAGTCTTACGAATCCTTTGGAAGCGATTCAGGGTAATATTCCCGGAGTTCAAATTAGCAGTTCTACTGGTAGAATCGGAGATGGGTTTGATATCGTAATTAGAGGAAAAAATTCAATGGGATCCAGTGTAGGTCCTTTATTCGTTGTTGATGGTGTTCCAACTGATAATATAGACTTTTTGAACCCTCAGGATATTGACAGGATCGATGTTTTGAAGGATGCTTCTTCAACTGCTATTTATGGTTCAAGAGGTTCAAATGGGGTGGTGATTGTGACTACAAAGAGTGGAGCTACGGCAAAATCTGGCCTAAATGTATCCTTTGATAATTTTGTAGGTATTAAAGAAGTTGCCCGTCTTCCGGAAATGATGGCTCCTCAGAGATGGTGGCAGTATCATCAATCGGCTTATCTGGCTACAGCTGCAACAGATCCGATAACAGGACAGGTATCTGCAGAAACCCATGCCGATGCGGTTATTGGAAGCAATAATTCTGAACTGCTGAGGCGCGTTAACGACAATGAATCTTATGATTGGTATGATGCTGTTTTAAAAAGTGGTATTCAGCAAAACAGTTATCTGAACGTGTCTGGTCGGGCTGAAAACGGTTTGGGTTATAACCTGGGACTTGGCTATCAGAAAGAAACCGGGAATATTAATAATGAATCTTTGGATAAATATTCTTTTAAGGCAGGTTTAAATCATAAAATAAACGATAAATTTTCGGCGGGGGCTAATATCACCGTTGCTTTAACAGAGCAGAATCTGGGAAGTGATCTTGCTATGCGCGAGGCTTTCAGGCTAAATCCTTTTCTTAGTCCTTTTGGAGCAGATGGGGAATTATTTCCCAATCCAGGGAAATTAACCGATGAAAATGGGGATTATTTAATTAATAAAACCAGTACTTATAATCCCATTCTTGAAATCAATAATTCCAATGATGATATTCGCCGTTGGAATTTTATAGGGAGCACCTTTTTTGAATACAATCCATTGGAATGGCTATCTTTAAAAACTACTTTTTCTGCTGGTCTGGATAATTACCGACGTGGAAGATCCTGGGGTGCACTAACAAACACGGGTGCTAGTAATAATGATTTGCCTTCTGCTGATATGGAAAACAGCGAAAACTTTAACTATACATGGGATAACCAATTTAACATAAATCATACTTTTTCTGAAGATCATGCATTTAATCTTTTGGGACTTCAGAGTTTGTATTCCAACAGGTCGGAAAGTTCATTCCTTAGTTCACGAAATATGCCATTTGATACCGGTTTTCACAATATTGGAAGCGGAGAACAAAGTACTTTTAATTTAGGTTCCAATTTCATAAAACAAACTTTAAGCTCTTATGCATTACGTTTAAATTATGCCTATAAAGACCGATATCTTTTAACCTTTTCCAACAGGTGGGATGGATCTTCTTTATTGTCTAAAAAGAAGCGATGGGATTCTTTCCCTTCCGGAGCGTTTGCCTGGAGAATTAGTGAAGAACCGTTCCTGCAAAGCCAGAATACGGTTTCTAACCTAAAACTGAGAGTTGGTTATGGTTTTACGGGGAACAATATAATATCTCCTTATTCAACTTTAAACCGATTGGATAGACAAACTTTTTATGATTATAATGGTACAACAGCCAATGGCTGGTTACCAGGTTCTTTGGCCAATTCCCAACTGGGATGGGAGAAGACCAGAGAAGTTAACGTTGGGGTGGATTTTGGGTTTTTCCTAAACAGGATCTCAGGAAGTATAGATATTTATGATAGACTCTCTGAGGATTTGTTATTACCGCAACAATTACCAAGAGAGTCAGGCTGGGAAACTATTAACGCAAACGTAGGTTCAGTTAGGAACAAAGGGGTGGAATTAGCATTGACTACCAGAAATATTCAAACTGAAAAAATCTCATGGAAAACTTCATTCACATTCGCTAAGAACACAAATAAAATTGAATCTATTTATGGACAGGACCAGGTAGATGATATAGGGAACAATTTGTTTATAGGTGAATCTGTAGATGCACACTACAATTATGAATTTACCGGGATCTGGCAGGCAAATGAAGCAGCAGAAGCAGCGTCGTATGGAATGGAAGAAGGCCAGGAAAAAATCCTGGATGTTAATGGGGATGGAAAATACACTCCGGATGACCGTATTATTTTAGGATCTTCAGATCCTGATTGGTCAGGTAGCTTTTTTAGCACCTTAAAAGTGGGTAATATCGATTTATCTACCTCAGTAATTACCAATCAAGGAGTACTTGTTTACAGCCCATTTCATTCAAACTTTACAGACACCAGAGACAGGGGAAGACAAAAGCTTGATATTAATTGGTATATCCCTGAAAATAATGCTGGTATTCCGGCACAAGCTTCCAATAGTTATCCGCAACCTAGAAATGAAGGCTCCTTCTGGAGAAATGATGGGGTTGGATATTACAAAGATGCTTCCTATGTAAAAGTAAAAAATATCGCTTTAGGCTATACTTTAGGAAATAAAACATTAGAAAGTTTTAATATTAAACATTTAAGGATATACGCCAATGTTTTAAATCCATTTGTCTTTACTGATTATGAAGGATATGACCCAGAATGGGCTGCAGCCAGCTTAAATATTGGCCGTACAAGTTCAATCACCTACCAGTTAGGTTTTAATTTAAAATTTTAAAAAATGAAAAAGATAAAAATAATATTAAGTTCTGCGATTCTGGGGTTATTATTTAGCTCGTGTAGCGACTTTTTGGAAGAAGAGAATCTTTCAAATGTTACTGCCGAAGAATTTTATGTAACCGAAGTTGGTTTTGAGGCTTTGGTCAATTCAAACTATTCCCAATTGCGGGAGATATATGGGGATGAACCTTGGTTATTCGCCGCGGGAACCGATTTGTATGCACAAGGAAGGGATGCCGAACCACCTGGATTAAGTAAATACACTCAACTTAACCCCTCCTCTGAAGGTGTCGCTCAATTATACAATACAAGCTATGAAGCAATTCAGATTGCAAATATGAGCCTGCATTATTCAGAAATCACAGAGCAGTCAAGTCAGTTCAACAATCGCATTGGTGAGGTTAAATTTTTAAGGGCCAACGCATATTTTTTATTGGTACAGACCTATGGTGGAGTTGCTTTGGTAACCGATTACATCTCCAATCCAGTTTTGAACTTCGAGAGAAATTCGGCTGAAGAAGTTTATAATTTTATAATTTCAGAACTGGAAGAGTCCCTTGATCTTGTTTCCGAAGGCGCATACATGGGCAAGGTCAACAAAAGAGCGGTTAAGGATTTACTTGCAAAAGTCTATCTAACAAGAGCATACGAAAGCTTTGGTGATTCCGATGATTTTGTAACAGCTGCAAATTTTGCAGATGATGTAATTGCAGGACAAACCTTGAATCTTTCATTCAATGAATTGTGGCTTCCGGGTAATGAATTGAATGAAGAAGTTATTTTTTCAGCTCAGTTTGATCCGGCTTCGGTAAGTACCGATCCGACGAATTTGGGGAATCGTCAGGCACATTATTTTAGTTCTTATCTTGGCGGATCTGAGGTAGCCGGTGATGCTCCTTACAGAAGCTATAATTTGTGCCCCACAGATTTTGCTGTAAGTCTTTTTGAAGAAGGTGACGAGCGCTGGGAAGGAACCTTTATGGTAGAAGCCTTTGAAAGGTATTATGATTTCTATGATGTTGAGGACCATAGCGCTTTAAAAGTAGCTCATTACTACGCTCCAAAATGGAAAAGTTCCGATCAGGACAGGGCAGCGTATGAGGCCGCCCATCCGGGTGTTGTTTTCCATCCTTACGGGGCTTATGTTCCGGAAGCGAATCGCAATTTTGATTATGAAACTATTCCACTTCGTAAGTTCGACGATCCAAGCTCTCCTTTTGGAGGAGGAAGGGTAAGTACCCGCGATATAATTTTATCCAGACTTGCCGAAACCTATCTGGTTGCTGCTGAAGCCTATTTGAAATCGGGTGATGCCTCCACAGGACTTTCGAGACTTAATGAAGTTAGGGAGAGGGCTAATGCAGAACCTGCAACTCTTTCAGAATTTGATATAGATTATATCTTAGATGAAAGGGCCCGTGAATTAATGGGTGAATATCACAGATGGTTCGATTTAAAAAGAACAGGAAAACTGGTAGAAAGAGCTTCGGCACATCATTATTTAATTGAGCAAAGTAATTTTAACGGTGCCAATGGTGAGTTGAAAATATTAAGGCCAATTCCTCAGGAAGCTTTAGACTTAAATCAAAACAAGGGTTTTCCACAGAATCCTGCTTATGAATAAAGAACTGGAATTATCAAAGAATATAAAATGAAAAATACTATAAAGATTTTATTTCTGGCCCTGGTTTTTACAAGTGGGCAATTAATTGCCCAATCCAGTACACAAGACAAATATTGGGAGAAGGCCGAAGATATTGTAAAGAATCTGGAAGAGCCGAATATTCCTGAAAAAACCTACCCTATAAACGACTTTGGAGCGGTAGCCGATGGAATTACAATGAATACAGAAGCTATAAATAAGGCAATTGTTAAATGTAATAAAGAGGGCGGAGGTACCGTATTGGTAAAAGGTGGTAGCTTTTTAACGGGTCCTATTCATATGAAAAGCAATGTGAATTTGCACATAGAAGAAAATTCCACTTTAAAGTTTAGTACCAATCCCCAGGATTATCTTCCAATGGTATTAACACGCTGGGAAGGAGATGATTGTTATAACTATTCTCCATTAATCTATGCAATTGGTCAATCTAATTTCTCCATTACAGGAAAAGGAACCCTAGATGGGCAGGCTAGCGGAGATAATTGGTGGCCATGGAAAGGAAGCAAAGGAGCTGGGTGGAGCGAGGGGGCCATAAGTCAATTAGATAGCGTTAACAGGCCTCAGCTTAAAAAATTCAATGATACCCAAGTACCGGTTTATAAACGCCAAATGGCAGGTCATTATTTACGTCCACAGTTCATCAATTTTATTTACTGTAAAAATTTAATGATAGATGGGGTAACCATTACCAATTCTCCTTTTTGGGAAATTCATCCATTACTTTCGGAAAATATCATAATTCGTAATGTGATTATAAATAGTTTGGGCCCTAATAACGATGGGATAGATCCTGAATCCTGTAAAAATGTATTAATTGAAAAATGTACCTTCAATACAGGTGATGATTGTATAGCATTAAAATCTGGAAGAGATTATGATGGTAGAAGAGCTGGAATTCCTATTGAAAATGTGGTGATAAGAAACTGTGATATGAATAGTGGTCATGGAGGAGTTGCTATTGGCAGTGAAATTTCGGGAGGTGTGAAAAACATTTTTGTTGAAAATTGTAAAATGAGTAGTCCAGATTTAGATAGGGCAATTCGTATAAAAACTAATAATAGCAGAGGAGGGATTACAGATGGAGTATTTGTTAGAAATATTGAAGTAGGACAAGTTAGGATTGCTGCGGTATCAATTAATTGTAGTTACCATATAGATAGGGAGGGAGAAGGCGATTTTCCTCCCCTGGTAAAGAATATATATGTATCAAACTTAACTACCGAAAAAGCGAATTATGCTATTTGGTTAAAGGGTATAGAAGGGAGCAACAGTGTAGAAAATATAAATATTACTAATTGTTCCTTTAATGGTGTGACCCATAAAAGTGAAATTGATAATGTTAAAAATGTAAATATTAAAGATGTAAGTATTAATGGTGAGCCATTTACTTATACTGAAAACAAATAATGAGTACTACCAGAAGAAATTTTATTGCAGCTTCCTTAGCAGGAGGACTTGGTGCAACTCTGCCGTTTTCAAGCGTAATGGCCAATGGATTTGAAGAAGAAAAAGGAGGAGAGAATGAAAATTATAAAAAACTGGATGAGGCTTTAAAAAGGCCTGTTTTAAAAAAGGAATTATTTACAACTCCTGTAATAATTGATTCTTTAGAACTATTAAAATATAAAGACAATTATCTATGTAGGGTGCGATCCAAAGATGGGGCCGAAGGATTTTCATTTTCAAACAGCCAAATGGAAACACTTTATCCCATTTTTGTTAAGAGGATGCAACCTTTTTTTATTGGAAAAGATGCCAGGGATTTAGAAACACTATTGGAGCAGGTATATGTTTATAAAAGCAATTATAAACTACAGAGCATAGCCATTTGGGTTCCTCTGGCCACTATTGAATTTGCCATTTTGGATATGCTTGGAAAAATTGCGAATAAACCTATGGGCCAGTTAATTGGGGAAATTCATAATCCTGAAATAAAATTATACCAGGCTAATAGCGAGCGCGATATTTCGGCAGAAGATACGATTGAGCATCTTAAAGAAGATTTGGCCAAATCTAATGCTAAAGCTATCAAGTTCAAAATTGGAGGACGAATGAGTCATCCGGAGTATTCTAAAGGAAGGTCGGAAAAATTAATACCATTAGCCAGAAAAACTTTTGGAGACGATATGATAATATCTGCAGATTCGAATGGATCATATGACGTCAAGGAAGCCATCCGAATTGGAAAAATAATGGAACAATATAACTATGCATTTTATGAAGAGCCGGTACCCTTTGATTGGTATGAAGGTACCAAAAAAGTGGCAAATGCACTGAAAACACCCATCGCTGGGGGAGAACAGGAACCTAGTTTAAGAAATTTCAGGTGGTTGTTAGGAAATAATGCTTTATCTATTGTGCAAGCCGACTTGTTTTATTTCGGTGGTATGATACGAAGTATGAAAGTTGCTCATATGGCACAGGCATTGGGAAGACCTCATACTCCACATGTGTCTAATATAGGGTATGTATATATGCTGCAATTTATATCGGCAATTCCTAATGCAGGGAAATATCATGAATTTAAATCACCTTTTAATAAGGATATGTCATTTGAATGTAAAACTTCCAGTTTACTTCCCGAAAATGGAACTGTAAAAGTTCCTACCGGTCCGGGTATGGGAATTGATTTCGATCCGGATTTCATTAAGAAACATCAAATTATATCTGAAAAGACTATATTTTAAAACTTAAAAAGACTTGTCCGGCTTGGGCTCTACCTTTAATGGAAATCTTAAGAATAAACAATGGAAATTAAAAATCCTCAAAGTAAGGTTTATTTATAAACTTGAATAAATGGACCATTGATGAGTTAATGGGCTTCTATCCAATTTTGAGCATTACTTATAGTTCTTTGTTTGAGGGATTTGAATAATAAAATTTACCGTTTTAAATTGAATTTGTGAATTTTGTTAAGGAGGATATCTGCGGTATATAAATTTCTACTGGTATCAAAACCTATATCATGATATCTCCTAACCGGAATTTTATTGGAATCTTCTATTTTTTGAAACTTACCCGATTTTATATTAACAATTATAATATCTGATCCCAGAGGGTCTCCATCTTTTTTAATTTTATAATCTACAGCATATAAAATATTGTTTTTTTTGTCAATTCTTAAAGATTGTATTGCTCCAAAAGACTCATCAGTCCATAACCTGATAAAATTCCCATTAGAATCAAACATCTGAATGCGATTATTTTCTCTATCTGCGACATATAGATTTCCGTCCAGATCTATATCTATCGCATGAGGTAAATTAAACTGCCTGGGTGCATTGCCTTTACTACCCCATTCAAAAAGGTATTTTCCACTAGCCGAAAATTTTACAACCCGATCGTTTCCGTATCCATCTGTTACATAAAATGAACCATCTTTTCCTACTGTAACATCGGTAGGTTGATCGAAGTGTAAAGAATCATTTCCGGGAATATTTTTTATTCCTAATTTCATAAGAAGTTTACCTTCATGGCTGAATTTAAATACCTGCTGTAACTCGGTATCTGTAATCCAAATATTATTCATATCATCTATATGGATACCGTGAGGTTTTTTAAAAGTGTTTTTCCCCCAGCTTTCAATTAAGTTATAATTACTAGGATCCAAAATCAGTACCAGATCATTTTGTACTAATCCTCCGGGAGAAATTACGCTTTTTGCAGATTTTCTCTGTAAGATCACTAAGTTAAGTTGATTGTCAAAATCCAGTGAAGGAGGTGTTCCTAGGGGTATAGTAGATGGTAATTTTAAAAAATTGTCAATTTCTTTGTGTTTAAAAGTCGTTTCGTTTTGGGACCAGGCAGTGATAGCGACTAATCCAAATATGATAAACGGTAAATAATTAATAGCAGGGATTCGAATCATTACATTTGTTTAAAATCAATAAGTTAATTAAGGGTAATGGAATACATATATAAAATATGATGTTTTCTAATAAGTTTTTTTCAATTTAACAACTTTTAAATCATCAAATGATGATTTTCTTTTTTTAAAAATGATAAAACTCCAAAAAAGATCAAAAATAAAGGTTTTTTACAAAAAAAATATTCAGAGGCCATAAAATTATTTCCCCACCTCTTTAATTCGTTAATAAAGACCCTTCTCTATGAAATCGGTTGTAATCAATAGAGATATTATAGGTCTAAATTTTCCCATTTGGGACTAAATATTTAAAAATCACCCTTTTATTCTACGTCAATCTCTTTTTTACCTATTCGAATCTTTAAAATACCAATCTTTTTTTGAAAATTCAAAATTAATATGTAATTTAGTGCAATCGATTACAAAAAAATAAGTTGTATAAATCCTCTTGTATTCTTGGGTTTCAATACCAAAAACTTTTAGAGAAAATAAATATTACAAACAATCTATAAATAAAAAAAATGAAAGTATTTAAATTCATTGCAATCTTATTATTAGTAAACATTGCCGCTTGTAAAAATCAAGAAAAGAAAACAGAAGCAGCACCTGTTCAATCTGAAACTTCCTATGATATGAAAACGGCAAAAACCTATGCTGAACTTTCCATAAAAGAAGGTGGCCATTGGGAAGGAAGAGAATATATTGACGGAACTTTTAAAAACGTAAATGAGGTGAAGGTTCCTGCAGAGCATACAGACCATTCTTGGTTTATAAGATATGAAGGACCAGGATGGGAAAGCAATAAAGTTGGGTACAGATTGTACTTGGATTGGAGAAATTGCATTGATATTTTTGGCAAAGTAACTGATACGATGGTGCTTTCAAGAGTAGGATTGGATGGTTTTGATTCTTATCATGAAAAAAGTGATTGGGGAATGGATATTTTGAAGGCTGGAAAAGGATTGGGAATAGGTGCTATTGGAAGATATGTAAATAAGGAAGTGTTACATTTTAACAATGTAGATTCCACCTTTGCTAAAGTTGAAAATGCTACCGATAAATCTACTGTTATGGTTAATTATAATGGATGGAAAACTTCAGACGATAAAATTGATTTTAAATCTATTTTATCCATTGCTCCAGATCAACGAGTTACCAAACATACAATTCAAGCCTCAAAAGAAATTGAAGGTATTTGCACAGGTATTGTTAAACATGATGTGCCATTTTTTTCAAAAGAAAGTACAAATAAAAAATGGGGATATATCGCAACTTATGGAGTACAGTCTTTAGTTCCGGACAAATTAGGAATGGCGATTTTTTATGAAATTGAAACAGTTAAAGAAGTTACAGAGTGGGAACACGACTATTTGTTATTGTTTAAACCATCAACAAAAGAAATATCTTTTTACTTTTTAGGCGCTTGGGAACAAGAAATAG
>Ga0314774_1002427_pt1 | contig 10528 bp, 11 predicted proteins | sample MetaGCBIA2018_FD_204515 | JGI IMG/M metagenome (GOLD analysis project Ga0314774, IMG submission 204515) | Cryopeg brine microbial communities from Beaufort Sea near Barrow, Alaska, United States - CBIA 2018 | ecosystem: Environmental > Aquatic > Marine > Coastal | place: USA: Alaska | collected... | reverse complement strand
TGCTTTTATTGACTGTTGTTATTGGAATTGGGATGGCTGGAGTTGGAATGAATGTCATGCACGACAGCAATCATGAATCTTTCTCAAACAAAAAGTGGGTTAATAAAATCATGGGAAGCAGCATTTATATTTTGGCAGGAAATGTTTACAACTGGAAAGTGCAGCACAATGTTTTGCACCATACATTCACCAATATTCAGGGACACGATGAGGATATTGATGCCGGCAGAATTATTCGTTTTACCAAACATGCCAAATGGCTCAAAATACATCAATTTCAAAAATATTATTCCATTTTTTTATACGGATTGTTAACCATTAACTGGGCAATCACCACCGATTTTAAACAAATGCGTAAATATTTGAAGCGCAAGCTTTCTTATGGTAAATTTCCAAATCCTGCCACGGAATGGACTACTTTAATTGTGACCAAACTGATTTATTATTTTATGTGGATTGTTTTACCACTATTGGTTTTAGACATTGCCTGGTGGAAAGTATTGATTGGATTTTTTGTGATGCATTATACTGCAGGAATGATTTTAAGCGTTGTTTTTCAATTGGCACATGTGGTTCCAAAAACTGAAATGCCTTTACCTGATAAAGAAGGAAATTTGGAGCATACCTGGGCAGTACATCAATTGTACACAACTTCAAATTTCGCACCAACAAATAAATTTATTTCTTGGTACACAGGCGGCTTGAACCATCAGGTTGAACATCATATTTTTCCTCATATTTCCCATATTCATTATGAAAAAATTGCAAAAATTGTAAAAGAAACGGCATTGGAATTTAATTTGCCGTACCATGAATATAAAACTTTTAAAAAGGCAATTATAGAACATTTTAATCAATTAAAAACGCTGGGTGTGAAGCCTGCGCATGTATAAATATTTCTTTATGACCAACCAACTTTCAGACAGAATTAACAACTTACCGGTTTCAGAAACTTTAGCAATGGCTGCAAAAGCCAGAGAACTAAAAGAACAAGGGAAAGACATTATTAGTTTAAGTTTAGGGGAACCAGACTTTAATACGCCCGATTTTATAAAAGAGGCCGCCATACAGGCAATTCATGACAATTACAGTTCTTACAGTCCTGTTGATGGATATATGGATTTAAAAAAGGCGATTTGCGAAAAATTTAAACGCGACAATAATTTAACGTACCAGCCCAACCAAATTGTGGTTTCAACAGGCGCAAAGCAATCCATTGCCAATGTGGCCATGGTGTTGTTAAATCCGGGTGATGAAGTATTGTTGCCTGCGCCATATTGGGTTAGTTATTCGGCAATTTCCATTTTGGCGGAAGCCACTTATGTTGAAATTCCATCTACAGTTGAAGCGGATTTTAAAATTACGCCAGCACAGTTGGAAGCGGCCATTACATCAAAAACAAAAATGGTATTTTTCAACTCTCCAAATAACCCAAGCGGAACAGTTTACAGCGAAGCAGAATATAGGGCTTTGGCAAAAGTGCTGGAAAAACACCCAAATATTTATGTCCTTTCCGATGAAATATATGAACACATCAATTATGGGGCGCCTAATTTTAGTTTTGCGTCCATAGAAAGTATGTATGACAGAACCATTACAGTTAATGGCGTTGCAAAAGCGTTTGCCATGACCGGCTGGCGTATTGGTTACATTGGCGCACCGGAATGGATTGTGAAAGCATGCACAAAAATGCAAGGACAAATTACTTCGGGGGCCAACAGCATTGCACAACGTGCAACCATTGTAGCTTTACAGGCACCTGTTTCAAAGATCAAATACATGGTTGATGAATTTCACAGCCGCAGAGATATTGTCGTGGCTTTGCTTAAAGAAATTGACGGTTTTAAACTAAACATCCCCAAAGGTGCATTTTATGTATTTCCGGATGTTTCGGCTTTCTTCGGAAAAGAAATTAAGGGATATAAAATAGCTAATGCCGCAGATTTTTCTATGTTTTTATTGGCTGAAGCAAATGTAGCAACTGTAACCGGAGATGCTTTTGGCGCGCCAACTTGCATTAGAATATCATACGCCGCATCGGAAGCGCAATTGCGTGAAGCTATTAAAAGAATTAAAGAAGCGTTAATCTAAAAGATAAATATTCTCAAACAAAAAAACCGGGTAATTTGCCCGGTTTTTTGTTTTAGGAAAATCACTTTAATAGTTTAATGCACCATCACAGTATCTGAAGTTTTAAATACCCAAAATTTTTGTCCCATAAAACTTACGGCAGCACTGAGGCCTGATGCACCCACAAAAGCAATAAAGTATTTATAAGGCAAATCGAGCAGATTTCTATATTGGTGCAAAACATACAACAATCCTGAGTTGGTGCCCACATTTATGAGCAATGCGATACCGTATAAAAGTCCAAATTTTACGAGTCTTTTTTGGGAGCGGTCCTTTTTTTTCCAGGTCCAAAATTTGTTTAGAAAGTACGTTACGGTCATTCCGCATATAAAGGAAATGCTTTTGGCTAATGCTTCGTTACCAATGGTTTGGAACATTTTTTCTGGAAGAAGATTCAGCAATATAAAATAGCACAATAAATCAACCGAAACGGCCAAAAGGCCGATAAGAGTGAATTTAACAAGTTGCTTTTTTAAGGGAGAAATTTCTTTTAACATTATATGGTTTCGTTTAATTTTTAACAGCCATTGGTTCGTCCATTTTATTTATGGCGATCTTTTTTTGTTGTATGGCCTTAATTTCCTGGTAAATATAGGAGATTTAACAGATACAAAAACGCTTCTTTTAATGAATGTCTAAATATTTTTTTAGTCTGTTTTATGGCTATTGAGTTCAATTTTCATCATAATGTCAGTTTGTGGATCGTCACCCAGCATAAAAATATGCGTATCAAATGGTTTGAAGCCATTTTTATTATAAAATTTAATGGCTTCGGAATTTTCTTCCCAAACACCTAACCAAACATATTTTAGTTTTGCTTGTTTGGCTATTTCAAGTGTTTTTTCATAAAGCTTCTGCCCAATTTTTCTTCCCTGAAATTCTTTGAGTACATAAATGCGTTCCAATTCAAGTGCTTGCGGATCTTGCAATTCGGTTTGGGCATCCTCAAAATTGATTTTCAAATAGCCGACAGTTTGGCTGTTCAAAGTTGCCAAATAAAATTGGGAATTGGGGTTATTTACTTCACTTGTTATTTTTTCTAAAGTATAAGCATCCTTAGCGTATTTAAGCAAATTTTCTTCGGAATTGTTTTCGGTAAATTTTTCAAAAAAAGTTTGTCTGCTAATATTTAGAAGCAGTTCTGTATCTGTTTGGTGCGCTTTTCTTATTTCAATGTTTTCCATTTGCAACTAGGTTTGTCATTTGTAACGAGAATTAAAAAACCAAAAATAGTCCAAAGCATGGTATTTTAATCAGTTTATAATAATTTTGTATTTACAGCGTAACAATTTTAGTCTGGGTTATAGGGACTTCTATTTGATACTGCCTTTTATATGATTGCTAAAGCACTGAAATTTAACCCTATCATAAATTGGATGCATCTGAATGAATTACAATTTACTATATTTATAAAAAAATCTGGGAATGTATCGATTCTGCTTTCTTTTTTTACTCATTTTAACGAGTTGTAACCATAAAACTGTAACTAAAATGCCTGAACATAAATTCACCAACAGCCTTGTTAAAGAGACAAGTCCGTACTTGCTGCAACATGCTCACAATCCTGTAGATTGGCACGCTTGGAATAAAGAAACCCTGGAACTTGCGAAAAAAGAAAATAAATTATTGTTAATTTCAATAGGCTATTCTTCGTGTCATTGGTGTCATGTGATGGAACATGAAAGTTTTGAGAATGAAGAAGTGGCAGCGGTGATGAATAAATATTTTATTAGCGTTAAAGTAGACCGGGAAGAGCGTCCCGATGTAGATCAGGTATATATGAATGCCATACAATTAATTACCGGCAGAGGTGGCTGGCCTTTAAACTGCGTGGCTTTGCCCGATGGAAGACCCATCTGGGGAGGAACTTATTTCCCCAAAGACAATTGGATTAGTGCCCTGGAGCAATTGGCAAAATTATATAAGGAAACACCAGAAAAAGCTATGGAATATGCTGAAAAATTAACTGAAGGCGTTAGAAATTCGGATTTGTTGGCGTTCAATACAAAAAAAGAAGCATTTACCGTGGCAGATTTAGACAATGCCGTAAAGGAATGGAAAAACTATATGGATGTTGATTTGGGAGGAAGAAAAGGAGCGCCGAAGTTTCCGATGCCAAACAATTACCAATTTTTACTGACTTATGCAGTTCGTTCAGGGAATGATGAAATTTTAAATTATGTGAATACTTCACTCACGAAAATGGCTTATGGGGGAATTTACGATCAAATTGGGGGCGGATTTTCTCGATATTCGGTTGATGCAAAATGGCATGTGCCACATTTTGAGAAAATGCTTTATGACAACGGGCAATTGGTGAGTTTGTATGCTATGGCTTATCAGGCCACAAAAAACGAATTGTATAAAAAAACAGTATATCAAACATTGGAATTTATTTCAAGGGAGCTCACCACAAAGGAAGGTGCTTTTTATTCTTCATTAGATGCCGATAGTATGAATGATGAAGGTAAATTGGAAGAAGGCGCTTTTTATGTTTGGACCCAAAATGAATTAAAAGCTATTTTAGGAAAGGATTACGATTTATTTTCTGCCTATTACAATGTAAATTACTACGGACTTTGGGAACACGAGAATTATGTATTGATCAGAAAAAATAGTGATTCCGAAATTGCAAAAAAACATGCAATTCCAATAGCTGAACTTGAAAATAAAGTCATTTTCTGGCAAGAAACATTGCTTAAGGAACGCGAAAAAAAAGAGAGACCAAGGCTCGATGACAAATCTTTAACTTCTTGGAATGCCCTCATGCTGAAAGGTTATGTGGACGCCTACACCGTTTTTAATGAACCTCGTTTTTTACAGGCTGCCATAAAAAACGCGACATTTATTTATACAAAACAATTACAAGAAGACGGAAATTTAAATCACAGTTATAAAAATGGAAAAAGCACCATAAATGCTTATTTGGAAGATTATGCTACGGTAATTGATGCCTATATTTCTTTGTATGAAGCTACTTTTAATGAAACTTGGCTAAATATGGCCAAGCAATTAACAGATTATGCTTTTGATCACTTTTTTGATGCAGAACGTTCCATGTTTTATTTCACTTCAAATATCGATGCCAATTTAATTGCGCGTAAAATGGAAATTGAAGACAATGTCATTCCAGCTTCAAACTCAATTATGGCCAAAAGCTTGTTTAAATTAAGTCATTATTATTCTAACAGCTATTACCTTAAAGTGAGCGAACAAATGCTACAGAATGTAAAAGAATGGACGCAACAATATGGTTCAGGATATTCCAATTGGTTGCAATTGCTATCTAATTTTGTTGGTGAATATTATGAACTTGCCATTTCTGGCAAAGATGCCCTAAAACAACTTAATAAAATTAATGAGCACTATATTCCGAACAAATTAATTGCGGGAAGTATCAAAAAAAGTATGATTCCGTTATTGGAAAGCCGTTTTAATGAAAATGAAACCCTCATTTACGTTTGCGTAAATTCAGCCTGCAACCTTCCGGAAAAGGAGGTGAAAAATGCGTTGAGTCAACTTAAAATTAAATTTTAAGGATGAAAGTAATTCAAATTTTCTTTGTTTCCTTGGTTGCATTCGAACATATTTATTTTATGATTTTGGAAATGTTCTTTTGGGACAAACCAAAAGGTTTAAAAGCATTTGGACAAACTTTGGAAGCTGCGAAAAACTCAAAAACTTTGGATAAGAATGAGGGTTTGTATAATGGTTTTTGGCTGCCGGACTTATTTGGGCAATCGTCAATAAAAATAATTTCGAGCAATTGGCTGTTTTCTTTTTAAGCTGTGTGGTTGTTGCAGGTATTTTTGGAGCGTATTCCACAAAAAACAGCAAACTTTTTTATGTTCAGGCAATGCCGAAATAATAGGTTTGTTGCTTGTTTTATTGGAATATTAATTGTAATTGTTAAATTAAAGCCTACTTTAGCTACAAAAAAATCGAAATGAAAAAAATATTTAAATATTATTTTACCACAGCATTGCTTTTTTTAAGCATTGCAATTTATAGTCAACAAAAGAATATAGAGAATGTTTTGGATAATAATTATACTGTTGTGCCTACATTCGACGTTCGTTCAAACGGTTTGTTAGGAAGCAGTTACATTAACGAACAATTTCTTGCGGTGAAACTTGTGAATACTGATAAAACTTATTTAATGAGATACAATGCCTATAAAGATGAGATGGAATTTGAAAAGGACGGGAAATTATTTTATTTAACAAAAGTCTATGATTTTTCAATAACTTTTGAAGGTTCAAATAAGGTTTATCAGGTTTTTTCTTACCAGGAAATCAAAGGTACTAAAGATGGATATTTTGTTGCCTTAAGCAAAGGGGATAAAGTTTCATTATTGCTTCAGGAAAAAATTAAATATTTCGATGGAGTTAAGGCAAGGTCAAGTTATACCGAAGACAAGCCTGCATCTTTAAAGCGTATAAAGGATAAATTATATATTGGCTATAAAAATAATACTGCAAGTGAGTTACCCAACAGGAAAAAGGATCTGTTGAAATTGTTTTCAAGTAAAAGTACTGAAATTGAAGCTTATGCCAAAAAAAATAATTTGGGATTTAAAAACACAGAAGACTTAATAGAAATATTTAAGTATTATAACGCTTTAAACTAAACTACTTTTTTGAGATTCCTGCTATAAATTCTTTCAAATAAAAAGGCTCAAAGTAGGCAACATCTTCAAACTCGTTTTTTTTGAATTTCATATAAGAAATGGCCGACATTTCTTTTGCCGAAGGAAATTTGTTATCGATAAAAATCGCATTTTCATGAGTGATAATTTCCTTGCATTTTTCGGCGGCATCGCCCAAAAAATAAGCTTTTTGGTCATTTAAATAATCGGAAAAGGAATCGGGAGTAATAATTTCCGCATAAACTTCTCTAATTTTTTCAGTTTTATTACTAAAAACCTGACTGTAAACTTCCATTCTTCTCGCATCTAAAAGCGGAATTTTATAGCCTTTTTCAATTGAAATAGAAAGTGCTAAGGATTGTAAGGTATTTATAGAAATCAACGGAATATCCAAAGCAAAACACAATCCTTTTGCAGCCGAAACACCGATACGCAAACCTGTATAAGAACCGGGACCTTTACTTACGGCTATGGCATTTAAATCAGGCAATTCAATTTTGGCTTCCGAAACAACTTGCTTAATTAGTTCATGCAATTTTTCGGCATGCGAATAATTACCGTCATTGATTTCCTTTAACGAAATGTTTTCGCCTTCTTTTGAAATGCTTACAGAGCAATTTTTTGTTGCAGTTTCTATGTTTAATATAAGTGCCAATTTCTTTATTTTAAAAGGCAAAGATACTTCATTTTTATAAAAAAAACATCCAACGTTTTGCGTTGGATGTTTGCGTGAATTAAAAATTAACAATTATTATTCCAGGACAATTGGAATGCCTAAATAATATTCTAACAATTTGGTTCTGAAAACAAAATTGTATTTTGCATTTGCCAATGACGATTGTGCGTTCACCAGCCTGTTTCTTACCTGATCAAAATCGAAAGAAGTCATTACACCGGAATCATAGCTTACCTTGGCGTTTTTATAGGATTCGTTTTGTGCTTTTAAAGATTTTTCAGCTGAAATATATTGGTCTAATGCTGCTTTGGCATCGGCATAGGCTTTCTCAATGGTTTCTCTTAATTTAACTTGTTTGTCCTGCAATTGCAAGGAAGCTATTTCCTGATTTATTTGGGCTTTTGCTACGCCCGATTTTGTTTGAAATCGGTTAAAAATTGGAATATTTAAAGAGAAACCGAAGTTGTATCCCAAATTTTCTTTCAATTGTTTTCCAAATCCGTTGGGAACATAAACAATATTATCATTTGAATCTATAACTGGTCTAACATCTTTATCTCCTTGATTGTGTTGGTAAGAAGTTCCGAGTCCGGCACCAAAAGAAAGCGACGGATAATATGCTCCTTTTGCAATTTCTATGGCTATTTGGGAGCGTTCAACGACTATCTCTGCACTCTTAATTTCAGGCAAACTAGAAACCGCTTTATCATAAATCACATCAGTATCGTTATAAATTAAGGAAGCGGAATCTATGGTTAAATCCACATCCTGAATGTCAAATCCTTTGTGAGAAACCTGGAGCAATTGCGCAAGGCTCAATAAGGAAAGATCCAACGTATTTTTAGCCGTGGTCAATTGTTGCTCATTGGCGGCCAAAGAAGCTTCAGCTTCTAAAAGTGTTGCATTTGGCTTAGAGCCAGCTTCAACCAAAGTTTTTGCTTCTTCAACCTGTTTTTTACTGATTTCAATCTGGTCTTGCGCAATGATTAAACTTTCTTTGTTCAGCAACACGTTTAAATAGTAATTAACGACAAATAACATAATGCCATTTTTATTTTCTTCTAAATCGTAGCCGGCTGCTTCCAAGCTTTTTTGCACTTGTAGTAAATTATTTTTATTTCTGTTTCCGTTGTACAGCGTTACATTTGAATTCAATCCAATACTGTTGGAGCGAGTGTCTCTGGAAACCCGACCTCCATTGATGTCAATGAAAGATCCAAAATTCCAGTTTTGTGAAGCCGAAGAATTTAGGGAAGGATAAAAATTACCTTTGGCTACAGTAATGTCTTCTTCAACCAAATCTTTGCTGAGTTCCTGCTGTTTTACGGAAATATTGTGATCTAATGCGTAGTTGACACATTCTTGAAGTGTCCATTTTTTTTCTTGGGCATTTGCATTCATAAAGAATGCCAACGCCAAAATGCTAACAATTTTTGTTCTCATTGTATATAACTGAGTTTAATAGTGATGTTGATTTTGTATATGACGACTAAAATTAATATTTGTTACACTTTTAGCCACATATAGATATGTTAAATTTCTTCGTTTTTCTTTTTTGTTATTTTATACTTAATAATAAAAAAAAATAAAGTGCCTATTAAGATATAAGGAAAAATCATTAAATATAAAATACCCGAATTTAATCCCTCAGCCTCGCTAGGACTTCCGCTTTCAACAACTGCTCTGCACATGGCGCATTGCGCATTGGCAAAATGCGTGAAAAATATAAACAGAAGTAGTGCAATTCTTTTCATTGGGTTGTTTATTGTTTAATCGTTGATACGTTTATTTGTTTAATTTATCAATTTTTTGATTTGCATTTTCTCTAGAACATTCCAACTTTTAGCATTTCAACTTTGAAACAGGTAATACGGTGAAATCATTAAATAAACCATTACACCGCTTATGGCAACATACAGCCATAGCGGAAAGGTAAAACGCGCTATTTTTTTATGAAGCTCCACTTGGTTTGTGATGGCTCTTACATAGGTAATCAATACAAAAGGAATCACTGCAACGGACAATATAATGTGTGTGATTAAAATAATAAAATAAACGTTTTTTATAAGGCCTTCGCCTCCAAATTTTGTGGAATCCGATGTCATATGATAGGCCACATACAGCACTAAAAACAATACTGAAAATATGATGGCCGTTTTCATCAATATTGCATGCAGCGCTATTTTTTTATTTTTTATTGCCCAAAATGCCATCATGAGCAGAACGGCCGTAAACGCATTTATCGTGGCATAAATTGGCGGTAAAAAAACGGGGAGTTGCACATCAATTTTAACGCCAAACAAAATTGCAACCACCAAAGGAATTGCTATTGATAAAATTAAAATCCATTTATTGTATTTTTTTGAAGCTGTTGCCATTATTCTTTTAAAAGTATTTTAATGTCTTTTTTAATTTGTTGCACGCCTTTTGGGTCAAGTCCGTCATAAAAAGCAATTGGGTTTCCTGATTCATCCAATCTCGATCGAATATTTCCCTTTTTATCCACCAAAGCAAACATTCCAGAATGTTCAAATCCGCCCTCAGCATTGCTGTTTTTACCTGCATACAATGTAAATCCGATATTTGACAATTCATAAATTTTATCCTGTTCACCCGTTAAAAAGTTCCAGTTTTTTAAAGTTGCCCCATGTGTTTTGGCATATTTCTTTAAAATTTCAGGCGTGTCATTTTTTGGGTTGATGCTGAAAGAAGCGATGCCAAAATCCTGATTTCCATAAAACTCATTTTGTATTTTTAACATGCTTTCGGTCATTTTCGGACAAATGGTAGGGCAGGTGGTGAAGAAAAATTCCACTACATATACTTTTCCATCATAAAATGAATTGGAAATTAGTTTGCCGTCCTGATTGGTAAATTCAAAGTCAGGAACTTTGGCTATGGTGACCAATTTTGGCGTTTTAAATTTATTTACAATTTTTGGTACCGCGTATATTCCAAAGATTAAAATGATAAATGCAATGCCGATGTATGAATTTTTTTTCATTTCTTAAACTAGTTTTCTCTTTTTCTTCTTGCCTGCTTTTCAGCAGATTTTTTCAATTGGTAATAAATAA
>Ga0314774_1002425_pt1 | contig 10529 bp, 7 predicted proteins | sample MetaGCBIA2018_FD_204515 | JGI IMG/M metagenome (GOLD analysis project Ga0314774, IMG submission 204515) | Cryopeg brine microbial communities from Beaufort Sea near Barrow, Alaska, United States - CBIA 2018 | ecosystem: Environmental > Aquatic > Marine > Coastal | place: USA: Alaska | collected... | reverse complement strand
GCAAAATTTGTTAACGGGGAAAATACGTTTGGTTTAAAAATAAAAAAATTGGATAGAAAGTTTAAAAATAAAAGGATTGACAAAATAATATGATTCCATAAACCATGAGCAACATTGGCCAAATAGAACGTCTCACTCAAAACCGGATTGTCAAATTGTTCAAAGAGCAGTTGGGCTATAAATATTACGGCGATTGGGAAGAACGACAAAACAACAGCAATATTGAAGAAAAATATTTGGCCAGCTATTTATACAACCAAGGCCATCCAGTCAGCATTTTTAGTAAAGCTATTTACGAGTTAAAAAAGGTTGCCGACAGTTTTAGCGACAATTTGTACCTAAAAAACAAAAAGGTGTACGCCATGCTTCGCTATGGAGTAAAGGTGAAAGAAGATGTAGGGGTCAACTATACTACCGTGCAGCTAATTGATTGGGAAAATTGGAAAAATAATGATTTTGCTATTGCAGAGGAAGTAACCATAAAAGGCAATCATCAGAAACGCCCGGATATTGTATTATATGTAAATGGGATTGCTTTAGGTATTTTGGAATTGAAACGTGGTTTGGTGGATATTTCCGAAGGAATTAGACAGAACATCACCAACCAACAGGACAGTTTTATCGAATCTTTTTTTACCACCATTCAATTTATAATGGCAGGCAACGACACGCAGGGATTACGCTACGGCACCATCAAAACTCCGGAAAAGTTTTATTTAAACTGGAAAGAGGATATTAATGATAACAGCGACCTTCAGATTGACAAATACCTGAAAAAGATATGTAACAAGGAGCGCTTTCTGGAAATCATTCACGATTGCGTATTGTTTGACGGCGGGGTTAAAAAACTGCCTCGCCCCCATCAATATTTTGGATTAAAAGCAGCACAGGAACGCATCAGTAAAAAAGAAGGCGGAATTATTTGGCACACACAAGGTTCAGGAAAAAGCATTTTGATGGTTCTATTGGCCAAATGGATTTTAGAAAATAATGCCAATGCCCGCGTGATTATTTTAACCGATAGGACAGAACTAGACAAACAAATAGAGCGTGTTTTTAATGATTCTGGTGAACCTATAAAAAGAACCATAAATGGGCGTGAATTAATGCAACAACTTACGCAGCCTTTGCCGCGTTTGCTATGTTCTTTGGTTCATAAATTTGGCAAAAATAAGGAGGATGATTTTGATGAATTTATAAGGGAACTTGAAGAAAACCCAGTACAAACCGTGGGTGAATTGTATGTTTTTGTAGATGAATGCCACCGCACCCAAAGCGGTAGATTGCACCTAGCTATGAAAACCATGTTACAAAATGCCATATTTATTGGATTTACGGGAACCCCGCTGCTTAAAAAAGACAAAAGAACTACCTTAGAGGTGTTTGGCTCCTACATACACACCTATAAATTCAATGAAGCTGTAGAAGATGAGATTGTAAAGGATTTGGTTTATGAAGGCAGGGATATTGACCAAAAACTATCTTCTCCTGCCAAAGTAGATGCTTGGTTTGAAGCAAAAACCAAAGGTTTGAACGATTTTCAAAAGTCGGAACTAAAAAAGAAATGGGGCACGATGCAAAATGTATTGAGTTCCCGTTCACGAATGGAAAAAGTGGTTAGCGATATCCTTTTTGATTTCAGTACAAAACCCAGGTTATCTTCTGAAAAAGGAAATGCCTTATTGGTTGCTTCCAGCATTTATGAAGCTTGTAAATATTTTGAATTGTTCAACAGAACCGAATTAAAAGGAAAATGCGCGGTAATTACTTCATATAACCCTGCTACCAGGGATATAAATACCGAAGACACCGGCGCTAATACCGAAACCGACAAGCAATATATTTATCAAATCTATTCCGATTTATTGGAGAAAGTTTCCGCAAATCCAAATCAAACCAAAACAGAAACCTACGAAGATAAAGCCAAGGCTAAGTTCAGATTGGAGCCAGCCAATATGAAACTGCTTATTGTGGTTTCTAAGTTATTAACGGGTTTTGACGCTCCGCCCTGCACCTATTTGTATATAGATAAGTTTATGCAGGATCATACGCTTTTCCAGGCTATTTGCCGCGTAAATCGGCTGGATACCGACGATAAAACCTTCGGTTATATAGTAGATTATAAGAACTTGTTTGAAAACGTTACAGATGCAATAAGCGTTTATACTTCTGAACTGGATATCGAAACTTTTGGTAAAGAAGAAACTGAAGTATTGATGAAAGACCGTTTGAAAATGGGAAGGGAACGTTTGGATAATGCTTTGGAGGAATTAGAAATGATTTGCGAGCCGGTAGCGCCACCCAAAAACCAGTTGCAATATTTCCACTACTTCTGTGGTAACACCGAAATAGAAACCGATCTAAAGGATCGTGAACCACAAAGAACTGCATTATATAAAGGTACAGTAGCTTTTATTAGAGCCTATGCCAATATATCAGGGGAATTGGAAGAGGCAAAGTATAATCAAAAAGAGATTGAACATATTGAAAATCGCCTGGATTTCTATTTGAAATTACGGGAAGAAATAAGAATTCACAGCGGCGAAACCCTGAATTTAAAAGCCTATGAAGCAGATATGCGGCATTTGCTGGACAATTATATTCAAGCAGATGAACCGGTTGTAGTTTCACCTTTTGGAGAAATTCCGCTATTGGATTTGATCGTAAATTCAGGAATTTCGGATGCTATTAATACTTTGCCTTCGGGAATTAAATCAAATCAGCAAGCAGTAGCAGAAACAATAGAGAATAATGTTCGTCAAAAAATAATCAAGGATCATTTAATAGATCCTGCTTTTTTTGAGGAAATGTCAACCCTTTTGCAGGCTATCATTAAAGAGCGAAAAGACCAGGCACTTAGTTATGCAGATTATTTAACCAAAATTGCATCCCTGGCAAAAAAAGTAAAAGAAGGCAAAAAAGATGATGTTCCTAAAATTTTAACCACCCCGGCAAAAAGAGCACTTTATAATAATTTGGAACATGATGTAGCTTTAGCATTAGCCTGTGATGAAGCAATTCAGTTAAGCAAACAAGATGGTTTTAGAGGGAATTTAATAAAGGAAAGGAAAATAAAAAAAGCTTTGCATGACGTATTGAAGGATGATGAGGAAACGGAAAAAATATTTCAGATAGTGGTGAATCAAAACGAATATTGATGCAAAAGATTCAATTAGGTGATATCAGTGTTGAAGTTACCTTAAAGGATATAAAAAATGTCCATTTGAGCGTACTCCCTCCATTGGGGCAGGTGAAAATTGCAGCACCAAGTCGGATGGATTTGGACACAATCCGCATTTATGCCATTTCCAAACTGAGCTGGATTAAAAGACAACAAGCTAAAATTAAAGGTCAACAACGGGAGGCCCCAAGGGAATATATTACCAGGGAAAGCCATTACTATCAAGGCAAGCGATATTTGTTGAAAGTAATTGAAACAGAAACCACTCCCCATGTTATTTTGAAACAGAATAATTTAGTGCTTTACATAAAACCCAACACTGAAAAAGATAAAAGAAAAGAAATTCTAAACAAATGGTATAGGGCACAATTAAAAGAAACAGTTCCGAAATATATTGCCAAATGGGAACCTATAATTGGAGTCTCCGTCCTGGACTTTGATATAAGAAAAATGAAAACAAAATGGGGTACCTGCGATATAGAATCCCAACGCATCAGATTGAATTTAGAACTTGCCAGGAAACCTTTACCCTGCCTTGAATACATTGTAGTTCACGAAATGATCCATCTATTAGAACGCAATCACAATAAACGGTTTATATCACTCATGGATAAGTTTTTACCCAATTGGAAAGAATTGAGGGAAGAATTGAACTGGTTGCCTGTAAGTCATAGAGATTGGAATTATTAAAAACCAACTTTAAATGATTATTAGAGCGACCAAGTTTCTAACCATTAAAAACTTTAGTAAATTATTATGCCATTATACAGCCCTCCACTACTGTTAAAAAGCAAAAAGGACATAAGCTCCCAATCCCACATAGAGGATGCACTAAAGGGGTTAGAGCACAGCTATTTTTATAATGGAAAACGATTAGGGAATAGCAATATTATAGAATTGAATGTTACCACGGTAATAATGGATGCTGATGAAAACCTGTATTTAAGGTCCTGTAATTATTCCGGACAGAAATATACCTGGAAAACTGTCATAAAAGAACAACTAATAAAACATTTAAAGGATTTAGGGGTTGAATATGGATTAGTGAATAGTGAGACAAGGTATTTTGAAGTTTCCCCGGAACAACATTTGCCAATTGAAAAATATGAAAGCAGGTTATTGGATCTTATTTCAAAAGTAGAAAGAAATCAAGAAGGTAATCAATCTTTATAAATTCATGTTCCTCCGCTTTAGCTAAATTGGAATAGGCAAGGTACCAGTTCAGTCAACAGGAGACGTAAATGTTTGGCCATACCGGGCACACGAGCGTTATTGTGTTTAGTATTTTAGTTACGGTATGTCTAAAGTTCTTGCAATTGGTAACCTCCAATAAATAGGAAATGGTTGTGCTCTAAAATGTCTGCTAGCAATATGTGCGATTAAGAGGAATCCTGAAGAATAAAATTCAAAGTTTTCTTCCTTAATAAATAAATCTATTTCTTCTACTATTTCCTTCTTGTAATCTTCCAAATTTTCATAAATCTCAATTGAATGTTTTAAAGTTCCTTCACTCTGGCTATATTTTTTTGAACAAAAAAATGATTCAACTTCTTCTGTCGCAAACCAAATTTGAAGATTTAACTTAGGTAAGTAATCCTTTACTAACGATTTTATCTCATCATATAATTCTGAATCATCTAACAAAATAGCATACTCCAAAAGAATTACCAAAATCATTGATGAATCAACTTCAGATTTTTCATCACCATTGTTAATATCCACTAATCTGTCGAAATTAGTCCTGAAAAGAGGAAGTGTTTTATATATAGCAAAGTTATTATGGAGAGATATAACTATATTGTTTATCCAGTTTCTAGCAGATTGTTTCTTGCCCGTAATCCACAATAGCCTCAAAGCTAAAGCAATTTCAATTGAATGTTCATCATAAATTGGAGTATTCAGAGGTGGATTATTAACTATAAAGGAGGCAAGTGTATTGGATATTATTTCTGAGCTTTCTAATAGGAATTTGGCTTTTTCCTCCTTACCGCTAGCTAGAAGAAATCTAAATTCCTGTAATTCTGCTAGGCCAATGGTTGATAAAATGCCTACATGCTCCCAACAATTCAAACTATATTCTATATTGTTTTTAGAATATCTATAGATACTATGCTGAGTTGTATAATGACTTGCAACTTTGTTAAAAAAGGTGATTCCAATTCTCCGTTTTAAGCTGAAAATTAGATAATACTCTTTTTTGACATAGTCTTTATCAAAGTGTTTATTTTTTGCGATCCAATCCCAAGCTAAAAGCATACATCTTTCACTTGCTAGAATTGCCGGCTTAAGATTATTAATATCTTGTGACCACTTAAATAGAATATTTAAACAAAGCCTTATAAGTCTTAGCTTTTTTAAAATTTTTTGTTTCTGCTTTTCATTCTCATTTAAAATCTGATTTAGAAGTTCATAGAAATGAGAAAAATTATAATCAGATAATTCTATGAAAGCAAGAGTCTTTCTAAGCAAAGATTGATACTCACCTGGGAATAGTTTTTCACTGATAAGATAGTTGTCAAGCATAGAGACAATTTTTCCAGTACCCCAAAACTCATACGTTATATTTTCTGCAGTATTTTCATCAATATATTGTTTCCAATTTATCTGTACATTTTGGCCAATTTCTCCGTTTGTTGCAACAACTATTTTGATTCGTAAGTCTGCATATTTAGATTCCAACATGGAATTTATATAAACGTCTTTAATTTCATTGAGCGAAGGACGTACAGAGTTAACTTTACTATCCCAATTGGATCGAGTTAGATTTCCCTGTTTAACAACAAATAAAAAAACCTTTCGTTTTCTATCTTCCGGATCAATACCTACGGCAGCTATATCCACTCCATGCTGCCTTCCCTTTTCCGGTAAAGAAAGTGGTGTAATTTTCATCCCTACGAGCAAATCAGACAGCAAAGCATCAAGTTCCCCATCTTCTTTTAATAATGTGATATACTCACTTAATATAAATCTCATGTTCTTCTTGTAAAAAGTTGGCTTTCTAATCTCAATTGAGCCTGGCCTGTTGGATCGATAAATTCACCTCTTGGCAACTCAGCACTATGTGAAACTAACTGAGGCTGCATAGGCGCTGAATATTCATTATTGAATTTTCCGAATGCGGATTTTCCAGCCCTAAAGTGTAAAGTCGTACACATACTCAAGAATGAATTCCGATTTTCATCATTTTCTTCATATGATTTATTGAATTTCCTATTCTGTATTTTATTCATGTAATTCAGTCGTGATTCAGAGGGTTCGAATTCCTTAAGAATCTCTAGCTCCGTATAAGCAGAATAATATTTTTCACCCTCCTCAATTATTCTAGTTATTACCTTTTCGAGATCACCTTTAGTTTCCTTTTTCATTTCTTTTAAAAATTCTAGTGTAGAATAATAATTGAAAATTAAGTAATCGATAAATATATTACTGATAAGCGATACCACTTTATCATCATTATGTCTGTTTTTTAAAATTGAATATAGAAGACTGGTTGAAATTTCATTATGAAGCACATGCCCAATTATTTTTCTAGTAATATACTCTACATCTTTAAATTCATAACTTTGAACTAAACTTGAATCCAATTGCAATGAAGTTAGTTTACGATAACTCATTTCTCGCATTAGCTCAAAAAGCGCTAAATGAAAATTATTATTATTTTCATTTAGCCACTCAGTTATTAGTTTTTGAAAAGATTCGAGTTTAGAATTATAGATTTCATCCAAAATTGGTTGTAGTAGTTTAATATTTCTAGCATTCTCTTTTCTATGAGAAACCCAAGAATTCAAAAATTCTTTTACTATCAAAAAATGATTCTCTATGTTTCCTTTTAGCCTATATGCTAAACTATTATATACTGTTACAAACTTTAAATCTAATGAAACAAGAGAACTTAATATTTTTTTATAAAAATCTTCTTCTGTATTTATATCCGTATTAAAGGTTAAAACATTTAGTAATTGAACTTTTATCTCAACAGATTCGAAACTAAGAAGAGCTAGAATATTCTTATCGGCATTCGGAAGGAATTCACGCTGGTTTCTACTGGCAAATAATACAGTTGCTAATAGTTTATTAGAATCTTCGGTATTTATAATTTCAGTAAATTTTCTATCGATTATTTGTATAAATTCAGCTGATTTATCCTTTGAAAAATCAAAAGATGCAATAGAAGAAATAGCTTGCTTGACTTTAACCTTATCTGAATCTTCGATTAGACCTAAGACTTTTTCCTTAGTCCATTCAAAATCATTTTTAGAAATCCCGGAAATTACTGAATTAATTATGCTAAGTGATCTATCACAATTTGATTTAATTATCTCAGTATAAAGTTGTTTCCCAAATTCAACATCATTTTCGCAAGCTTTATCTAAATGTCTATATAACTCTTGACTAGCACCATCATTCTCTATTTTAGTAATGATTTCTGAAATATTCTCAACTAATTTATCAATATCGGATTTTCCAATATTTTTTGTGAATTTGGAGTACTCCATCCAGAAGCCTGGCATATCCTGATTAGAAGAAAAATTTGTTAAAAATTCATTTGCTTCGTTCATAGTGGATAAAGATTTATCTAATATAGGTTTTTGTAGAAAAGAATTCTCCGAGTTCAGATTTATGATGCAAATATTTTGAGTTTTGACTTTCTGATAATTTGAATATTTGTCCGCTTGGTAATGGTTTACCCCATAATAACTTATGAAATTGTTTTAATGTACTACTCGTACTATCAGGATCCCCACCTCTTGCGTCAGAATAAACATTAAATCTTGTGTCAATTTTTATTTCGTTCATCTTTTTTTACTGTTAAACCAATGCTATTCTAAAATAAATATTCTTTTTCTCTGCTTCACATAACGGTCTTGGTTATGGCAAGTAGCATGGATCAGGGACGCGTTCTTATGGGCTTCGTTGGTTTTTACTTGATGACTAAAATATCACTTTTAACTGGAATACCCACTATTTGCTGGTAACCGATGTTGAGTTCGTGCTTTATTCTTGCTTATCATCAGGTTTGTCATTTATCGGATTATATTTCTCACCTTTCTCCCAAGCTTCTGCAATTTTCTCATAGTTGGGAAAATCCTTCGGTAAATCCATAGTCCAATTTTCAATGAATTTTGGATTATTGCTATTAGGCCTTGGATTCGCATTATTCATTCTTGCTTGAACTGGTGTCCTAACTGCATCACCCATAATAACAACATGTTGTTGCGGTAAAATTGGCAATTGTTGTAAGATATCTTCATTGGCGGCTGAAACTAATTGTCTAACATATTTTTGGTCTTCTGGATTTTGAAGTCTATGAATAATAAATGAATTGCATTGTGATAGCACTGTTTTAGACAATTCTGAGGGTCTTTGACTTGAAACCAGTAATGAAATTCCGTATTTACGCCCTTCTCTTGCAATACGTTCAAAGACTTTTTTGGCTATTGATTCTCTGTCTCCTCTGTTTTTTTCAGGAATATAATTTTGGGCTTCTTCAAGTGCAATAACCATTGGTAATTTACCTCTATCACTCTCAGGAAAACGTGAAACAAAGTCTAAAATAAGTCTACCAATTAAACCTGTAATTGTTTCCAAAACCTCATATGGTAATAGAGACATGTCAATTATAGTCACTTGGTTTGGTTTGTTGGTAACTAAGTTTTCAATGTCCTTTTTTGCTAATTGACCCTTGTAATATTCTGTGAATAAATCTGTGTCTGCCGAATTGTACACTTTACAGAAGTCTCCTAATATAAATGAAATGAACTTCGCCAATGCACTTGTGATTTCCTCTGTTTGAGTTAGAAGAAGAGGTTGTGAAATCCTTTCATCACCTAAGTATGATTGTAGTCTTAATCTAAGTGTTGAAACAAACTCCCTTAGTCTGTTTCCTGAGTTTTCTTGCTCATTAATTGCTTCGTCGAAAAATCTGGTTATTAAATCTTGAAAATTAAACCAAATAGGTAAGTCTATATTTTTTTCAATCGCAATTTGTTCTTTATTCTGACTACTAACATATTCTAGGTAGCTATCATTAAGTTCGTTTAGTATTTCAGAAACTCTTTTGACAGAAATATCTTCACCAAGCTCATTTACTAATTCTTGAATATTTTCCAGTACGGCATCACTATTTGAATTGATTGCTTCTGCTAAACCTAAAATTTCATTTTCATCATTGTAATTCCAATTTCCATAACTCTGTGTACACTTTCTTTTTTTTATGTCATCTGGCGAACTCTCAATAATGTTAAGAATTCCCCTTTCAATAAATTTATCAAGAATTGGTTTCTCCTTAATTTCAGTTTGATTCTTAGCAAGTCCTAATGCTCTTTTAAATACAGGTGCTTGGGTACCTGAAGTAGGCTCAAATAGAAAGTCAAAATCAGCAAAGTTCATAAACCAGAATGGTACTTTCATTCCATTTTTATCGATATGAAATGCATTTACTTCATTCAGTTTCTTGTATGGATTATCCTTTGTTCCTTGAAAGGCTTGTCTGTATTCTCCGTTTGTGTCAAATATTATTATATGTGCGTTTTGTAATTTTTTTCCATTATAATCAAATTCAAACATGCTTTGAATAATTGAAGCGAATGTGCAAGATTTACCTGAACCTGTATTACCCAATATAGCAGCATGTTTTCCGAAAAATTTATCAGGGTTAATCTTAATTTTATAATCTGAAAAGGAAGGTGATGTACCTATTGGTAAATAATAATCATCATCAAAATTGATTGTTGATTTTACTTTTTGGTCAAAAATATTATCTAAGTCTTGACTTGTTACATACCAAACCGGGTTATCGAGAATTGGATAATTGTAAACGCCTTGGATATATTTTCCGCTATTCTCAATTGTCCCAATCATTGTTGCTATCAAGTATCTTGCTGATTTAGTTAAGAATATTGCTTCCTTATTTTTATCAAGTTCTGTTTCATCAATTGCTCTAACGCTGGTAACCATTGCCACAATTCTATCCGCACCAATTGGAATAATTACGTAGGAATTAATTCTGGCAACTTCAAATATATCTTCATAACCGCTTTTAAATAGACTTTTTAAATCATCATCTAAACGGATATACGCTCTGAAACTGTCTACAGAAATGACTTTACCAATGTTTCTTTCACTCATTATTCGGCTTCTTTAGCGGTTTTCGTAGTTAATAGCTCATTCAAGGTATTTGCGACATTTTCATAATTGTCAAAATTGTTGAAATTTGGCATTAGCGTATCTGAAAAAGTAAGAAAGTCACCAAAAAACTCTCCTTCAAGTATAATTATTCTAGGGTCGTTAAGGTCTTTCAGATTATTTATGTATTCATTTCGTGTACCTTGAAAATCAATGACGATAA
>Ga0314774_1002424_pt1 | contig 10529 bp, 10 predicted proteins | sample MetaGCBIA2018_FD_204515 | JGI IMG/M metagenome (GOLD analysis project Ga0314774, IMG submission 204515) | Cryopeg brine microbial communities from Beaufort Sea near Barrow, Alaska, United States - CBIA 2018 | ecosystem: Environmental > Aquatic > Marine > Coastal | place: USA: Alaska | collected... | reverse complement strand
AGCAAATTCCAGAGACAAAACGTGCCTCATCAGATGCTAGATATAAATAACCATAGGCTATATCGATGGGTTGTGCAACCGTTTTTAAGGGAATACTTGCCTTAATTGCCTCAAAGTGTTCTTCCGGGATTTTGTCGACCATATCGGTCATGGTGAAGCCAGGGGCTATTGCATTGGCTGTTATCCCATATTTACCAAGTTCCATGGTCCAGGTCTTGGACATGGCAATGACACCTGCTTTGGTAGCCGCATAATTCGTTTGACCAAAATTACCTCGTAATCCCACATTGGATGCCGCACTAACTATTCTTCCATATTTATTTGCCTTCATGTAAGGTGCTACTGCTTGCGTACAAATAAACACCCCTTTCAGATTCACCTCGATAACAGCGTCAAATTCATCTTCACTCATTTTTTCCAAGGTGCGGTCCCGAGTTATTCCGGCATTATTAATTAGGATATCAATTTTGCCGTATTTGGAATTTACCTGTTCAAAAAGTTTTTCTACGGAGGATTTGTCGGTTACCGAAACGTTATGGAATTCTGCCTTGCCACCGGATGCACGAATTCCACTGGCTACTTCTTGGCCTTTGGGAAGTAAATCCATAATAATCACCGTAGCACCCTCCTTTGCGAACAGTTCGGAAATAGCCTTTCCAATTCCCCGTGAACCTCCTGTTATAATTGCTGTTTTATCTTTTAATCTCATATCGTTTAGTATTAATTAATTAGTTAATCATCATAAATTTTAGAAAATTCGATTTAAAACCTGTTCTCGATACAATTTTCTATCGAAAATCACTCGAACTGACATTTCTTTATAGCAAACCAAAATGTATAACGGGTTAAATAGTTATATCATCTTTTCAGATTTGTACAACCATTTTTCCTTTTACCTTTCGGTTCATCATTTCCTCTAAAGCCTCTTTTGTGTCTTCTAACGGGACTGTTTTATGAATATGAGGGTTTAGCTTTCCTTCCGCATACCATTGCATTAGTGTCATTGTATTGGACATATTTTCCTTAGGATATTTCATCGCAAATCCACCCCAAAAAACACCAACTATCGAAGCTCCTTTTAGCAAGGGCAGATTTAACGGAACCTTAGGTATAGCACCTGCTGCGAAACCTACCACTAAAAAACGACCGTTCCATGCGGTGCCTCTTAGTGCTTGTTCGGAAAAGTCGCCGCCGACAGGATCGTAAACTACATCTACACCTTTACCCTGAGTTAGTTCTTTTATAGTGGATTTCAAATCTTGGGTGGTGTAATTAATTAGTTCATCGGCGCCATACTCTTTACATAGTTCTAGCTTTTCTTGAGTGGACGCTGCCGCAATTACTTTGGCTCCCATTAATTTCCCCAGTTCAACAGCGGCCAGGCCAACCCCTCCAGAAGCACCCATAACTAAGAGGGTCTCCCCTTCCAGTAACTTTGCCCTATCTTTTAATGCATAATAGGAAGTACCATAGGCCATCATAAAGGATGCCGCTATCGGATAGTCCATTTGGGGTGGTTTAGGAAAACAAGCGTTCCCTGGTACGATAACTTCTTCCGCTAAACCTCCATGTGCCACAAAGCCAAAAACGGCATCGCCCACCTTTAAATGGGTCACACCATCACCTACTTCCTTTACGATACCTGCTATATCGCTTCCCGGAGTAAATGGCAGCTCAGGTTTAAATTGATACAGCCCTTGAATGATTAGTGTATCCGGGAAATTTAATCCACAGGCCTTTACCTGTACTACTACTTCCTTTGGACCTGCGTGTAAGGAATCTATTTCCTCCAACTTCAAAATGGAGGGTGGACCGTATGTTTTACATCGTATTGCTTTCATTCCTCACAATATTTTTATAATTTTTAATTTTCGTATTCCTTAATTCTCGACTGCGCTCGAAATGACAATAGGGACTCTTGGCACTTAGCTCTTAGCTCTTGGTAAGAAATCAATCCTCAATAACCTTCAACACCAATTTACCCAACTTGTCGCCAGAGAAAAGTCGATTATAAGTCTCTGGGAAGTTCTCTATTCCTACATAAACATCCTCATGGGTTTTCAACTTGCCTTCTGCCATCCATTTACCCATTTGTTGACCGGCTTCCCCGTACCTTGGGGCCCAATCAAATACGACCATCCCTTGCATAGTAGCCCTATTGACCAATAAAGAAAGATAATTGGTTGGTCCTCTCATATTTTGCTTGTTATTATACTGAGAAATCGCCCCGCAAATAACCACTCTTGCGTGCATTCGTAATCTTCCCAAAGCTGCGTCCAAAATCTCCCCTCCAACATTATCAAAATAAACATCCAATCCTTTTGGACATTCTTGCTTTAATCGCTCCTTTACATCTTCGTTTTTATAATCGATGCAAGCATCAAAGCCTAAATCCTCAACCACATATTTACATTTATCCGCGCCACCTGCTATGCCAATTACGGTACATCCCTTTATCTTGGCTATTTGTCCAACAATACTGCCTACGGCACCAGCTGCACCAGAAACCACTACAACATCTCCTTCCTTAATTTTGCCTACTTCCAAAATTCCGAAATAAGCGGTCATTCCGGGCATTCCCAAGGTGCCAATATAGGTGGGCAGCGGAGCTAACTTTTGGTCAACTTTATAATATCCTTTTCCATCCGTCGCAACATATTGTTGTACGCCTCCATGACCTGAAATGAAATCCCCTACCTTGAACGTGGGATGATTTTTCGCTTTTATGACCTCCCCAACCGAACCTGCGCGCATAACAGCACCAATTTCTACCGGCGCTATATAAGATTTTCCCTCATTCATCCATCCACGCATGGCGGGGTCAAGAGATATATAATGATTCTTTACTAAGACCTGCCCCTCCTCTAGTTCCGGAATAGGGTTTGCTTCTAAGGACCAGGTGGAAGCATCTGCCGCTCCTACCGGTCTCTTTACAAATATGAGTTGTTTGTTCATCTTATTTTATTGATATATTTTTTATTCTTATTCGCGAAACTTTCTACATCAGCTTCATCTTGGACCTAATTTCGGGTTTCCACCACAATATCGTTGCTTCTTTCAATGAATTCTCCTCATTTAAATCGAGTCATAGTTTTCCATTTCTGTTAGTTCTAATGTATTCATAATTTGCTTTTATAATGAGGTTCCTCCGTCCAAGGTTATCGTCTGCCCGGTGATGAATTTGGAATTTTCAGAGGCCAGCCAGCAAATAGCTTCCGCAATTTCCTCCGCCTCCCCAAACCTGCCCATAGGTATAAAACGTTTTAACTTATCACCCATATCGGGACTTACGGAGAGTAATTGTTCCAACAGTGCCGAATGTGTAAACCCAGGGCACACTGCATTGATTCGGATTTTCTTTCTTCCATACTCCAAAGCGGCCGATTTTGTCATTCCCACTACTGCAAATTTACTAGCGGAATAAGAAAGGTTATTTCCCGAAGCCTTTAATCCCGCTAAAGAAGCAACATTCACAATATTACCATATCCCTGTTTCAGCATCTGTTGTATCGCAAGTTTCATGCAATAGAATACTCCGGTTTGGTTGACCGCAATCACATTATGCCAGTCCTCAAGGGAATGATCTGCTGTCTTTGCTTGGTGTTTGCCTCCTATTCCGGCATTGTTCACCATGACATCAAGACTACCATGTTTTTTAATTACGGTTTGTAGTAATTCTTTCACCTGCTCAAACTGGGTTACATCCGTTGCTAATGCCGAGGCCTTACCGCCATCATTTCGGATTTCACCTGCCACCTTTTCCGCATTTTTCAAATTGATATCAGAGACAACTACAATAGCCTTATGCATTCCAAATAGTTTTGCCGTGGCCGCCCCTATGCCACTACCAGCTCCGGTAATTAACACTACTTTGTCTTTTAAATTCATTTTTTCATTTTTGGTTGATTTAATTTTTTTGATTAGGTGTACAATGAATTAATCGTGAATCCTCTAATGCTTGCTCCCTCAAATCTGAAGGATAACCTTTGGCCATTATCATGGTCATAAAATCAGAAACGGAATTGTACTTTACGATAAGTACATCATCCCATAAGGTATCATCTTCAGGACCTATTAACGTATGTTTAGGCGAACCATAAAACACTATTTCCGCATTCGCTTTAAGAAAAAAAGGAGTCGCTTGGCGCATATATTCCTTGTAGGATTCCTTTCCCGTCATTCCCGTTTCTGGCACAAGAGCTTTATATTTTACCATATTTAGCATAACAACAGGATTTTCGGATGCGCTATTTGCAAAGTCCGATACTTGCCCTGGATTCATGTTCAAATGGTATTGCTCGTCCATAGTTAGTACAAATTATCTATTTGATTTTTCTGAATGGCCTGCCATGCGGTATTACAACATAATGCAGAAGCCTTATTCAAATTCGCAAACTTGGGATCACTGGTATGGCCATGTTTATATCGATAATAAATCTGCTGGGCAATTACTGCAATCTTAAAAAGCCCGTAAGCAAAGTAGAAGGTGAGATTATCGATATTTCTACCACTTTTTAAAGCATAGTGCTGTACAATTTCCGTTCGGGAGGGATTGCCTTTCATAATCGTTGGGGAGGGCAGCCCTTGCTTCATAAACTCTGGGTCATCTGCCGTTGTCCAATACCCCAGTGAAGTACCCAAGTCCATCAAAGGATCACCTAATGTACACATTTCCCAGTCTAGAATGGCTGCTATTCTTTGCCAAGTACCATCTGCAAATACCACATTGTCATATTTGAAATCGTTGTGAATTAGGGTATGGTCATATTTTTTGGGTTGATGCTCATTCATCCAAGTCATTACCTTTTGTGCAGCCGGAACCTCATCGGTTACCGCCGCCAGATATTGCTTGCCCCAATTATAAACCTGACGTTCAACGTACCCTTCGGGTCTTCCAAATTCTGAAAGTCCTGCGGCCTTATAATCGATATTGTGAAATTCTGCAAAAGCATCGACCAAGGTATCGGAAATGGTTTTAAATTCGGCAGGAGGAACTTGTTTGTCAAGTGCAGATAAAGTAGTTAAAATCTCTCCGTTGACCTTCTCCATAATATAAAATGGAGCTCCTATAATTTTGGGATCCTCGTTAAAGACATATACTTTAGGACTCTTATCATATACGGGATTTAAATGCTGTAAAACCCTAAATTCACGCCCCATATCATGCCCGCGCTTGGGCGCTGCAAAGGGCGGTCTTCGCAGAACGTATTCCTTGCTTTCAATTTGAAGCAGGTAGGTTAGGTTGGAATAACCATTGGTGAATTGTTTCACTATCAATTCCGTATTCCCCTGTGTTATTAAGGAATTTTTTAGCATAAAAGCCTTGAGCTTACCCTCATTGAGCTCCTCTCCTTCCCGTACCGATTTTAGGTTTTTTTCGCTAGACATTCGGTTTTTTTACATACTTGTTTATCGTACTTTTTCCCAGTTGACTCATATGAACTTCATCAGGACCATCGGCCAAGCGTAGCGTTCGTGCCGCGGCAAAGAAGTGTGCCAAAGGGGTATCGCTTGTAAGGCCCTTTCCGCCTAAAATTTGAATGCCCCTATCAATAACTCTTGAAGCCATTTGAGGCGCGACTATTTTTATCATGGCAATTAAATCTTTTGCCTCCTTGTTGCCTACTTTATCCATTTTATCAGCTGCGGACAATACCAACAAACGGGCCTGTTCAATCTCGCAAGCAGAAAGGGCGATATCTTGTCGTACACTACTAAAAGTGTCTAAGGTTCTACCAAAGAGCTTTCTTTGCACTGTGCGTTCCGACATAATTTCCAAAGAACGTTGCGCCATGCCAATCAACCGCATACAATGGTGAATACGGCCCGGACCTAAACGGCCCTGTGCAATTTCAAAGCCTCGTCCCTCGCCTAATAGTAAATTAGTTTTGGGTACGCGAACATTTTCCAAAATGATTTCAGCGTGACCTTCTGGAGAATTGGCATACCCAAAAACGCTCAGTGCTCTTTCAATCTTTAGGCCAGGGGTATCCATGGGTACCAAAATCATACTCTGTTGTACATGTCTCGGCGCATCAAAATCGGTCTTCCCCATCACAATGGCAATTTTACAATTGGGGTCCATCCCACCTGAGGACCACCATTTTCGACCATTGATAACATAGTCATTTCCGTCGGCAACAATAGCGGTTTCAATGTTGGTGGCATCGGAAGAAGCAACTTCAGGCTCCGTCATTAAAAAAGCTGAACGAATTTCTCCGTTCATTAAAAGCCTCAACCATTTTTCTTGTTGTTCTGAATTTCCATATTTGGCAATCACCTCCATGTTTCCCGTATCAGGAGCGCTACAGTTAAAGATTTCCGACGACCATATAATTCGCCCCATTATTTCTGCCAAAGGGGCATATTCCAAATTCGTAAGCCCTGGGCTCAGTTCTCCATAAGAAGCGGGAAGAAAAACATTCCACAGTCCGGCATCTTTAGCCTTTTGTTTTAACGCTTCCATCCCAGGCCATCGTTTCCATGCATTATCTGGATTTTGATGGAACAACTCTACCTCCTTTTCAATAGGGAGAACATGGGTTTCCATAAAATTCTTCAATTTTTCTTGAAGTGCTATCGATTTATCGCTGTAGTCAAAATTCATATTTTTTTTTTAAATTCATATTTCTTTTTTATTAACCTGAAATTAAATAACCTCCATCAGCAGTATACACTCCGCCCGTCATATAGGAGCCTGCATCAGACGCCAACAACATGACTATTCCAGCCATTTCATCTGGTTCCGCCACTCTTTTTAAAGGAACTATACCGGTGTATTGTGCCACCAATTTATCATCCGACCAGAGACTTTCGCTGAATTTTGTCTTAATAAGTCCTGGACAGACCACGTTGGAACGGATGCCATATCGGCCCCACTCCTTTGCCTGGTTCTTTGTAAGCATGATTACAGCAGATTTCGTCATACTATAGAGTCCCAATCTAAATCCGGGATGAATGCCCTCTATCGATGCAATATTGATAATACTACCGCCGCCATTGGTCTTCATATGCGGTTGTGCCAAATTCGAAAGTATCCAAGGTGCCTTAACGTTCACGTTCATGATTTTATCGAACACCTCTTCCATTGCCGATTCCAATGGTCCGTAGAACGGATTTATGGCAGCGTTGTTGACCAAGATATCTATTCGTCCGTAGGCTTCTATAGTTTTGGATATCAGTTGTTCCCTTTGGATGGCATCACCAATATGACATTCGATTCCTATAGCTTCCAAACCAGCTTCTTTAAACTCCTTTGCTACCGCATCAACGGCATCTTGTTTTCTGCTGCTAATCACTACTTTGGCCCCGTTTTCAGCAAGACCCTTGGCTATGGAAAGTCCAATCCCTTTGCTTGAACCGGTAACAATTGCCACTTTTCCTGCTAGGTTAAATTTTGATTTTATACTACTCATAATCATTTTATACTATTGGCGATTGTCCATTTTTTTTGACTTTTCTACTCCTGTTTTATACTCTTTTGATCAAGCGAATACCTGCTTCTCCGTATTCAGTGTCAATGCCTGATTGTCCATCAATATTTCGGAAAGCCCCGTTGTTTTTGGGAGCTCGTATTTAAAATAAAACTGCATAGCGTGGATTTTGTTTTCGTAAAATTCAGCGCTAAAATTAGTATCACCAGAGACCATTGCTTTTTGTGCTTCACGGCCAATATCCAACCATTGCCATGCAATGATGATGGTACTAAAAAATTCCATAAAGGGCGTGGCGTCCGCCAAGAACCGTTGATAATCGCCCTTTATTGCATAAGCCATAAGGGATTTTAGCACTTTTTGGGTTAGTTCCAGTTTACTCCCTAATTTTTCTGCCAACGGTCTCAACGATTCGTGCGCCATACTTTCTTTGATAGAATTCATGATTTCCTCAGAGAGTAATTGCAGTGCTTTCCCGTTTTCCAAGGTGACTTTCCTTCCCAAAAGATCTTGGGACTGTATGCCTGTGGTTCCTTCATAAATGGCTGATATTCGGATATCCCGTAAATACTGCTGTAAAATATAATCGGAACAGAAACCATAACCCCCTAGTACTTGTACCCCATTATTAACAGAAGTAATGCCCATTTCAGAAGGGTAGGTTTTTACTACCGGAGTCAATATTTCCAACAACAACTTGTATTTCGCCCTACTTTCTGCATCTGGAAGTGATTGCGAAAGATCTTGATAGCGTGAAGTCAAAAAGACGAGACTTAAGGATCCTCCAGTAATCACTTTTTGCAAAAGCAGCATTCTGCGTACATCGGGGTGATTAATGATGAGGGTTTGTTCTTGGGAGTCATCTTTTTTACCCGTTCGTTGTAGCTCCCGACCCTGAGGTCTTTCTTTAGCGTAGTTAACCGAGGCATGATATGCTCCCGTAGCAATTGCCGCCGCCCCACGTCCAACGGCAATCCTTGCGCCATTCATCATGAGAAACATATATTTTAGGCCTTGGTTGGGTTCACCAACTAACCAACCGGTGCAGTCTTCCTTATCCCCAAAAAACAGGTGTGTGGTACAATACCCTTTTTGCCCCATTTTTTGAAAATCGGCAACCGTAGTGACATCATTATCTTCCAAATTACCGCCTTCATCGAATCGGTTTTTCGGTACCACAAAAAGTGAAATTCCCTTGATTCCTGAAGGCGCTCCTTTGATACGGGCCAAAACCAGATGCACGATGTTTTCAGCTCCTTTATAGTCCCCTCCGGAGATGAATATTTTTTGTCCGTTTATTTTATAGGAATCACCATTAGGCACGGCAGTTGTCACAATATCCGAGAGCGAGCTACCTGCCTGCGGTTCGGTAAGGCACATTGTACCGCCCCATTCTCCGGCCATCATTTTGGGCACATAGGTATCCTTAAGAAATTGATTCCCAAAATGCACAATCAATTCCGCTGCACCTACCGTAAGGCCAATGTAACCGGGTAAATGGTTATTGGCCGCTTCCTGAATAAAGGCAAAAGCGTTTACTGCCATCGAAGGCATTTGCATGCCACCAGCTTCATAGGAGAACGTTCCGGATAAAAGCCCCATTTCTCCCCCTTCTTTCATGTACTTGTTTACCTGTGGATGAACAATAATTTCCCCATCCTTAAAGTGCGCGGGGTTTTCGTCCATCTCCCGAAAATAAGGATAAAGTTCCTTATCCGAAAAATCCTTAACAGAGTCGAGCATCATGGCAATAGACTCCTCATCGTATTCCGAGAAGCGTTCTTGTTGCAGTACCCCCTTGAGATTGTGTACGTTGAACAACAAAAATTTGAGGGTGTCCATTTCTATATAGGTATTGGCCATAACAATTACTTTTAAAGATTAATGAGGTTCAAGTTATGATTTATTCCTAGGAATCTCATTAAACTAGTTTAATAAAATTGGAATGATAATCCCTGATGAGATTATTGTATTTCGCAGCAGAAAGGTATTTACTTGTTTGCAAGGCCTACGTTTATTATACCAAACGTAAAAAACTATCCCTTTCCCAAACGCTTCCGAAGTTTTGAAAGACCAACTGGAGTTAGTCCCAAATAGGAAGCAATCAAATATTGAGGCACCCGCTGAAAAAGGTCTGGACGTTTTTCCAACAATCGTAAATAACGTTCCTCGTTGGTACGACTATTAAAACGCTCCACTCTCGTGAAAATTTTCATAAACGCCTCCTGCATGGACAACCGACCAAAACGCTCCAACTGATGCGACCTTTTAAAGGAGTTCTCCGCATCGGATTTTTTTATAGCGTAAACTACCGTGGCCTCGGAAGCCTTTAGATAATAATTGGAAGGAGTGCCCTTTACATAGGCCGGTAAATCGGTAAAAAAGACATCGTCGGTATAAAATTCCAATACTTTTTGCTCACCTTCGTCCAACTTATAATAGTAAATACAACCTGTAGCCACATAATAAAAGTGATGAACCAACTGCCCTGGAGTTACCAACGTATCTCCTTTTTTTAAATCTAATCTTTGGTAGTATTGCATCTGTTCCTGTACCACCTCTTCGTCTACCTGAGTATAAGATAAAATCTTTTGCTTTAGATTCTCAAGATGTATTGTTTGGAATATTGTTTTCAAGGGCTATCTTTAAATAGGAAAGAAATCCAAGATTAATACTAGCCGTTCGGGCATTCCCATTTGGTGTTTTTGAGTCAGATTGGCATAGGGGGAGCCTATCTTCTCGATAGAAAGTGGTATTAAGGCTTCCATTGCTGCTTCAGGTAGTTCGAACTGCTCGAAGGAAATTTTGCCTCGAAACAAGAGGAGTTGTTGGAACCAGCCAAGCTCTTGGGCGATGATTTCGGCGTTAGATTCATTTACTTTCATAAAAAATACTAATTGGTTTAACTGCTAAATTAAAAAAACACAAGTTCGTGAATAAAATTTAAAAACTTTATACTCTCGTTAGGTTTAATCACTAGCATCCGAAAGTCGGCATTTTAAAAAGCCCTCAGAATCCTATATTTTTGAGTTCAACAAAAAACTGTATAAACATGGGACTCTTCAGGCGAAACAAAAATAACAATAAACCAATAAT
>Ga0314774_1002423_pt1 | contig 10529 bp, 10 predicted proteins | sample MetaGCBIA2018_FD_204515 | JGI IMG/M metagenome (GOLD analysis project Ga0314774, IMG submission 204515) | Cryopeg brine microbial communities from Beaufort Sea near Barrow, Alaska, United States - CBIA 2018 | ecosystem: Environmental > Aquatic > Marine > Coastal | place: USA: Alaska | collected... | reverse complement strand
TACATATTTGCTCTTTTGGTATTCTTTGGGTGTTACAATGATGTGGTTGCTTGCCCGAATAAATATGCCTCTTATACGATTTCTGTTCGTCAGTACCGAGTTTTGTAGTCCCGCTTCCTTCAGTCCCGACCTCACGGTTGGCAACCTTGCGGCTTACTAGTGGTTCAAGGAGTCACCCCTGCCCACAAGGGACTTGCACCCTCTAGATTAATTATATATCTTTCGATATATAAAAGATGCCCCTGCTGGGCACACACACCGTATATAATTTATTGCTAGTTCTAGCCTACTTCGAAAATCCTCGCGGATTTTCTATTCGGTTTTTATTTGCTAAATTAGGTGCTAAACCACGCAACAAACCATATACAATCACGTTGCCACCAATTTAAGACGACGAAAATATTACAAAGAACCAAATGAAAGAATATTACATCATTTTAAATGATAAACAAAAAGGTCCGCTGACAAAAGAGGAGATTATTGAAATGGATTTGGACAGGAAAACACCAATTTGGTACGAGGGAATTAATGATTGGACGGTTTTAGCGGATTTAAAACAATTCAAAAAAAAGTTAAAAACAGAACCGCCTGTTTTTAAACAAAAAGCTAAAAAAGTAAAATCGGACATTAAATCTGGAAAAACTAAAACAGCTAATGAGTTTATTAAGATTTTTAAACTTTTTAAATATTCATTTTTAATAGGTTTAGCAGCATTTCTGTTTTTTTCAATTAAGAATAAAGCCTTTTCATATCTATTTGATATTGATAAAATTTATTGGTCGGACGCACGAGAAGTATTAGGCTATATTCCTTCAGCATTTAATAAAACAAGTTCAGGTGGTGGATATGTTTCATTTTCAATTTCTGACACCGATTATGGTGAAGTAAAAAGCAACGTTGTAAGTGAATTATTTACAGAAGCATTCCTAAATGCAATGATAATTTTGCTTATAGCTTTTGCAGTTATTTTATTTTTACATTATGTGATTTATTTTGTTAAATGGACTATAAAACATTCAAATAAATGAGCGATATAACTATTTACATTGTAGCTGGGATTATATTATTAGCATTTATTTTACTATTTGCTAAAATGAATAAAGGAATTGGAACCTTCAATCTCAAAGTTTTTGGAATAACTTTAGTTGCAAGTTTAGCATCTATTCTTGTTTTGAGTGATATTCCCCAAACTAATCTGACCGCAGCTTTTGGAATTTTAGGAACGATAATCGGATATTTATTTGGAATAAAAAGTAAAAAAGATAGCTGATTAAAAACTGGTGGCAATCGAGTAGACGGCTCCGCCAGAAACTGACGGAGTGCGAAACCCACTCATTTTATAAGTTTACATAAATCAAGTGACACAAGGTATTAGTTGTTTAAATCACTATGAATAAAGGAGTTTTAGAAATTGTATTTATCTAATGCTATCTAATGAAATGCAAAAATTAAAAACAGTAGTCTTTTCATAATTAATTGTTTACTTAATAAGCAATTAAGGTATGTTAATAAAAACTTGAATCAATAAGGCAAACCACATTTTTAGTTAAATACTATATGTTTTCTAATAATACCGTAAATTATAACATGAAAATAGTTCTATTAATATTGATATGCTTTGTGACTGGTCAAGGGTTCTGTCAAGAATTATATAAATCTCCCATTACCCAACATTTTCCTTCTGGAGAATTAGAACGAATAAACCGAACAATACAATTCACTAAGGACACCGTATTCATAAATAGTGAAACTCCGTATGGTTTACAGATTAAAAAATATGTTGTTAATGAATACTCTGTCCACACTTTCCCTGTTAATGGTCTAAGTGAATTTTATGTTTGCAGTTCATTAGATAATATTTATACCACATATTTTTAGATCCCTATATTAGAAAAAGTAGTATTTATAGAAGTGGTAGAACCTATGCAATATTACAGGCCACTAGGTCGATACAGATTATTGATAGATTAAAATAAAAATGAAATGTGTTATAAACTTGAGATGCTTAATTTTCGTAAAATTCAATCACTTTTAATAATTGATTCTCGTAATTGTATATATCATCAATACTATTTATCATTTCTTTTACCTCCTTCTTCTCCTCAGTAAACGTGCTTATATATTTAACCCCCCCGTTCAAATGAAGTCTACAAATTGGCTTTCGGTTATTGTCGTCTAATAAGATTCCAAAGTATGATTGTGTATCTCTATGAGTTACTCTTTCTTTTGGAATCTTTCTTCTGAGAATTGCCAATACAATAGAATAAGCCTCAAGTTCTTCTTGTGTAGTTTCAATTTTGGAAACTTCAATTTCTTCTGTAGTTTCTTCCTTCTGGTTATCTTCTTCTTTACTCAATGCAGAATTCAACCGAAAATTTACTTTTTCATTAATTAACTGTGTAAATGCTTTTTTGATTATTTCTTCAAATTCAACTACAACATTAGAAGTAAGTCTACCATTATATACTTTTCCGGTTAACAGTTTTACCATATCCGTCGAAGGATCAATCATTTCACCTTCTAATACATTTTTGATTGCGGTAGTATATTTTAAAGTACTAGCATTATTAACTATTTTGTTAATGTCAAATTTGGATTTATGAAACTTTTCTATTTCCTTAACTATGCTCTCTTTAATGTTAGTTATGTCAAACTCAAGGAAAGGTTTTTCGTCCATCTTATTGGTGGCGTCTAAATCAGTATAAAATTTGTAGACAACCCCATTGGTAAGCAAAGCAAACCTTGTTTTAGTAACATGGAAGTAACGAAATAATTGCCCAGAATTGTGCACGTTTAAATCTGCTTCCCAATGTTTACATTCAATAATTAGTATTGGTTCACCATTTTGGTAAATAGCATAATCGACTTTTTCTCCTTTTTTTGTTCCAATGTCCGCAGTAAATTCGGGAACTACCTCCAATGGATTAAAAGCATCATACCCTAAAATCTGAATGAAGGGTAAAATAAAAGCATGTTTTGTGGATTCTTCGTTATGAATTTTATCCTTTAGGCTCTCTACTTTATCAGCAAGACCCTTTAGTTGGTTGTATAATTCCATAGAATACAATTAAAGTGGTTAATAATAATTTGATGTAGGAATTTTAAATGTATTGATTAATCATCAGGTTTCGATAAAAACATTTTGATATTTCATAATTTTAGAAAGATTCTAGTATAAAATTTCCATTAAATGAAGTAATTCAACCTACTCTACTTAACCGATCAGCACATAGATTTAGGTTTTTGATAGATTCAATGAAACAAATGAAGATATCTCTTTATAAATTTTTAGCCTTACAAGATCAAGAACAATATGATCTAGTATTTAATGAAGGTGTTTTTATTGATTACAAAATTGAGGGCAATCAAAGGTTTGCTTTGTACGCAATAGATATGTTTTTTGTTGAGGTTGAATATGATAACCAAAAAAATATCATAATTGACAAAAAAGCATTTGTTGCAGGAGTAATTTTAAATAAATATTCGAACCTGAAATAAATCTATTTCAACAATATTTTGTTGGTGCAATGCTGAAAAACAAACTTAAAATTTCAAAATTAACGGGAAAAGCATTTGTACCTGTAAAATCAGTTAATCAAAGTGCCAATCATACAGTATAAGATGGCTATTAGCAAGTTTAACGAGCTTAAACAATATAAAACTAATCCCTCTTTCTTAAAATTCAATCCTTTACAACCTGTTATTCTCTTTGTAGTTTAAAATAAATTGGGTTGGTATATTCAATATTCTGTTACCGGTCTTGGTGTCGAGTAGACAAGGGGAATTTCACCCCGAGCCTCTCACAGAACCGTACGTGATAGTCTCCCATCATACGGCTCTTGTTATACTCTTCAATGGCCAAGGTAAGTAAAGAACCTATTTGAAGGCTATTGAATTTGTCCCATCCCATAAACTCATCCTCTTTCAAGTTGGTAAATGCTATGTGACTGTATAACCTAACCCCTTTGCTCCATTCCCATTACAGGAACTTCATCACTACTACGGGTTAGTCCGCCCCTGAACAACATATTGGTATTCTGCCTCTAGGTTGATCCTATTGTACATTTCCCTTAACACTGTTGTACAGGTTCCCGAGTTCCGTAACTAAGCCTGGATAAAAGTCATGCCCCCTGAATGACGCCTGTCGTATAGCCAATAAATAGGTGATCGCTATACTCTTTAACTCCGTACCATACTTCGTAGCTTTTGACAGGGTGTAGCAACTTCTCGACACCTCAAAAGGGGTTCACTTACGTTCATCTCTTTTATCCGTACCTGACCAATTCTTGACTGGCCGTTTCCTAAACGCTCAATACCTTGGCTCTTTACCAAAGCACCTTTAGGTGGTTTAATGCCTTCTCCTATAAGTCGACACTGGTAGGTCGGTTCTACCATCTTAATTACAGTTCACAATGACTATTTATTGCCGGTCATTGCTTGCTCGGCACACTAAGGCAAGTAGCGTGGAGTAGGGACACGTTCTTGTCGGCTTTGTTTTTTTTACTTGGGTGTCTAAAATAGTGCTTTTCACCAGAATGCCCGCTATTGGCGCTTAACCGATGTTGTAGCCAGTGCTTTTACATTGGAGAAGTATCAAACAATATAATGTCGTCTCCGTTTGTTATTTCATAACTCTCAGATTCTTCATTATATTCAAATATTACTGGCTTATTATTTTTTAAATGAAGGTTATTATTAGAAGTTCCACCGTGATTATTTTTTAACCATATTTTTGGTAAAGCTGTTAGCGTGGAAATTGTTATTTTGTTTCTATCAGAATTGGCTGGATCAACCTCCCAGTGAACTAAGTTTATATTTTCAATGCTGTCCAGTTCTCTACCTTGTCTATCTTCTGGTAATTTCTTTTGAATTAATTTTTCTAATTCTTCTTTAATTTGAGCATTTTCTTTATCTCCTAACACTGCCATAATTTATTTGTTGGTTTTTTTATTTAATCTGATTTTCCAAGAGTTTACTTCCTTTTCATTAGGATACTTGTCCATCTGATTTTTTGAAAAGTCTTTTAAAGAATCAAATTATTTTGTTTTTGATAATATGATAATTACTCTCTGTATATCGAAAGCGAAATTATTATAGTTTAATCTATTCAGCAATGTAACCTTTTATCCCAAATTGTTACGGGATAAACGCATGTTTTTGTCTTCTTTATCGTTTTTTCCCAAGCATTCCCAAAGTTACATCCAGTGGACTCCTTATTTTCAAAAGTGTTTAATTATATTTGTTTAACGTGGGGATCCTTCCCGGGCTTTTGCCTGGTTAAATTTATTTAGTTCTCCAGGTATCTTTATTGATAACATCCTTATCTCTCGCTTCAATAACATTGCGTTGAATCGAAATTTTAGTTTGTTCCCCAACTACGTCAATTAATCGCTGATGCATCTCCAATACTTTTTCATTTTGCTTTTTTTGGTAGTGGAATTGTGATTTATAATGATCATACAATTCATTCAAACTCTTTTTTTCAGCGTTGAATATTTGTTCCTGGTGTTCCATATCTTGGCGTTGGGTGTGCCATTGGTTCAACCTTTGCTCAAATAAAATATAATCTTCATTCGTAAAAACTTCAATTCTTTCATTTTCTGCAATTTCATATTGTTGTAGTTCCGCCTCCAGCTCTTTAATTTTGGCTTTCAAACTTTCAACTTCTAAATCTAATTGCGTTGCGGTGGCGGTTTGCGGTTTGCGGTCTGTTTGCGGTTGGTTTGCGGTCTGTTTGGCGCTCCATTGGTTAAATACATCGATAGGTATTTTATAACCTTCTTTTGTTCTTTCAAACGCCAATTTTTTGCACCTCGTTTGAAGTGCACGCTCTTTTATATTAAGGCTTTTTAACGCATCCTTTAATAAAATATATGTACTGCTATTCTCCATAAATAAATATGTATTTACGGGTCTAAAAATAGGTATAATTTTGAAGTTGACCGCAATTTGGAAAACAATATTTTGCGGTTGGGGTTTGCGGTTATGATAATTTAAGGCATAAAAAAAGGGCTTAAGTTTCAGACCAGCCCTTAATTTAACACTTCGACAAAAATTGAAAATGAATTAACATCTTTCTTACGCAAAAGTAAGAAAGAGTTACAAGATAAAAAAAATTATTTAATAATTAATTGTTTGGGGTTGTTAGTTTTTGACACTAACTGATTGTGTTATTTTTGTCTAATTGGTTGTGATATTTTAGGCGTTTGCCCTTTGGTGTCGTGGGTTTTCGCGTTTACCATATTTTGTTTAGGTTCTATTAATACAAACGGTTTTAAGGTAGCTTGTATGTTTACCTTAGTTAGTGTGAATTTCTTGGTGAATTTGCTATATTCAACATCAAATAACACTCCGATTTTGCTTTTTAAAACCGCCACATTCTCGGTTTTTGTCCTGTAATATAGTTTTTGCCGTAATATTTTAAATATCTCATCTTTTTTAAACTTTGCCTTCCCATCTTTTAGGTATGGTTTAAATACCTCTTCTATTGTTGTGGCGCTTTGCAAGATTTTTGCGTGTTCAATAGTTGGTACTCCTTTTGTTTTTAGTGCATTTACAACAATTCGTTTTATTAAATTATTATAATTAGCCGGCTTATGATTGTCATCTGAAGTAAATAATACTGAAGCATCTGTAAAATTTAATTTGGCAGCTGTCATCAGTTCTTTTATGTTAGAAATATATTTTTCTATTGTTTCGTAATTGTCAAAAAATAGTATTTTTTCATTTATAGTTAGGTGATTTTGTTCTTTAAAATCATATAACAATTCCTTAATATATCCTTTTAACTTTCTATTCCTAGTGGCGTGCATCACTTCATATAATATAGCCCCGGCGTCGGCGGTTATTAGTCTTTCCCTTATCATTTGTAAGAATATCAATTTTTCTTCTTTCCGTTCCTTTCGGGTTTTCTCGAGTTGGGTGTTCCTTTTCTCTTTTATGTCCTTAGGTTTGTTAAACATAATATTTGATATTTTTAACTGTATTGCATCTTTCCACAATTCAAAATTAAAGTTTGTTTCTTCAATTCTTTTAATTTGGTGCAATATTTCAAAATCATTTATTATTTTTTCTCCGGCGTCTGTATAAATTATGCTTCTTTCCTTCCAGTCTATATTTATATAAGGTAAATCTATATTTTCGGAGCTGTTAAAATCATTAAACAACTTTGGCACTTGCTGAATCTCGTTTTTAAGATCTTCATATAAATTTACATTATCGATTTTTAATCCTGTTTTATTTCTAAATGCCTCTGAAAACAAAATATTTATATTCAACCGTTTGCATTTTCTGAATCGTCCCAAACTTTGCGTAAAATAGTTAGCATCATAACTACCAACAAATAAAATATTAAATTCATCTGTATTATTTATGTTAACGCCTTCGCCAATTTTTGAAGTCGCCAATACTATTTTTACGCCTTTGTCAATTATTTGTTTATTTATAAGGGTGTTATATTCATCTGAATTACAATCCACGGTATCGGCTGTGAATTTTACTATTTCCTTTGGATTACAGAATCCTAATTTTATTAAATCTTTCTGAAGCGTTGCTAATTGGCTTTTGTTATTCCAAAAAATAACATTTATATCTGAAGAAGATTTGTTTATGTGATTTATGACCGCATCAATTTGCTTAGTGCTTTTATCATAAAAAATTGGTTGCACCGCTCTTTTTGGCGTCTTGGTTGTTACTGTTATTTGTTGCGCTTTTAGTACATATTTCAAAAGTGGGTTTGTTGTAGCTGAAAGAAAAATAACGCTTTTAGCCTGGTCCATCATTTGTCTTAATTGCTTATTTTCTGAATATAAAATATTACTCCTATCGCTTAATAAATGACTTTCATCAATTACTAGAATTTTACCGTTTATATCTCCAATTTTATAAGCGCTGGCAAATGTTGAAAATAAAAGTGGGTATCTTTCTGCTATTCTTAGTTGTTCTGGAGTGGTTTCTCCTAAAATAGTTGGGTATTGGTCGGCTTGTTGTTCTACAATGGTTCTAAGTGGCGCTAAGAATATAATTTGTTCTTTCACATCATTTGACAACTTCTTGAATAAAGTAGTTTTTCCCGTTCCCGTTGGCGCTTGTAGGATTATAAACTTATTACTTTCAATATTTTTTTTAATCAAAGAAAATAGCGGTTTGTCATCACTTAAATATTTAAAATTCGTGTGGTGATTTATATTTTTGTGTGTTGGTGTCGGTGGCGTTATTGGCTTATGGTTAGGCGCCTTTAAATCATTTATGATACTTTCTATTGCCTCGCTATTTATAGGCTCGTTAACGCCTTCCCTATACGCTAAATTTACGCTATTTGTAACATTTACCCTCATGTGTTCCTTCCCATACATCGACACTCCGGAATCTATAAAAGAAGTAAGTATAAAATTTTCTAAATGTGGTGCATAGTGGATTAATTGCCCTAAATATTTGACCGCGTATAATTTTGGGTGTCGGGATCCTTCAGGCGTTAAGGTTGCAAGTTTATTATTAAGAATTGCTAAAATATACGCATCAACTCTATTTTTTGCACCCGTTGGAACGTTGACCGGAATATATGAAATTCTTTCAGGTTCTTTATAGTTAAAATCAAGCTTCAGCGGCGCCGCATTTTCATTTATGTACATTTCAGCATCATAACTGAAGTAACAAGGCTGTGATAATCTAAATTGCGCTGTATCAATATGAATCGCATCTATATTTAGAAATTCCGTTAAGTACGGCTTAAATATATTTTTTAGTTGTTGGTATTGGTCGGCTGGCTTGTATGTTGCATTTACCAACATCAATGCTTTTACTCCTTTGCCTCTAACAGAAAGAAGAGAAAACAAAATACTTTTATGTTTAGATAGTTTGTTTTTTATCTCGTTGGCGTGGTCGGTGTCGGTTAAATTGTCAATATCAATACTTATTACACTATTGAAATTTATAAGGCTGTCATTGTTTCGGTAGCTGAATTGACCGTATGGTGTGTAGTACGCTCGTTGCTCTTTTAATTTGTTTTTAGCTCCAGGCGTTGGCGCTTGTAGGATTGCTTCGGAAAGTTCCCTATTTTGTTCTGACTTATAATAATTTATTAAGCCTGTAAAATTAAGCGATTTTGTTGGTGTGGTTTGAAACGCTCCCTTTATTCCGTTGGTAGTTTCAAAAATTGAAAATTTTAATTCCTTCATATTTTTTGTCGATTTGGCGCGGGGTCTGAATCCGCTTTTTATTATTGTAAATTTAAGTTGTTTTTTAAAAAAGTAAATAGTTTTCAAATTTTTTTGTTAACAGTGTTTTTAACTAAAAAAATCATATAAAAAATTTACGCATCTGTTTTTTTATTTAACAATTTTCAGGCTCCAAATAATCCTGGAGGAGCTGTACAAATTAAATCCTGGTAATCTTTGAATTGTACCACTTTCGTAATGTGGTTTTTAAAATTTCCGCAGTCTGCTCTTTGCTTAAATGCGTTGGTTTCTTCTCCAAATAGCCTTAAATGTTTCGCTTTAATACCTGTTTGAGATACTAAAGAACTTAATATTTTAGTAAAAATAGCGGGTGAGCTGCAATACCGGTTTATTGCAATATCCACATCAGAAACCATCCCGGAAAGGAATGTTTCTAGCGTGCAATCAAACACCTTAAAATCTAAAAATGTTTGGTGTAACACCCCTATATTAAAAGAATTAACCCCTTCAAAATACTTTTCTTTCAGCAACTTGGCCGAAACAGTAAGATTTACAAATTTAGTTAATGGCCTTTCACCTGTTTTTTTGTTATAAACAGGAATTTCAACAAGAGAAAAACGAACAGTTATCCCGTTTTCACAAATAACAACGGGTTTAGGTGGGTGAAGCTCTGAATCTATTTCATCTAAACTCTCGTAATAGATAGTTGTTTCAGAGGTTAAGCGATGGTCCAAGACTTGGACAGAATCTAAAGGAATTTTAAGACTAAAAGAGTCAATAAAGGGTACATTAACAGGGATTAACCTGCCAGCAATGGGGGTTTTTGGAATCATAATGGTTTTTTATTTTCATTTGGTGTCGCTATTGGATTTTTTTTAAGCTATACACGAAAAAGAATGTGTTTTAAAAAAAAGGGGAGAGATCTAAACCCATCCCCTCATTCTTATCGGCAATCCTTATGCTTCTCACGGTCGTTCCCACGTTGCCGCTTTGTCCTCGTAGACTGCGAAGCTAAGATATGGAATTCCTTATTGAAAAAACGTATAAAATTAATTAAGGAACCTGCAACGATTTGCAACGGCCGTTGCAACGGCACGTTTAAATTTGTTCATTTCCAATAAAACCCGTTAAGTACTGTAAAATGGCAATAAGTAATAAAATTTAATTATCGTAAAAAGGTAATCCATAAATAAATAATATTCAAAGATGGTTTTATAAAAACTGCCGTTGCAACGGCAGTTGCTAATCGTTGCAACGGCAGTTGCATTTACCGTTGCAAATTATTTAAAGTGCTGATTTTGAAGTATTTAACCCTTTACCATACCGTTGCAACGGTAGCCGTTGCAAATTGAA
>Ga0314774_1002418_pt1 | contig 10544 bp, 10 predicted proteins | sample MetaGCBIA2018_FD_204515 | JGI IMG/M metagenome (GOLD analysis project Ga0314774, IMG submission 204515) | Cryopeg brine microbial communities from Beaufort Sea near Barrow, Alaska, United States - CBIA 2018 | ecosystem: Environmental > Aquatic > Marine > Coastal | place: USA: Alaska | collected... | reverse complement strand
TCTATTGAGAACCACAAGGGGTTCACAACCACCCCGAAGGGCAGTGGCGCAATTGGTAGCGCATCGGTCTCCAAAACCGGCGGTTGGGGGTTCGAGTCCCTCCTGCCCTGCGTAGAGCGGGACTTCCCGCACCACACAAGCAAAGGAATTATCAAGGTGAGCGAATCTGCAGTGACGGATTCCGGAGAACGGGACCCGCGCCACGAGGAGCGTGAAGGTCTCAACATCTTCGGACGCATCGCGTTGTTCGTGCGCCAGGTGATTTCGGAGCTTCGTCGCGTGGTCACTCCTACACGCGAAGAACTCATCAACTACATCTGGGTCGTGCTCGGATTCGTTGGCGTCATGATGACGCTGACGTTCCTGCTAGACCTCGGCTTCAACTCGCTGACCAAGTGGGTTTTCGGCGACTAGCCGAGTAGCCAGACGAAAGGAAAGACGTGAGCACAGATCCCCACGACGCCGTCGAGACCGTCGACGACGCCGAGGTCGCGCCCGAGCAGGTTGCGCCCGTGGACGACGTTGCCATCGACGACGCTCCAGTGGACGCGGTGGTCGAGAGCGACGACGACACCGTGCCCTCCGAGCCCGGAGCGGCGGCCGAGGAGGACGCGCTCACCGTGACCGACGAGCCTTCGGGCGACGCGGACGTTGAGGACGAGATCGACCCGAAGGTTGCCTTCCGCTCCTCGCTGCTGATGCAGGATGGCGACTGGTACGTCGTTCACAGCTACAGCGGCCACGAGAAGCGCGTTAAGCAGGCCATCGAACATCGCGTGGTGAGCCTCAACATGGAGGACTACATCTTCCAGGTCGAGGTCCCCATGGAGGATGTCGTCGAGTACAAGAACGGCCAGAAGAAGCAGGTCACCCGCGTGCGGATGCCCGGCTACGTACTGGTGCGCATGGAACTCGGTGACGCCTCGTGGGGCGCGGTGCGCAACACGCCTGGCGTGACTGGTTTTGTGGGTCACGCCCACCAGCCCGTGCCGCTCACTCCCGACGAGGTCTACTCGATGATGGCGCCGCCGGCACCCGCATCGGCCGCATCGGACGAAGGCGGCGATTCCGCCTCCGGCCCTCGGATCGAACTCGACTTCCAGGTGGGAGAAGCGATCACCGTCACCGACGGCCCGTTCGCAACGCTGCCTGGCACCATTTCCGAGATCAACGTGGAGAGCCAGAAGCTCCACGTCCTCGTATCAATCTTCGGCCGCGAAACTCCGGTCGAACTCTCGTTCGCGCAGGTTCAGAAGATTGACTAGGCGTTACTGACCGGCAACAACGAACCACCAGGCGGTGTGAACCGCCACCACTCACACAGAAGGACCCGAAAGACCAATGGCACCCCCTAAGAAGAAGGTTGCCGGCCTGATCAAGCTTCAAATTCAGGCTGGTGCCGCGAACCCGGCTCCGCCCGTCGGCCCTGCATTGGGTCAGCACGGCGTGAACATCATGGAGTTCTGCAAGGCCTACAACGCGGCGACCGAGTCGCAGCGTGGCAACATCGTCCCCGTGGAAATCACGGTGTACGAGGACCGCAGCTTCACGTTCATCACCAAGACCCCGCCTGCGTCGCAGCTCATCAAGAAGGCTGCTGGCGTTGCAAAGGGTTCCGGTGTTCCGCACACCAACAAGGTCGGCTCGCTGACTCAGGCTCAGGTGCGCGAGATCGCCGAGATGAAGAAGGACGACCTCAACGCGAATGACATCGACGCCGCCGCCAAGATCATTGCTGGCACCGCGCGCTCGATGGGCATCACCGTTAAGTAGCTGACACACCCCAGTGGGAGGGCCAGCGCTGGCCCGTCACCACGACTTCGAGAAAGAAGAAGCACATGAAGCGCTCCAAGGCCTATCGCGATGGCGAACAGCTGATCGACAAGAACCAGTTTTACACCCCGGTCGAGGCCCTTCGCCTCGCTCGGAAGACCTCGTCCAAGAGGACCGACTCGACGATCGACATCGTCTTCAAGCTCGGCGTTGACCCGCGTCATGCGGACCAGATGGTCCGTTCCACCGTCATCCTGCCTCACGGCACTGGCAAGACCTCCAGGGTCCTGGTCTTCGCCAACGGTGACAAGGCAGATGCGGCTCGCGAAGCGGGCGCGGACATCGTCGGTGGCGACGAATTGATCGAAGAGGTGCAGAACGGCCGTCAGGACTTCGACGCCGTTGTGGCCACGCCCGACCTCATGGGCAAAGTGGGACGCCTGGGCCGCGTGCTCGGTCCCCGCGGCCTCATGCCGAACCCCAAGACCGGCACTGTGACGATGGACGTGACCAAGGCCGTGTCCGACATCAAGGGTGGAAAGATCGAGTTCCGCGTCGACAAGCACGGCAACCTGCACACCGTGCTGGGCAAAACGTCGTTCGGCGACCAGAAGCTGCTCGAGAACTACCAGACCCTCATTGACGAGGTGCTGCGTTCCAAGCCCGCCGCGTCCAAGGGCAAGTACATCATCAAGGCCGCTATCTCGGCCACGACAGGCCCCGGCATTCCGCTGGACGCCACCGCCAAGACCGAGGTGTAGCGCCCCGCGCGCAGCGCCGTTCGAAGGCCCGGTTCCCCTCGTGGGGGCCGGGCCTTCGTGCTGTCACAGGCGCCTTCACGACGCACGTTTGCGCGGCGCCGACTTCGTCCCGTATGATTGCTCTCGCCCAAGATCGCCGGTCGTCGGGCCCGGGAAACCGGGAACGGCCGAAGTTCCGCAAAAACGGAGACCAGCGCAGGAGAAGTTGACGGCGCCTCGCGCGCAGACTTTGGGCGGCCCATGTGGCCGCCCTTTGTGTGTGGATGCGGCGCTCCAGCCCCGCCTGCGCGGGGCTTTTTCGTTGTGTGGGGCAGGCCCGGTGGTCAACCACAGGAAGGACAACTATGGCGACGCCAGACAAGGTGGCGACAGTCAAGGCGCTTGCGGACCAGTTCCGTAGTGCATCGGCCGTCTACGTCACCGAGTACCGCGGCTTGTCCGTTGCTCAGCTCAAGCAGCTGCGCAAGGGCCTGAGCGGTACAGCGACCTATGCGGTCGTGAAGAACACGCTTGCGGCGCGTGCGGCCAAGGATGCTGGCCTAGAGGGCCTCGAAGCTCTCTTCGTGGGTCCCACGGCCATCGCATTCGTCACCGGTGACCCGGTGGAGGCTGCGAAGGGTCTTCGTGATTTCTCCAAGGAGAGCGACAAGCTCGTCCTTAAGGGAGGCATCCTGGAGGGCAATCTGCTCTCCGCTGCGGACGTCTCCAAGCTCGCGAGCCTCGAGTCTCGTGAGGTGCTACTTGCCATGGCAGCCGGTGCTTTCAAGGCATCGCTCTTTGGTGCGGCGTACCTCCTCCAAGCACCCCTGTCTCAGGCGGTGCGAACCGTCGACGCCCTGCGCGAGAAGCAGGACTCCGCAGCCTAAGGCTGCACCCCACCTCACACTGCTTCCCGCAGGTAAAAAGAAAAGGACATCATTATGGCGAAGCTCACCACCGAGCAGCTCATTGACGCATTCAAGGAGCTCACGCTCATCGAGCTCTCTGAGTTCGTAAAGGCGTTCGAAGAGGCCTTCGACGTCACCGCCGCCGCTCCGGTTGCCGCTGCTGCTGCAGCTCCGGCCGCCGCCGCTGCCGAAGAGGTCGAAGAGCAGGTCGATTTCGACGTCATTCTGGCCACCGTTGGCGACAAGAAGATCCAGGTCATCAAGGAGGTGCGTGCCCTCACGTCCCTCGGACTGGGCGAGGCCAAGGCTCTCGTCGACGAGGCTCCCAAGACGATCCTTGAGGGTGTCAAGAAGGAAGATGCCGAGAAGGCCAAGGCTCAGCTTGAGTCCGCCGGCGCCACGGTCGAACTCAAGTAGTTCGACGCGCACTCGCGCACTCTCGCGGCACTGCCGCAATAGGCGGGGTCGGCTCTTCGGAGCCGGCCCCGTTTTGCCGTGCCCCAGCGCGCCCGTCGCGGACGTGATTCGGAGGGGCGCGTGTCCACCTCTCTAGGTGGTCGACTCCCTGACCACGACACGGGGAGTGACGCTGACAACTCCTGGCTCCATCGTTCCCGAGAGTGCCGAGACCACGAGCTGGGCGGCCAGGCGCCCCATCTCGTGGAATTGCATATCCACGCTTGAAAGCCGCGGCCTTGAACCGGCCGCGAACGGGATCCAGTTGTCGAAACTCATAACGGCGATGTCCTCAGGGACGCGCACGCGCTTCGCCTGGAGGTAATCCAGTGTGCCTCGGGCAATTTGGTCAGAGTCGCAAATGATCGCGTCGACGTCGTTCCCGGCCTCGACAATCGCGCGGGCTCCGGCTCGCCCCCACGATTCTGTCCAGGTCCCGTATCTCGTGGTCCCCACCTGCGTCAACTCTGCTGCGGCGAGAGCCCGTGAAATGCCTACTTGGCGGTCTCGCGCTGCCGCGTAATTGATGTCGCCCCCAATGTGGGCGATCCGGGTGCGGCCATTGGCGATGACATGCTCCGCGGCCATCTCTCCGGCGGCGATGTTGTCGGCGACCACAGAGGTGTCGCGAGGGTCCTCGGATGGCGCGTAGGCATACACGACGGGAACGGGAAGCTCCCGGCCAAGTGTCTGACGCGGATCGGTTTGCGAGCCCACCACGATGAGGCCATCCACCCGTCGGGCGAGCAAGGCTTTGACGTGGTACTGCTCGCGGATGCTGTCGCCGCGTGCATCGCACAGGAAAACCGACATCTGCCCGGCTCCGAAGGCGTCCTCCGCACCCATCAGGATTGGGATCGAGAAGCGGCCCTCGAGGTCGTTGGTCAGGAGCCCCACCGTTCCGGTCTGGCCCGCGAGCATCGCCTGGGCGAGGGAGTTCGGTGTGAACGAGATGCGCTCGGCCACCTCACGCACGCGCTCTCTTGTCGCGGCGCTGACTCCCTCGCGTCCGTTGAGCGCCTTCGATGCGGTGGCCATTGAAACGCCAGCCAGGCGCGCGACGTCACGCAGCGTCGTGGCCTTGGCCCGTGGTGGATTCGCAGTCATCCTTGACGTCCCCAGTGATCGGCGTACGAAATGTTTCAGTCACAGTCTAGGGGGACAACCGATTTGACGGAACCGGTCCGCGTGAATATTGTATGAAAAGGGTTTCGTGGAAGTTTCGTTTTCTTGGTTCCGGGGCGTATCGCTCGGGCGGGGAAGCGGCTCTCCCGTGACCTTAGGAACGGCTTCGGTCACACAGCGGCGCATCCACGTGCCGCGCATGGCGCAACATGGCTCGATCGCAAAGGAGCGATACAGAAGATGAATACTCAACCCCAAGGTCGGCATCGCGCCGGCACCGCACGTCGGTGGGCTGGCCTCACCGCGACGTTGGCGTCGGCGGCACTCTTGCTCGCCGCGTGTTCCTCCGGAGGTTCGGAGGACCCGACCACCGGGACTACCGGCGGCTCAACTCAAGAAGAGGCGGTCACGCTCACGGTGTGGCACTACTTCAGCGCGGACAACCAGGTTGCCCTGATGGACGCATTCAAGGACAAGTTCGAGGCGGCGCACTCCAACGTGACTGTCGAAAACGTCTTCGTCCCTTACGACCAACTGAATTCCAAGACGATTTCCGCCGCCGGTGCCGGCACAGGCCCGGATGTCGTGGTCTTCAACGGCGCCGAGATGTCCACTCTGGCACTGGGCGGCGCTCTTCTGCCTCTCGATGACTACTGGGCCTCGTATGCCGACTCGGCGCAGTTCCCCGACTCGGTGCTGCATGAATTGGACGGTTCTCTCTACGGGGTGCAGGGATATGTGAACCTGCTCGGTCTCTGGTACAACGCCGACATCCTCGCTGAGTTGGGAATCGAGCCGCCTACCACGCTTGACGAACTCGAGGCTGCGATGGCCACGGGTCTCGCTGCAGGGTATGACGGCATCACGATGTCGGGTGTGCCTCAGTCGCAAGGCGAGTGGCAGGCGTTCCCATGGATCTCCTCTGAAGGGTTCTCGTACGAGAACCTTGACGCAGACGCCCTTGCGACCGGCCTCAACCGAGTCGCATCATGGGTCAACGACGGATACCTGTCGCCCGAGGTGGTGACGTGGGACCAGACGGTGCCCTTCCAGGAGTTCCTCGCAGGCAAGACGATGTTCGCGGAGAACGGCAACTGGCAGATGGGTACGGCTGCGACTGATGCCACGTTTGAGTACGGAGTGACCGCTCTGCCGCTCTCGTCCACCGGAATGGTGTACCTCGGTGGTGAGGGAGAGGGCATCGGAGCCTTCTCTGAGAACCCCGACGTTGCCTGGCAGTACCTCTCGGAAACCTACTTCGATGCCGAAGGCCAGTTGTTGCCTGCAGACATCGTGGGTTCGATTCCGTCGCGTCTCGATTCCGCTCAAGCGGATGCCGTCACGTCCAATGCACTGTTGAAGCCGTTCGCCGAAACGATCGCCTCCTACGGTGCCAACTACCCCTCGGCGACCATTCCGCCGGACTCTGTTGCTGACGTCCAGCTGACCATCGGCCAGGCGTGGAGTGCGGTTCTGGGTGGACAGCGAAGCGGCGAGGATGCGGCGTCTGCGGCGGTCGCCACGGTCGCAGATCTCCTGAACTGAGGTGAAGAGCGCCATGGGCAATCGTGACTCTGCAACTGGCGCCACTGGGCGGTCATGGTGAAGACGCTCATGGCCACCAAGACTGAGAACCCTCCCCGGCGGCGAAGCCGCCGGGGAGGGTTCTCGACCCCCCACTTGATGATGGTGCCTGCGGCGATCTTCCTCGGGTTGGTCAGCATCTACCCTCTCGCCCAATTGGTGCGCATGAGCGTCAGCAGTGTCACTGCGCGCACCCTCAACGGCAGTTGGGAATTCGTCGGATTCGACAACTTCATTGCCGGCTTCGAGTCGGGGCAGACCACCCCGGCCCTGGTTCGCACTCTCATCTTCGCCGGGATTGTCACACTGGGCGGAATGCTCGGCGGGTTCACCGCCGCTGTTGCCCTGAGAACTGCTGGGCGTTGGTCCGATGTTCTCCTCGCGGTGATGGTCTTTGCGTGGGCGCTTCCACCGGTAGTGACTGGCAGCGTATGGAAGTTCCTGTTTGCTGACAGCGGCCTAGTGAACTCCATCGTGCTAGGGCTAGGGCTCTCAGATCACGAGTTGCCGTTCCTCTATGACCAGTATTGGGCGCTCGGCTCGGTTGCTTTCGTGACCCTCTTTGCGGTCGTGCCTTTCAACACCTTGGTCACCAGGGCGGCGCTCATGGCTATCGACCCCGAGATCTTCGAGGCCGCTGCCCTCGATGGCGCCAGCAAGTGGCAAGAGGTGCGCCACATCATGGTGCCAGCATCTCGCACCACGAACCTAGTGTTGCTGGTGCTCACTATCGTGTACGGCTTCCGGTCATTCGACTTCATCTACGTGATGACCTACGGCGGCCCCGGTACGGCAACCAACACCCTGCCCTTCTTGGGGTACTTGCAGGCATTCGTTCGCTACGACTTCGGCCTCGGCGCCGCAACCTCCATCTTTGCGGTGCTCGGCGTCATGGTTCTTGCCGTCTTGTACGCGCGCTCGATCTTCCGAGAGGAGGACGGCAAGTGAACGCCAAAGCTGGTTGGGTGGCGAACGCCGTCAAGTTGGTGTTCAGCCTGATGTACGGCATTCCGCTGATCTGGATTGTGCTGACTTCTGTTAAGTCCAGCAAGGACGTCTTCAGTTCGGACAAGACCTTCTTCTTCACGCCAGTACTGACGTCCTACATCGAAGCTGTGGATGGGAAGCTGATTGACGCGCTGGTGCAGTCGGTGATCATCGCGTCCGGTACGACAGCGCTCGCTCTTCTGATCGCGGTGCCCGCCGCGTATGGTCTCGCTCGGACCACCGGACCGATTCCACTGATTGGGCTGGGGCTGCTCATCGTTCTCCAGATGATGCCGCAGTCGGCGAACGTCATCCCTCTGTTCCAGGTCTTTGGCTCCTGGGGGATCCTTGACACCACTCTTGCGGTGATCGTCGCAGACACGGCGCTGTTGACACCCTTCGCCATCTTGTTGCTGAGGCCGTTCTTCCGCTCGGTTCCGATCGCACTTGAGGAAGCGGCCTCGATCGATGGAGCCGGAACAATCGAGGTGTTCTTGCGGATCGTGATTCCGGTGGCTCGCAACGGTTTGTACACGGTGGGGACGATTGTCTTTCTGCTGTCGTGGGGCGAGTTCCTCTACGCAGTGAACTTCTTCCTGTCTCCCGGCGGCTACCCACTCAGCGCGTCGCTCGCTGAGCAGGTTTCGGCCTTCGGCATCGATTGGCCGGGGCTCATGGCGCTTGCAGTGATCACATCCATTCCCATCTTGCTCATCTTCCTGTCGACCTACCGTCTATTGCGAGACGGCCTCACCGTCGGCGCCGTCAAGTAGCTGCGGCTCCGGCCAGGCTACGAATTTCACACTGGAGTACACATGTCTCACCACACCACCACTCAGCGGAACACGGCCGCTATCCCCTTCGATGCCCCCAAGAATGGATGGCAACCGCTCGGTGTCAATGAGGTTGCGCTCGACGGTGGCCTTGCGGGGGATCTTCAAGAGCTCAATACGAATGTCATGATCGCTCACTGCGATTCGTGGCTGGAGCGCGAGGGGTGGCTTCCCAACTTCGATGCCGCCGTAGCCGGTGGTTTGCCCGACGAGCGCCGTGGCCGCGAGTTCTCTGACTCCGAGATATACAAGCTGCTTGAGGCCATGGCCTGGGAGTTCGGACGATCACATGATGAGCGACTCCGTGCCCGATTCGAGGCTGTCGTGGCCCGCGTCGCCGCGGCCCAAGAGGCGGACGGGTACCTCAATACGATGTTCGGAAGGCCGGGCCAGGCCGAGCGGTGGTCCGATCTTGAGTGGGGGCACGAACTGTATTGCGCGGGGCATCTCATGCAGGCTGCGGTGGCGTGCGGACGGACCATGGGAGTCGATCACCCGCTTGTAGCGGTGGCGACTCGTGTGGCCAACCTGGTCTGCACCGAGTTCGGTCAGGACGCGCGCGGAGGCGTGGGCGGACACCCTGAAATCGAGATGGCCCTGGTTGAGTTCTCCCGCTTGACAGGGGACAGCCGCTACCTTGCGCAGGCGCGGCTCTTTGTTGAGCGTCGCGGGCGCGGCGTGTTGGCAGAGATCGAGTTTGGCGCCGACTACTTTCAGGACGACGTTCCGGTACGCGAGGCGGACTCGTTGCGCGGCCACGCTGTCCGCGCCGTGTACCTGGCATCGGGAGCTGTCGATCTTGCCGTCGAGGATGGTGACGAAGGGTTGTTCGAGGCCGTTCAGCACCAGACTCTTTCTGCGCTCGCAAAGCGCACCTACATCACCGGTGGAATGGGTTCGCGCCAATGGGGAGAGGCCTTTGGGCTGGACTTTGAGCTACCGCCCGACGGCGCGTACTCGGAGACCTGTGCCGGTGTGGGCTCCATGATGCTCAACCAACGGCTTCTGATGGCGAGTGGAGATGTGCGCCATGCAGACGCCGTGGAACGAGTGTTCTACAACGTGGTCGCTACGTCGCCTGCGGCAGACGGCCACGGATTCTTCTACTCCAATACTTTGCACCAGCGCGAACTTGGCACAGAGGTTCCCGCCGACAAGGTATCGCCTCGCGCGGCAGGCAGCCTCCGTGCTCCGTGGTTTGCGGTGTCCTGCTGCCCCTCGAACGTCGCCCGCACGCTTGCGTCGCTTGGGGCATACGTGGCGTCCAAGAGCGGCCACGCCCTCCAGCTCCAGCAATACGTCAACGGGCGCATTTCCACCGAGGTGCCGGGAGTGGGCAGCGTCAGTCTTCGCGTGGATACCGCCTACCCGCACGACGGCGAAATCGTGGTGACCGTCCTTGACGCGCCCGGAGCCGAGTGGACGCTGAGCATGCGCGTGCCACAGTGGGCGACGGGAGCCCTACTCGACTCCGGTGACGGCCCCAGTCCCGTTGGGCCCGGCTACGTTCACGTGACGAAAGCCTTCACGACCGGAGATACCGTCCAGCTAAGCCTCCCAATGCGGGCACGTTGGACGTGGTCCGACGAGCGCATCGATGCGACGCGCGGGCAAGTGGCAGTTGAGCGGGGCCCTGTCGTGTGGTGTCTCGAGTCGGTGGACTTGGGAAGTTCCGTCAACCTGGTTGCCGTAGACACATCCGTGCCGCCGGGAGATCGCGACGGCCGGGTAAGCGTGACCGCCGCTGTGGAGGAGCCTCCAGCAAGCGATTGGCCCTACGCTTCGGGTAGAACCGAACGAGGGGCCCCATCGGCACAGCGCGTTGAGGTTCCACTGCAGCCCTACCACTCGTGGGGGAACCGTGGCGCGACAACGATGCGCGTGTGGATGCCGGAGCTTGGATCCGCAAGCGGGGAGTGATAGGGGGCGAGCCCGGGCAATTAGTTGACGGCCTGAGGCTCGCCGGAATGTCGCCTCGACCAGCAGGCCGGGCATCGTCTATAGTCTGCGCCCTGTTGCCTCATGTCAATACCTCCGGGAAGGTTGATTCATTGCCTCAGTTGAAAACCTCCGCGGAGCTCACCGGGTGAGGGCCTGGTTCAGGACCGGTTTGACGGTGGCGGGTTTCTTGGCCAGGG
>Ga0314774_1002416_pt1 | contig 10549 bp, 9 predicted proteins | sample MetaGCBIA2018_FD_204515 | JGI IMG/M metagenome (GOLD analysis project Ga0314774, IMG submission 204515) | Cryopeg brine microbial communities from Beaufort Sea near Barrow, Alaska, United States - CBIA 2018 | ecosystem: Environmental > Aquatic > Marine > Coastal | place: USA: Alaska | collected... | reverse complement strand
TGCTTTGCCGTCTCCGCAGACGAGATCGCGATGTCGGCGAGCTGTTCGGCCGTGGGGTCGGGGTTCACCGCGCAGTCGCCGTAGACCAGCACGCGGTCCGCGAGACACATGAGGAACACGGATGACACGACCGAGACGCCAGGGAGTGTCTTGATGATCTGGAACGAGGGCACGATCGTGTGGGCCGTCGTGTGCGCCGCGCCCGACACCATGCCGTCGGCGAGCCCGAGTTCGACCATCATCGTGCCGAAGTAGCTGACGTCCTGAACGCGGTCGCGCGCCGCCTCCTGGGTCATTCCCTTGTGCTTGCGCATCTCGTAGTAGGCGGCGGCGAAACGGTCGACGTGCTCTGGATCGGAGGGTGACAGGAACTGGGCCGCGGAGAGGTCGATTCCGAGTTCTCCGGCCCTCGTGGTGATCGTTGCCGGATTTCCCAGGATCGTGAGGTCCACCACGTTGCGCGTCAGGAGGGTGCCTGCGGCGCGCAGGATGCGGTCGTCTTCGCCCTCGGGAAGGACGATGCGCTGACGCTTCGTGCGCGCACGGTCCAGCAGCGCGTACTCGAACATCAGCGGCGTCACGACGTCGGTGGCGGCCAGGTTCAGGCGATCGGTGAGCTGCGTGCCGTCGACGTGGTGTTCAAACATGTTGAGTGCCATGTCGACCTTGAGGACGGACTCGCGAGACAAGCGGCCGCGGGTGTTCCAACAGCGGTGCGCTGTCTCAAAGGTGCCCAGGTCGGTGGCGATGATCGGCAGGGTGGGACCCAAGCCGTCAATGAGGCGCTGGACCGAGGGCGGCGGGAGGAAACCGCCGTTGACAACGATGCCCGCGAGCGCGGGGAATCCGGAGGCGGAGTGCGCGGTGAGCGCGGCGAGCAGGGTGTCGGCCCTGTCTCCTGGGGCGATGATGAGGGCGCCTTCTTCGAGGCGGTCGAGCAGGTGCTCCACCGTCATGGCGGCGATCAAGATGGTGCGCACTTCGCGAGACAGGAGGGCATCGTCGCCCGCAATCATCTTTCCGTCGATGGCGTCGCGCAGCGCGCCGAGTGTCGGCGCGTACAGGAGGGGCTCTTCGGGAAGGGCGGCTACGCCGATGTCTTCGGGAAGGGCGGCCTTGATGGCGTCAACGTCGTTCGGGTCGCACCTGTTCGCGAAGCCAGCGACCACTTTCGCGTGGTTCTCCTCCATGGTGGAGCGCGCCTGGTCAAGCACCTCGGCGATTTCGGAGGGGGACCGGCCTGCGCCGCGCACCACGAGCGCGACGGGCGCGCCCAGGTTCGCCGCGACCTTGGCATTGAGCTCAAACTCGGCGGGGCCCGCGACGTCCGTATAGTCGGATCCCACAATCACGACGACATCGCACTTGCGCGCGACCTCGTGATAGCGCGTGACGATGCGAGACAGGGCCGCCTCGGGGTCCGCGTGGATCTCCTCATAGGTGACGCCGATGCACTCGTCGTAGTCCAGGTCAACGCCGTCGTGCCCCAGCAGGAGCCGCAAGACGTAGTCGGATCCGGTCGAAACGCGTGCGATGGGTCTGAAGATCCCCACTTTCGAGACGGTGCGCGCGAGCAGCGCGGTGATGCCGAGGGCGATCGTTGACTTGCCGGTATCGCCCTCTACCGATGCGATGTAGATGCTACGTGTCACCCCCTCAGCATTTCACGTCTCTTCCGGGACCTTTAGACCGGACGTGCGAGCGGCGCCATTTCCTAGCAATTTCCTAGTCACCCTGAGGGGCTACCAAGCAGTGTGGGTGCACCGATCGCGACGGTGCGGGAGCGTGAGCCGGCACTGGTCTTCGGGGGAAGCGCCCGGCTAAAGTGAAGGACTGAGCGCTCGCGGTCAGTTCTTGCGGGCCCCGGAGGGCGGCGGCCCGACTCAGGATTGAGGGACACCCGTGAGCGTACGGAAGGCGCAGATGAGGCAGTGGCGGAACATCGCCACGGCCTCTTTGATGCGCGCGGCGGATGCCCGCATCGGCTCCCGACAGACCGAGTCCGCGCAGGCACGCTGGTCCGCCCACGACTTCGCCGTGTTCTCGGCCGTGCTGACGACCGGCTATCTGGTGTTCTATCTGACACACGACGACGTGTGGTTTGGCTCGCTCGTCTTCGTCGCCGCCGCGTGCGCAGTCGTTCAGGTGGGGGCCGTCGTACTCGCGCGCAGGGGACAGCAGTTGGGCGCGGCGCTGCTGAGCATCGTCACTGCAATCGGCGAAATACTCGCCAGCGTGGCGGTGCTGGGCTGGGAATCGGGCCTTCACCTGTACCTGATCGCGGCCGGAGTGCTCGTGTTTGTGGTCTTCACAGCACGTCAGGCCGCATGGAGATGGTTCTTCATCACCGTGGCCGCGGCCGCGTTCATTGTGTGCCAGACGGTCCTCGAACCCTCCAGGGCCGAACTCCTGTCCCCCGACGTCGTCGCGAACTTCTTCTCCTTCAACGCGGTACTGACAGCTCTGCTCGTCTTCGCACTGTCCGGCCTGTCGTACAACCGCACCAACCAGGCCCGTGCGGAGTCGGCGCGCAACGCCAGCCGGGCCGAGTACCTCGCCAACACGGATGCGCTCACCGGCTTGCCGAACCGGCGCCCCGTCATCGAGCGGCTCGACGCGGTCAGCGCGCGCGGCAAGGGAGACTACTCGGTGGCCATCGCGGACCTTGACCGATTCAAGATCCTCAACGACACGTACGGCCATGAGTGCGGCGACACGGTCCTGGCCCACGTCTCGCGTGTGCTCAAGAGCCGCCTGCGCACGACGGACGCCGTGGGCCGTTGGGGAGGCGATGGTGCTACCAGACACCGCCATAGATCTTGCCGTCACCCTCATGGAGCGGCTGCGGGCCAATGTCGAGAGCTTGCAGATCCCGTGCGATGGGCACGACCACGTGGTGACCGTGTCCATTGGGGTGGCGGATGGTGCCGACGACGCCCAGTGGCACCGCGTGGTGAAGCGCGCGGACGATGCGCTCTACGATGCCAAGACGGAGGGCCGCAACTTGGTGCGCTCGAGCCCTCTCACGTCCGCTGCCCCGTAGCGCCCGCCAAGGAGTCGTTCCGTGACAACCACCGAGAGCGGACCCAACGGCACTCAACGTCGCCCTCGCGGCGCGGGGTGGGTCGCGGTCGGCACCGCAGCGCTGCTCGGGGTCGCCGCTCTCGTGATCGGCGGGCTGCTGGGCACGTGGCAGTGGGATCGCGCGCATCAACAGGCCTCCGCGATCGAGCCGGATCCGCCCGCGCCGTTGGCGGACGTCATGCGTCCCGCAGAACCGGGGCGGGGCGAGGGGCGGCTGGTGGAGGTGAAGGGAACCTGGGCGGAAGTCGGCGTGGGGCTGGTGCCGGGCAGGGAAGTCGACGGCACCGAGGCCGTGCTGCTGGTCATGCCGTTCGAGGTACCCGCGTCGCAGACCGGGACCGGTCAGGCAGCAACGTTGCCGGTGCTCGTGGGATGGAAGCCGGCCGCCGATGTGGTCGACGTGCCCCGCACGGGCGGCGAGGCGAGTGTGTCGGGCTATGTGAGGGGAGGGGAGGGCTACGAAGCGCCTCCCGATCTCGAGCCGATCGGCTCGGCGATCTGGCTGGGTTCCATGGCGACGTCCGCACTCGCACAGGAATGGCCCGCTCCCGTGTACTCCTATCTGGTGGTGTCGGACACCTCGCCGACGGGCTGGAATCCCATGCCGCCGCCTGAGGATCGCAGCCGTCTCGACATTCGCTCTCTCACCTACTCGGCCGAGTGGTGGCTCTTCGGCGCTTTCGGCGCGGCATTGGCATTCCGCTGGATACGCGACAATGGAGCCGCACCAGAAGCCGAAAAGGAGTCCGAGTGACCACCGAATCCCCCCTGACCGGCACGCTGACCCGTTACCGGGTCATGGCGTACATCACCGGCTCGTTCCTGCTGCTACTGACCGCAGTGACGCTCACCAAATACATCGGGCTCGCGTTCGACTGGGAGAGCGAGGGCTTCTGGAGCTTCGCGACGATCGTCGGCATCATTCACGGCTGGATCTTCATGGTCTACGTCGCCGCCTGTGCGTTCCTTTGGATGCGCATGAAGTGGGCATTCGGTCGCCTCGTGACGATGGTGCTCGGCGGGGTGGTTCCCGGCATGTCGTTCGTCATGGAGCGCCGCGTTTCCCGCGAAGTCGCCGCTACCCTGAACCCGTGACTACCGAGCATCGTCCCGTCCTCGTCGTTGACTGCGGCGCCCAATACGCCCAACTGATCGCGCGCCGCGTGCGCGAGGCGAACCTGTACTCCGAGATCGTGCCTCACTCGATGAGGGCCGCCGACATGCTGGCGAAGAATCCCGCCGCGATCATTCTGTCGGGCGGGCCGTCGTCCGTCTACGAAGAGGGCGCGCCCACGGTCGACCCTGCGATCTACAGCGCAGGCGTGCCGGTGATGGGTATCTGCTACGGCTTCCAGCTCATGGCTCAAGCGCTCGGAGGGACCGTCGCGAAGACGGGCCTGCGCGAGTACGGCCGCACGGCCGCAGCGGTGTCCGATGTTGGCGTCACCCTGTCGGGCAGCCCCGCCGAGCAGACGGTCTGGATGAGCCACGGCGACTCCGTGCAGGAGGCCCCCGCAGGTTTCACGGTGCTCGCCTCCACCGAGGGCGCCCCAGTCGCGGCCTTCGAAGACACGGAACGCCGCCTCGCGGGCGTGCAATGGCACCCCGAGGTCAAGCACACGCCGCTGGGCCAGGCGGCGCTCGAAAACTTCCTCCTCCGCGTGGCGGGTCTCTCGCCTGACTGGACGAGCGCCAGCGTGATCGACGAGCAGGTGGAGCTGATCCGCGCGCAGGTGGGCTCCGGCCGCGTGATCTGCGGCCTGTCCGGCGGCGTCGACTCCGCCGTCGCCGCGGCCATCGTCCAGAAGGCGGTGGGCGACCAGTTGACGTGCGTGTTCGTTGACCACGGGCTATTGCGCCAGGGCGAGGCCGAGCAAGTCGAGCGAGACTTCGTCGCGGCAACGGGAGTGCGGCTGGTCGTGGCGGATGAGCGCGAGCGGTTCCTCGAGGCGCTCGATGGCGTCACCGACCCCGAGACGAAGCGCAAGATCATCGGCCGCGAATTCATTCGCGCCTTCGAGCGTGAGGCGCGCAAACTCGTGCACTCCGCGGGCATGGGCGAGGACGTCCGCTTCCTGGTGCAGGGCACCCTGTACCCCGACGTCGTGGAGTCTGGTGGCGGCGAGGGTGCCGCCAACATCAAGAGCCACCACAACGTCGGCGGGTTGCCGGACGATCTGAAGTTCGACCTGGTCGAACCGCTGCGAGCGCTGTTCAAGGACGAGGTGCGCGCCGTGGGTCTCGAACTCGGGCTTCCGGAAGAGATCGTGTGGCGACAGCCGTTCCCCGGGCCCGGGCTGGGTATCAGGATCATCGGCGCGGTCACGCAGGAGCGCATCGACATCCTTCAGGCCGCCGATGCGATCGCCCGCGAGGAGCTCACCAAGGCCGGACTAGACCGCGACATCTGGCAGTGCCCGGTGGTGCTACTTGCCGACGTTCGCTCCGTGGGCGTTCAGGGCGACGGGCGCACGTATGGGCACCCGATCGTGTTGCGGCCGGTGTCGAGCGAGGACGCGATGACCGCAGACTGGACCCGCGTGCCCTACGAAGTGTTGGCGCACATCTCAAACCGCATCACCAACGAGGTGGCCGAGGTCAATCGTGTGGTGCTCGACGTCACGAGCAAGCCCCCCGGCACGATCGAGTGGGAGTAGCCCGGAGGGCTACGGACACTCGGGTGTCGCAGGGTGGACCGCGCCCGCAAAGGCGGGTGCGGTGGAGTAGCCCGGAGCCCGGAGGGCTAGGAGTCCTTCGCGGCCGCTTCGGCCCGAGCCCTCGCCTCAGCGAGGTCGCGTGGCTCTCCCTGGGCACCGAGATCGGGCGTCTGAATGGCATCGTCGCCGCGCATGCCGGCCATGATGGCGGTCATCAGCAGCCATCCTCCGACGGCCGCAAGGCCGATGATCCAGACGAGTTCGACGTCGATGCTCTTGCCGGACAACACGGCGATGGTGATGGCGCCGAGGGCCGTGATGATGGCTCCAATGAGCAGGGACGTGAGGCGTTGCACTGGGCGTCGGCGAGTCATGATTGAACCTCCGTGATGACGATGGTGTTGGCGTAGGCGTCGTCGTAGACGACCAGGGTGACGGCCGGGCCGACGTTGTTCTTGAGCGACAGGTGCTCGCCGCCGGCATCCCAGAAGTCGCACGTGATGTCGCGGTCCGGCCAGATGACGTGTGCCTGGGCATCGCCGTCCCCCACGATGCTGAGGTCCGTGCCCTTCGGAATGGTCACGTATGTCACTTGACTCACGACGTCGACCGACGCGTCGGCCTCGAGCGACTCGAACGCCAAGCGAGTGGTGCTGGTCGGGCGGGTCGGGACCGTCGCCTCTTGGCGGCAGTCGCCTTTGATGACGACCTCGTTGTACTCGTCGACGAAGTCCGTGGTGGCGTCGTACGGGTCGGCTTGGCTGCTGACGCCGTCGAGGTCGATGTGCAGCAGGCTGCCGTCATTGGCGTAGGCATCGCGCAACTGGTCCGCCCCGGCGGCCATGATCGGGAGCGGAAGGGCGAGGACGATCACCATGAAGCCCAGGAAGCCCAGCTTGCGGCCCACCAGGCTGACGGCCATCAGGAGCACGCCCAGGCCGGTCACCATGACGACAAACCATGCGGCGGCAGGGTGCACCGCGAGCTGGTCGCGGCGATCCAAGAGGCCCACCAAGGCCCCCGAAAGCACGATCCACGCGAGTGCGGTCAGGTAGAAGCCACGACCCGGCCCGGGGACTCGGGGTTGCACGGGCGGCGCGGGCGGGGCCGGCTGGTAGTACGTCGGCTGGGCAGGCGACGCCTGGGCCGGTGCTGCGGCCGCCGATGCCGTTCGCGGGGGCATCGCGGCGTACACAGGTGCCGTTGCGGTCGGCTGACCTGCGCCGGGTGCCGGTGCGGGTGCCGTGGCATCGCCCTGCGTCGTGCCTGTGGCGGGGGCGTCGGCCGCTGGTGCGGCCTGCGGAGAGGGAGCGGCGGCAGGCTGGCCCGGCACCGGGTTCGGGTTCGGGTTCGGGTTCGGGTTCGGGTTCGGGTTCGGCGAGCGTCGCGCCATCGTGACGATGAACCACACGACTGCGCCGACAAACGCGAGGGGAACCAGGATCCCCATGATGAGCGCGATGATCGACCACGGCGTGGCATCGGAGAAGGAGAAGCGTCCGTAGTTGAAGGGCCCTGAGGTGTTGAGCCCGCTCATGCCAAACAGGGTGAAAATGGCGATGCCGATCAACGCGCTCACGTTGGGCATCCCGCGGCCAAAGTTCTGGATGATGATGTTGCCGCGTCGATCCGGCAGCAGCGCCCACGCGGCGGCATAGGTGAGGAGGAGCAGGCCGTTGAGGATGAGCGCCGCGATCACCACGACGATGCGCGCCGGTACCGTCGCCATGCCAACTCGCTGCGCGAGTCCGTCGACGACGCCTCCTAGGAAGCCGTTGTCTCCGCGGGTGAGCCCCCACTCGCGGATGGCGCGGAAGAATGCGGCCTCGCGGGGTTGCTGCTCAGATGGGGTGGTCATGAAGTCCTCCTGTGGTCGTGTCTCCATGCTCCCTTCCGAAGCGCGTGTCGCGCTATGAGGGATGCCCCTGATTTCGCCCCTGATCTCACACGATCCCTGTAGGGGGCAGGGATCGGCCGCATGGGGGACGCCGGAGCGTGGGGCTGTGTGTGACGATAGCGGCGTGAGCCACTCCACGAGGATTGTGCGCCCGCTACGCCGCGAGGCGCAGCCAGCATCCTGGTGGCGCGCCCTGCTGGGCCTGCTCATGCTGACCTTTGCGCTCGGGTTGGTTGCCAGGCGGTATGGGATGGACCAGTTGGCGCCGTGGGCGCTGCCGGCGGTCGTGTTCATCGCGGCGCTGGTGCTGGTGTGGAGCCCCCTCGACGGCGCCGTGCAATCGGACCCGCGCCGGCCCGATGTCGTGAGCCTCTTCTCCCGCGACGCGTGGGCGCGCGTGGTCGTCGGCGTGGGTTTGGCGGTCGCGGCCGTCGCCTGGCTGGCGCAATGGGACTTTGGGAATCGCCCCTTGCTGCGCGCCATCTTGGTGCCGGTGGCCACCGTGGGTGCCGCCGCCCTGGTCTTGGCGCCCTGGTGGATGCGATTGATTCGCCAGGTTTCCGTGGAGCGCGAGCAGCGCGTGCGGGAGTTCGAGCGCGCGGAGATCGCCGCACACTTGCACGATTCCGTGCTTCAAACACTGACGCTCATCCGTGCCAAGTCGCAAGAACCCGAGACGGTCGCCCGCCTGGCGCGCGCCCAGGAGCGTGACTTGCGCGCCTACCTCTATCAGGACCGCTGTTCCGAGGCCGACTCCGTGGCCACCGCGCTCACGGCGGCGATGTCTGAGGTGGAGGACGCCCACGGCGTCGCGATTGAGCTGGTTCACGTGGGAGACGCCCCCACATCGGACGCGTTGCGGGCCGTGGTGCGCGCGACCCGCGAGGCCGCTACCAACGCGGCCAGGCACGGTAGCGAACCGATTAGCGTCTACGCGGAGCTGACCGCCGCCGCGTACGACGTATTCGTGCGGGACTCCGGCCCCGGCTTTGACCCCGCCACGGTGGATCCTGACCGGGCGGGCATCCGTCACTCGATCATCGGCCGCGTGGAACGCCACGGGGGGACCGCTGCAGTGGCGTCGGCGCCGGGTTCCCGCACAGAAGTTTCCATCACCATGCCGAGGAAGGAACAGCGATGAGTGTTCGAGTGGTGATCGTGGATGACCATGACGTGATTCGGGTAGGCGTTCGGGAGTCCCTTGACGACGATATCGAAGTGGCCGGGGAGGGCCGTGACGTCGAGTCGGCGATCGAGGCGGTGCGCACGCACCACCCGGAAGTGGTGATCCTTGACGTCCACCTACCCGGCGGAACCGGCGGTGGGGCGCTGGACGTGCTCGCGGAAATTCTGGGCACCGCCGAGGCCCCCAGGGTGCTGGCGTTGTCCGTATCGGACGCAGCCGACGACGTGGTGGCGGTGGTGCGGGCTGGCGCTCGCGGCTATGTCACCAAGTCCATCTCCGGGCCGGACCTGTCCGACGCGGTCAGGCGCGTCAACTCCGGAGACGCCGTGTTTTCCCCGCGGCTCGCGGGCTTCGTGCTTGACGCCTTCAACGCAGCCGGCGGCGAGGTTGCTCAAGTCGATGAGGACCTCGACAAGCTGACGGAGCGCGAGCAGGAGGTCATGCGGCTCATCGCGCGCGGGTACACGTATCGGGAAGTCGGCGAGAAGCTCTTCATCTCCATCAAGACCGTCGAGACTCACGTGGGAAAGGTGCTTCACAAACTGCAACTGTCCAACCGCCACGAATTGGCGCGGTGGGCCGCGCAGCGACGCATCGTTTAGGTCCACTCCGCCGCACGTGTGACGAAGGGCACAGTTGATGCGCTTGTGACGGGTCGCACATCCTGAGCATGGGCGGATCGCCGTTTGGGGGGTCCTGAGTCGGCATTCTCCACGACGCGAGCCTTAATGCCTGATATCCGGCACTCGGGTGCCGATTACTCTCCTAGAACGCATGAATGTGCTTTCGCCCCGGGACTATCCAGGAGGCATGGAGATGAAGCACCGAAGGAAACGGCGCCGCGTCGGTGGCGTCGCACCTGCACCGCTGACTCCTGCCCAGGTCGAGGTACTGCGCGAGCGCCAGGACACGAGCGGCCTGCGGCTCGTCAAGCTGACTTTGCTGCTGTGTTTCTCTTCAGCGCTGGCGCACCTGGCGCTGTTCATGTCGCTCGGTGTTGACGAATATCGGTTCGTCGTGCTCATTTCGGGTCTCGATGCCGCCCTGTTCGTCGTCGCGTACCTCCTCGTCCGTGATGGCCGCGAACTACCGGGAGTCGTCCTTGCCCTCGTTGTATCCAGCGTGCACATGCTCTGGTTGGTCTCACAGATCTCCGTAGCGGTGAACGTTGAGTCGATCCTCTTTCCGGTCGCGCTTGTGCCATTCGTGCTGATACGTCGAGAGTTGCCAGTTCTGCGGATCGCACTGTCATCGTTCGCGATCAGCATCTACTTGGTGTCCGAACTTGCGTTTCCGGAGGACACAGCGGCGCATCCCCTCGCGGGGGAAATTGCCCGAGCCTTTGCGAGGAGCAACCGAATCATCGCGGCCGTCGGCGTGCTGGTGCTCTTGGCGATCATCCAAACCAACATGTCGGCCACGCGGCACATCCTTGAGGGCGCCGCCCGGTACGGCGAGTTGCGAGCCACGACGGACGAGTTGATAGGGGTGTACAACCGCCGCCCGGTCGTCGCTCAACTGAGCGAGTGGGCCGCGCGCGGACGCGGCAACTATGCGATCGCGCTGATCGACCTTGACCACTTCAAGACGATCAACGGCGAGTTCGGTCACGACTGTGGCGACACCGTCCTTCAGGAGGTGGCCCTGACGCTACGCAGCCACTTCCGCGAGAGCGACATGGTCAGCCGTTGGGGAGGGGACGAATTCCTGATCCTCATGCCCGGA
>Ga0314774_1002415_pt1 | contig 10551 bp, 7 predicted proteins | sample MetaGCBIA2018_FD_204515 | JGI IMG/M metagenome (GOLD analysis project Ga0314774, IMG submission 204515) | Cryopeg brine microbial communities from Beaufort Sea near Barrow, Alaska, United States - CBIA 2018 | ecosystem: Environmental > Aquatic > Marine > Coastal | place: USA: Alaska | collected... | reverse complement strand
TATTCAATAATATCTTCATTTAAACTCCTGAGATAGCTAATCATTTTCACTTCTGATTGTTCGATTGTCGTATCAACTATAATATCTGCAAAACTACCATAATAGCTCGAGCTATATTGTGATTCAATAATCGAATCGGCTTTAGCTTTATCTATACCCCGACCTTCAATAAGTCGGTGTAACCGAACTTCTTTGGGGGCATAACAATATATAATCTTATCACATAATTCAATAACATAAGCTTCAATGAGTGCTGCGCCATCGATTAAAATATAGTCATACAATTTCTTGTTAATTGTAATGATCTGATGAATCTTTTCCTTAATAAACGGGTGCGTAAGTTTATTAAGAAATTCCAATTCTATATGATTAGAAAAAACAATATTCCCCAAAATTTGTCTATTTATTTGATTTTTACCATTCACTTCATTTTTGCTAATGACCGCATCACCATAGTGAACGATGATTGATTGCATAACTTCCTCGATTTGTAACACTTCATGTCCAATTTTATCCCCTTCAATATGAAGACAATCTAGTGTTTCCATCATCTTATTGGTATATGTAGTTTTACCACTACCCGCTTCACCAATAATGCCAATTACTTTACAATTTGAATTCATCATTTAGCCTCATACCAGTTATATGCAATCATTGCTTCCGCAGTTAATGGAACTAAAAGGGATACTGCTTGTTCCATTTCTTCCTGCAATAATTTCACAACATATTCTTTATCTGATTCTTTAGCTTCAATGATCAGCTCATCATGAACTTGTAATATAAGCTTCGCATCAAGATTTTCCTTCGTTAATCGTTTATATACTTTTATCATGGCGATTTTCATAATATCAGCTGCGCTACCTTGAATCGGGGTGTTCATTGCGATTCGTTCGCCGCCTTGTCGTTTCATATAATTACTAGAAGATAATTCTGTAATAACACGTTTACGATTGTACATTGTTGTAACATATCCGTCAGCATACGCTTTAGCCACCGTCAAATCAAGAAAGGCTTTGACTTTTGGATATTTATCGAAATATGTTTTGATGTATTCTCTGGACTCCATGATAGGAATATCAAGATCACGACTTAATCCATAGTCGCTGATACCATAAACGATACCAAAATTCACAGCTTTTGCTGTACGTCTCATAGCAGGCGTGACTTCTTCGAATGGTACATGGAATACCTGTGATGCAGTCAGTGAATGAATGTCCAAATTGTTCTTGTAGGCCTCTATAAACGTATCATCTTCAGAAATATGCGCTAATACTCTTAGCTCTATTTGTGAATAGTCAGCATCTATGAATACATACCCTTCTTTTGGAACAAAAGCCTTACGTATAAGCCTACCTTGCTCTAAACGAATCGGAATGTTTTGCAGATTGGGTTCAGTACTGCTCAACCGACCTGTACTTGCAATCGTTTGATTGAAAGTCGTATGAATTTTACCGTCTTCAAGTACATAAGGAAATAAACCATCTGCATAGGTTGATTTGAGTTTCGTCAGTTGTCTATATTGAAGTATTTGACCAATGATTGGGTGCTTGGACTTTAATTTTTCTAATACTTCAGCATTTGTAGAAAACCCTGTTTTGGTTTTCTTGGCTGCTTTAAGACCAATGACTTCAAAAAGTATATGCGCTAATTGTTTCGGTGAAGAGATATTAAATTCTTCTCCAGCCAATTCATAAATATTCTTAGTAAGATCTTCAATTTCATGACCTAAACTTTCACTTAGATCAGTTAACATCTTTTTATCCACCCGAATGCCTGCATTTTCCATTGAATATAAGACAATAAGGAGTGGTTTTTCAAGTGTGTTATAAAGTCCTAACATATCATCATTAGCTAAACTTTCCGTTAATGGTTTAAAGCTATCATAAATAATAGCTGAAGCTTGAGCCATATAATTATGACGTGCGTCAGGTTCCAATGTAGTAAATGAAACACGCTTTTTACCTTTTCCGAGAAGTTCTTCCAAATTATGCAGATTAATATCTGTATAGCTAAGACCAAGATCTAATAATGGATAATCACCTTTATTAGGTTTTGCCAAATAGAACATTAAGTGTAGATCGTCTATATTACTCGGTATAAGATTTTCTGCAATCGAATATCGATGTAAGAAATCTTTAAAATCATAAAATAAAACTTTTTCACAAGATTCAAACAAACTAAGAAGGCCATCTTCAAATCTAAGCAAACTAGATACTTGAGAAGGTTCGAATATTAATCGTTTTGGTTCCTTTTTAGAAATTACTTGTATTGAAAAAGCTACATAGCCTTCTTCTTTATGATCAAAGAAAGCGATGGTTTTGTTTGTAGCAAGTAGCGTTGCCTCTTTAATAAACTGGATGAAATCCTCATATATTATAAAGTCAAGCGCCGTCGCTTCGGTTGCTTCCTCAATTTTTGTGAAATCAAATTTTGGTAATAATCTTGTGAAATTCAATTCTTTAAACATGTTAAATGCATCTTCGTTTAAATAATCGTCTAATTGTGTTTCATCTATTGTTAAAGGGATTTCACAGTCTCTCTTTATTGTAGCCAAATCACGACTAATAAACGCAAGTTCTTTATTGTCGATGATCTTTTCTTTCATTTTACCTTTTAACTCATCTACATTATCGTATAATCCTTCAAGGCTTTGATACTGTATAATAAACTTATAAGCTGACTTCTCGCCAACCCCAGGTATGCCGGGTATATTGTCCGATGAATCTCCCATCATACCTTTAACATCAATAAATTGACTAGGTGTGAAGCCATATGCTTCCACAAAGTCTTTGAAGTAATAATGTTCAGTTGTTGTTTGACCACCTTTTGTTCGTGGAATAGAGATCTTTGTCTTTTCGCTTGCAAGTTGTAGCATATCACGGTCTCCTGATAGCACCGTAACATCACCTTTTTCTTCAAACTTAAGACTTAAGGTACCTAAGATATCATCAGCTTCAATTCCATCCTGCTGATACATAGAAATTCCCATTGCAGCTAGCACTTCTTTGACAAGGGGCATTTGGGTTTTCAATTCTTCCGGCATCCCTTTGCGATCACCCTTATACGCTTCATATTCTAAGTGTCTAAACGTTGGGGCATGACTGTCAAAGGCAATAACCAAATGGGAAGGTTTTTCAGATTCAATTGTTCTAAGTAATATATTTATAAATCCAAAAACAGCATTCGTATAACGTCCTTTCGAATCTGTTAAAAGTGGCAATCCATAATATGCTCTATTCATTATGCTATTTCCATCAACAAGTAGTAGTTTTTCCATAATAACTCCTTTTTCAACTTTTATCTATATTAGTATAACATACTACTTATTGATTTTGTTCTTTCTTATTATGAAAATGAGTATAATAACTAGAACGACAATACATATAATTGTTACGATTATAATTAATGTAAAAGTTATATTGTTTAATCCATCACCTGATAACATAGTATCTTCTTGCTCCAAATCAGTTTCCAAGGCATGGTTCGATGTTAGAGCATTTTTCTCAGTAATGTCAGATTCGGAATCATCTGCAAGCATTGAATTGCCATATTCAACTGTAGGACTTTCGTCTATACCGCTTTCGATATTTACATCTGCACTAGAAGTTTCATCATCGTCATAGTCAACAATTTGATCTTCAATAGAATCTTCCTTTATTGCAGCGGCTTGAGGCGCCTCTTCAACTGTTGCGACTTCATTACTGTTTTCATCCGTCGTGTCAGTTGTCGTTCCTCCGTCAGTACCTATGTCTTCTGAAGTTACGGCTACCTCTTGAGAACCAGTTTCTTCTGTTGCTTTGGTTTCTTCAGTTTCTTCAACTGTTAACATTTCAGTTTTAAACTCTTCTGTCATTACTTCATCTGACGCTTCTTCTGTCGCATCCGATGTTTTCATTCTCGCTTCTGATGTTGCTTCTTGGTTTGATTCAGTCATCATTGAAGTTTCATTAAAATCAGAGGAGTTGCTCCATTTATTTCCTTGTGTTAGACCAATAACACTTAAGAATAAAACCAAAACCAACATTGCTGCTACATTTATATACTTATTGTAACGCTGATAAAAACTAGGTTTTTTCACTGTCTTCAGACTGTTTAATTTTTGAACTAAATCTTTGTGGAAGCTTGCTGGAGCTTCAATATCAATACTAAACTCTTCTGCCATCAATTGATATAGTTCTAATTCTTCGCTGCATTCTTCACATGTAGCAATATGATTATCAACTAAAGCTTTTTCATTTGATGTAAGTTCTTGATCATAATACAATGGTAATAAGTCCTTTATTCTATTATCACATTGGTTCATAGCAATTCCTCCTTTCTCTTATATGACGAATCAAATTAAATTTTGTTCCCATAATTCTTCCAAAATATTCTTAAGTGCAATTCGCGATCGTGCTAACCTTGATTTAACGGTTCCAAGACCAATTTCTAGAATATCGCTAATTTCTTGATAACTTTTCTGTTCTATATCCTTAAGTATTATAATTTCTTTCTGATCGGGTTTCAATTGTTCAAGGCCTTCCCAAACAAATTGTGCTTTTTCTTTACGTATAAAAGCTTCTTCGGGGGTATCTCTGTGGTCCTTTAGCTGAGTTCGCATCATTTCTTCACCTGTATCGACGGGTTTGTCATAAGATGATTCATAACTTCGCTTACGTTTAGCTTTTCTATATTCATCAATTGCTGTATTCGTTGATAAACGATATAACCAAGTGCTGAAACTAGATTCGAAACGAAAAGAACTGATTTTGTTGTACAATTTGATACATATTTCCTGAGCAACATCATAAGCATCTGCTTCATTTTTAAATACTTTAAATGCAATCGCATAAATTTTGCCTTCGTATTTAACTATTAAATTTTCAAATGCCTTCTGATCGCCTTTGATTGCTTTTTCTATAAGCTTTTTCTCTAAAGCGTCCAAGAGTATACCTCCCTTCGGTTTATTTCTGACTGTTCGCTTCACATTATACTTGAAATACAATGTAAAAACAACATAAAAACGTTTAACTTATTGTAACCAAACAACATTAATTGGTTTTCCTATAATGTATAGCAAATCAATATATGCCCACTACATATAAGACTGTTTACGTAGCGGGCAATACCTAACTTAATTAATTGACTGATTTAACGAAATTGTAACATTCATAACAGGTTGACTCATATCTTCAATAATAAAAGCTATACCTTCAGGTGTTGTATAAGCTGTATTTTCAAAGTAATGGTCAAACTTTTCAATTCCATAATTAAGGCTTTCCTTTAACAAATCATCATTTCCCGAAGCTTCAATAAGAGTAATACCCCTTGCGTCATCATCATTAATGATTGCATTATCAGGATATTTGTCATCAATTATGTATTCATTAACCAGCCATATCGCTACCCCCCCATGATTCATATAATAATCAAAGGTTCGACCATATCCTGTCATCTGACGGTTTTCTAATAAATAGTATATCTTTGGATCAGATGTTTCGATTTTCAAAATATTATAACGATCATCATCACCATATAACGGATAGGTTCCATCCTCGGTAATTCGTTCCGGAATAATCATCTCTGTAAAGATTCTAGACCAAGCAATAAGTGGCGCCGGATACTCGCCAATGTCATATGAATTTGAATAGGAATTGCTTCCGCTTGCCATTAAACTATGGAAGGATAAACCTTCCGAAGAATAGTCAACATCATAAAGGTCAGGCAGGTTAAGCGTATGACCGAATTCATGAGTAACAACACCAATTGTTGACATTGATGTATCATTAACATCTTGAGCCATAATCTCACCGGTCAACACATAGCTATACAAACCGACTGAATCAATATCAACGGAATCAGCTTCATTAAGCTGAACACCTGAAACCGCTTTTTCGTTTAAATCCCTATAAGGAGATTCTTCGTTGCCCGCAGCAATTATAGTTATTGCGAGTTCTGAAGAATCAATAAAAGTATCCTCGTTTTTATCATAAACGCTATAGTCAATATACGAATCCGTTGCGATAATTATTTCTTTAAACATTTCATATGTATCTATATTTTTATAATCAGTATTTTCATAAGTGAAATCAGGATGTGGTATATCCACTTCAACCTCAATGATGCCATCATTAACATTGCCGCTTGTTTCACTAGCTCCAAGAATTTCAAACTTGCCTTTTGACATCTTGCTATAAAAGTTTCTAACACTATTCTCTTCATCGTACCAAAAAGTTTCCCAGTCTTCTTCTGTCGTTGTCATTTTGATATCACTAAAACTTGTCAAAATAGTTAACTGATAAGCTACTCTTGGAATAACTTCTTTACTAAAAGCTTGGTATTCTTTCGAATCAACGATAACAGAATTCGTTTCACCATCCCAATCGACTTCGGCTCCAAAAGCTTCTAAAATCTTGCGAATAGGACTATATGTTCTGTTATCAATAATCACGGCTTTTGTATCATTGGGAACAATTACATCATTAACGAATATATAGTCTTCATTAATAGGCACGTAAACTGTAACATCCTCTAAAGTTGCATAAGCCATTTGTTTGTCGCCGTCCCAAGAAACAACAGCTCCAAAACTCTCTAATGTAAGCCTAAAAGGCACTTGTGTTCTATTGTTAGCATCAATAAAAGGAAACCCCATGTCTTGGGTAAACACAACTTCTTTATCCTTCATAATTACATTAACAATTGGTTCTGCCTCTACAGGCACTGAAAAAGTCATTGAAACAACACTAACGATTAATAATAATGTGACTATACGTTTATATAAAGTCGTATTTGAAATTTTACGTTGATTCCGATTATATTGGTTCGTACTTAAATTCATTTGCATAATATACCTCATTATCTAGAAACCATATTCAAGTGGATAGGTACCAGCACATTTTACCAAGTATGTCCCATTTTAGCAACAACATCTTATTAATTTCAATTCAGTTGCTCCGGCAAATCCATCTCTAGCTGCATACCTTAAATCACAAATATGCATCATAAGCATAGTCCCAAAACACATAGGACACGGTTCCATCGTAGTATATAATACATACGACTTTATATCCGGATGGTCATCAGTTTTCAATTGCATCATCCCAGTCATTTCTGCATGTGCCATATATGTACCTGCTAATGAATTATTACTATTTTTATCGAATATCCTATTCCTTCCTTCAGAAACAATTTCTCCACTTGCACTTACAATGACTGCACCAATTGGTATTGTATTATTCCTATATGAATCCCATGCCAACTCGAATGCTCGTTGCCAAGGTATATCTATATCTTTTCAGATATATTTTCCTCCCAATAAATACTCTAATATTTTATGTATATTTATTCTAAAAAATCATAACTAGATGCAAGGGCAACAAAAAAGGATTTCAATATGGATAGTAGGAATCGACCCCAAAGGATGTCACTACTGCAGGATTATGTTCTTCTTAGCTATTGCTTCCATAGACTGTTCATTTCGTGAACCAGAACACGACACCTTCCTATTACCTTTCTAAAAACAAAAAGAATCCCAGAGGATTGTTAATAAACATTCCTCTGGGATTCTTCAATAAAAACCATATAACTTGGTCCGAATTTCTTCTTAACTAAGAAGTTTATGTCAGATATTCTACCCTTATGAAATAGCTCTTGGAAAAGTATAAAGGACATGATAACCTTCTTCTATCATTTTTCTCCACACGTCTGATCAGACCTGAGGATATCTTCACTTCATAAATCCATTGCTCAAACACATGCTCCCCAAACCCTCCTTGTACGTTTATTGCACTAAATCATGACACTTTTTCCTACAATAAACGGATAACTTTCTTCACCCTTAAGCACTTTACCTTCAGATATTGTAACTTCTTTGTCTAAAATGACATTCGTTAAACTGACATTATCTTTGATAACTGTATCTTGCATAACAATACAATCTTTAATCACAGTTCCTCTTCCAACTTTAACACCTCTAAACAAAACGCTGTTTACAACAGTTCCTTCAATGATACATCCGTCTGCAATAATTGAATTAGAAACTTCTGCTTCTTCATTATATTTAGCTGGTGTTTCATCTTTAACCTTTGTAAAAATCTTACCATTGTCAACCAGTAATTCCTTACGAATTTCTGGCTGCAATAGTTCCATATTCGCTTTGTAGAACAATGGAATGGAACTCATAGATCTCCAGTAACCATTAAAAATATATCCTAAAATATTTAGTTCATCTACTTTACGAATCAGTATGTCACGCACAAAATCATAAAGGCCTTTTGATGCACTGTCTTCCAACAGATCAATAAGTAATATTCTCTTGAGCAGATAAACACCCATGGAAGCCATCGTGCCGTTGGGATGCATAGGTTTTTCATTCATATCAATGATTCTATTATCTTCATCCATTTGAACGATTCCAAAGTGCTTAAGCTCTTCCGGGTCCAAGTCAGCCATGTCTCGGCAACATACACTGATATCTGCACCCGAATTCTTATGCTCTTCAAGAAATGGTGTGTAATCCATTTTGTATATGCAATTGCCTGTTGTTATCAATACGTACTCTTCATTGCTGCGACGAAGGAATGTCATATTGTGATACATTGCATCTGCACTGCCTTGATACCATCCACTGCCAGATCCAGCTAAATATGGAGGGAATAAACATAAGCCACACGATTTTCTGTCCAAATCCCACTCTTTACCTGAGCCTAAATGGTCCATTAATGATCGATAACTATATTGAGTTACTACTCCGACCTTATTGATTCCAGAGTTGATCATATTAGATAGAACAAAGTCAATTGCACGATATCTTCCACCATATGCAACGGCTGCAACGCTTCGTTTAGCCGTCAATTCTTTCATTTCCAAGTTATTGCCACCAGTTGTTATCATTCCTAACGTACTATTCATTATGGGACTCCCCTTTCATTACTGTCATTCCAGAAACAATCTGAAGAGTTTCATAATCATCGATAGTAACAAAACGATCAACAACTACATTTTTACCAAGTTTTGCACCCTTAGGAATAACTGCTTTATCTCCAATTACAGTGATTCCACTATTGTAAAGTGTAGGTTTTAACACATTTACTGCGTCTTCGCCTATACCCATTTGAACATCTTCTTCTACACGAACATTCTCACATATTATAGTTTTTTTGATATGTGCATTTTTGGAGATGTAAGAACCTTCCATAATAATGGAATCTTCAACTATTGCACCTTCCTCAATGTAAACACCAGGGAATATAACCGAACTTTTGATTGTTCCATATACCATACAGCCTTCAGCTACAATTGATTTTTTTGAACTGCCTGTTGAACCAACATAGTTGGCTGGTTTTTGCGAATTGACTGTAAAAATCTTCCATCGGTGATCAAACAAGTCAAATTCCGGAACGCGTTCAATCAAATCCATATTAGACTCCCAATAAGCTTGAATCGTCCCAACATCTTTCCAATATCCTTCAAAATTATAAGCATATAAACGTAAACCGTCTTCTAACATATTCGGTATGATGTTCTTGCCGAAGTCATAGTCTGAATCCTTATTGTAACTATCAACAATAAGATATTTACGAAGAACCTCCCAAGTAAAGATATAAACACCCATAGATGCAAGATTGCTTTTTGGATTTTCCGGTTTTTCTTCAAATTCGTAAACTTTGCCATCTTCTTCCGTGTTCACTAAGCCAAATCTTGAAGCTTCTTCCAATGGGATTTCAAAAACCGAAAGAGTTACATCTGCATTTTTCTTTTTGTGCGCTTCCAGCATTTTCGAATAATCCATTTTGTAAATGTGATCACCTGAAAGAATAATGACATACTTAGGATTCTCTTTATCAATATAATGGATGTTTTGATACACTGCATTCGCAGTCCCCTTGAACCATTCGCTGTTACCGGATTTTTGATAAGGCGATAGGATTGTAACCCCTCCATTAATTCGATCCAAATCCCATGGTTTTCCAATACCGATATGCGCATTTAACTCTAACGGTTGATATTGCGTAAATACTCCTACAGTATTGATTCCTGAATTAATGCAATTACTTAATGGAAAGTCAATAATTCGATACTTCCCTCCGTATGGTACAGCAGGTTTTGCCATATGAGTTGTCATAACACCCAGCCTGCTCCCTTGGCCACCAGCCAATAATAAGCCAACAATTTCCTTTGAAACCATATTATTATCTCCCCTGTATAATATAATCAATCACTAAACTAACAGTTACATTTCTCTAAAAACCACTTGGATACTGAACTGTATTCCTGGATAATTGTTTTGACGACTCTATTCCTTACAAGGCAATATCGACCCGCCATGGGGTATAAGAATGACTTTGGCGTCCTTGCCAATGACCTTCATCGCTTCGTCATATGCGGATTGAATGGTGTCAAACGGTTCCAGGAAGACTTGCTTCACAAAGTCTGCCTTAAGATCGGATACCAGGAAGATCTTTGCCTTCTCCAGCACCATGGCTATGGCCGCCGCCTTATGGCCACCCAGTTCAAACTTCTTCTCCACACGTCGGATCAGATCCGAGGATGTCTTTGCTTCATGAATCCATT